>JAAUYI010000826.1_pt1 | contig 12056 bp, 11 predicted proteins | sample 7278041 | NCBI WGS metagenome assembly JAAUYI01 (sample SAMN14350216, study PRJNA611818) | marine sediment metagenome | isolation source: surface marine sediment (0.6m) | place: French Polynesia: Moorea | collected 2018-08
ACAAAATGCAAGAATATATTGAGAATGGTACTCGCTTGGGTTGGTTAATTAATCCACAAGATAAACAAGTAGAAATATATCGACAAGATCGAGAAGTTGAAGTATTAAACTCTCCTAATAGTTTGTCAGGAGAAAATGTTTTACCTGGATTTATATTAAATCTTGAGCTTATTTGGTAAGCGCGATCGCATTGGGATGTCTAATAATAATCAATTGTTTTTGGTTGGGTTTTATGCTTTAACTTAATCTAAAAGATATGTGATAGCTTTACCCTTCAAGTGAGATCGCTATTTATGTTAAGACAATTTAGAGGTAAATTTTTACTTAAATCAGAATCATTATTAGAAGAATTCATCTGGTTAAATCTTAATGAACTCCTAAAAATAAATCCCTTAAAAAGACAATACTTCGTCAATAATAAAAATAGAACAGATATTTTGGGTATAACTCAAGAGCGAAGTTTGGCAATTATAGAGTTGAAAAAGAAAGGGGGTAAGGGAAGTATCAATCAACTAATAACATATAGAGAAAACGTACTTAAATACTCTTCCCAATATTCTATCTTATCTGAGGTTAATTTTGAGCAAGATTTTGTTTTGATAGCAATTGCCGGTCACTTCTCTCCACAAGCACAGAAGTATGCTAATAGTAAATTACCAGAAGCCTTGCTATTAACCTATGAAATACAAAAATCTCAAAACAATGAATATTCATTAATACTTAGAAATCATAATAATAAAATTTACTCTAGGGTTAAAATTGATATCATAGAAGACTCATTATTTGATTCTTTACCTTCCTTATTACAGGGGTATTTAATAGATAACCCTCAACATCGCATTCCTATAATTTCAATCATCAAGCAAATGATATCTTTTAGTTCCGATATTAAATTTGAAACTTCTAGTTACTATGATTCAAATGGCGATCTTCAAAAAAATTTATTATTTGCCAAGTACAATCAAAAAAATGAGATCTTAAATAATAAAATATGTACAGAATTTCATTATTATTATAGTCCAGCTGATAAAATAACTAGATTATATCTTAGTGTTTATTTGCCAACCATTGACTTAAATATTAGGAATAGCAAAAGACATAAGTTAATTGATGGAGTTACAATTGATAGCGATGATTTTATTCATGTTAACGAATTAAGAGACGGTAATACAGTAATGAGTAGGTTGGGAAAGATACCTCTAAGATATCCTCTTAAAACTACCGAGATAGATGAAACATATTCTAGCTTTGAAGATTACTATATCAATTATCGTAAATATATGAAATCTAGACAATCATTAAGATCTATCAATCGCTCAGATTTTACTTTAGTTGAAAAAGTAGTAAAAATGACATTAGAAGATTGGTCAGTAAGATAAATATCTGATTTTATTGTCAAACAGAATACATAGAAAATGTAATTGACTTTATTGAATACTTCTCGCGTCAATGTATGATATGAGTGCGAGTTAGCATTTGTATTCTGATATGTGGCAAGAAATAGCAAGAGAAATAACGAAAACAACAGGAAAGCAGTTTGAGATAACTAATACTCGTTCTGTTGGTGGTGGTTGTATCAATCAGGGTTATAAACTCAGCAGTAACAATTGCGATTATTTTGTTAAACTCAATCAAGCTTCTCAGATAGAAATGTTTGCTGCGGAAGCTTTAGGTTTAAAACAGATGTACGCTACGCAAACTATTACTGTCCCTAAGCCTGTGTGTTACGGTACGGCAGGAAATTCTTGTTATATAGTCCTAGAATGGCTCGATCTTGGTGGTAGTAATTCTCAAGCTTGGACAGAGATGGGCAAACAGTTGGCACAGATGCACAAGCAAGGTACTGCGGATAGGTTTGGTTGGGAGAGAAATAATACCATTGGTTCTACACCTCAAATTAATACTTGGATGGATAACTGGGCGGACTTTTTTGCCGAACAACGCATCGGTTATCAATTAAAATTAGCCAAACGCAGAGGTGGTAATTTTCCTGATACTAATAATGTAGTAGAAGCAGTTAGAGAACAATTAGCTAATAGAACTCCCGAAGCGTCTCTTGTTCATGGTGATCTTTGGTCTGGTAATGCTGCTGTTACTAAAACTGGTGAACCGACAATTTTTGATCCTGCAACCTATTATGGCGATCGAGAAGTTGATCTGGCTATGACTGAACTTTTTGGTAGTTTCCCTGCATCTTTCTATAATGGTTACAACCAAGCTTGGCAATTAGACTCAGGATACCGAAAACGTAAAACCATCTACAATCTCTATCATATTCTCAATCATTTCAATCTTTTCGGTGGTGGCTATGGTTCGCAAGCTAAAAGAATGATTGAACGGATTCTTTAAAACCGTCTCGCAGTAGGCTCTTAGCTTTTAGCTTTTTTCCCTTCCATTGTTTTACAGATTATATAGAGTAATAGACTAACTTTCCTTTGTAAGATTTTTGGTATGATTGTTCCTGCCTACAGATAGTCTGCTAATCATGCACTCTTACTCTTTAATAGCTCCTGCTAAAATTAATCTGCATTTAGAAATTATTGGCGATCGCCCTGACGGATTTCATGAGTTAGTCATGATTTTGCAAAGTATTGAACTAGCGGATCAAATTGATATTCAAGCTAACAGTACTCAAAAGATTAATATTCACTCTAACCATCCTCAAGTTCCTTTAGACGAAACCAACCTTGCTTATCGCGCTGCCCAATTGATGTGTGAAGCATTTCCTGATGTCTATCATAATTTTGGAGGAGTAGATATTGTTATCAAAAAAAATATTCCTGTAGCAGCAGGATTAGCAGGGGGTTCTACTAATGCAGCAGCGGTATTAGTAGGAATTAATATGATGTGGGAGCTAGGCTTAACTCAGCCCGAATTACAAGGTTTAGCTGCTCAATTAGGCTCAGATATCCCTTTTTGTGTCTCTGGAGGAACAGCGATCGCTACAGGAAGAGGAGAAAAATTAGACCCTATTAATGATTTAGACAATCTGTGGTTAGTTTTGGCTAAGTATAGTAATCTCAGCGTTTCTACTGCTTGGGCTTATCAAACCTATCGTCAGCAGTATAGCAGTACTTATATCTCTGAGGAAAAAGATATCAAATCCCGCACAGCTAAACTTCATTCGGGTCCTTTAGTCAGTGCGATTATTCATAAACAAACTAAAGAAATTGGTAAACTACTATACAACGATTTAGAAAAAGTCGTTCTCCCAGAATATCCTCAAGTAGCCCAATTGCGATCGGCTTTTGCCCAAACAGAAATATTAGGTACAATGATGTCTGGTTCTGGTCCTACTGTTTTTGCTCTGTGTGAGTCAGAAGAAAAGGCTGTTCGTAGTAAACACAAAGTAAAAGAGGCGATTAACGACCCGAATTTAGATTTTTGGGTAACCAGGCTTTCTAGTGGTGGTATTCAAGTTGGTGCTTCTGGAGAAAGTTAATCATAAGAAATAGCACTAACTACTAAGCATAAAACATGAAAGTCTTTCATATTAGCTTCTTGATAAAATTACCGATAGAGTTGAGCTAGAAATAATCAATTATGGAAACACGATCGCTAGGCGAATCAGATGTTCAAATCACTCCTATTCTGATAGGTACTTGGCAAGCAGGTAAAAGGATGTGGGTCGGAATTGAAGATGAAGAAAGCATTAAAGCTATCCGTGCTGCCTATGACGCGGGAATAACTACAGTAGATACGGCAGAAGTTTATGGAGAAGGACATTCAGAACAAGTAGTAGCTAAAGCTCTAGCGGATGTAAGAGATCGGGTCGTTTATGCTTCCAAAGTCTTTGCTAATCATCTCAAATATGACCAGGTGATTGAAGCTTGCGATCGCTCTTTAACCAATCTTAAAACTGACTATATCGATCTATACCAAATTCATTGGCCTTCTGGCTCTTTCAACAGCGAAGTTGTCCCCGTAGAAGAAACCATGAATGCTCTCAATAAACTGAAAGAACAAGGTAAGATTAGGGCGATCGGTGTTTCTAATTTTTCTCGTACCCAGTTAGAAGAAGCAGCCCAATATGGACGTATTGATAGTCTTCAGCCTCCCTATTCTCTCTTTTGGCGACAATTAGAAACCGATGCTATGCCTTATTGTGTAGCCAATAATATTTCTATTCTGGCTTACTCTTCTCTTGCTCAAGGATTACTTACAGGTAAATTCGGTCCAGATCATCAGTTTGCCGAAGGAGATCATCGGGCTAAAAATAAACTGTTCCAACCGGAAAACTATCAACGGGTACAAAAAGCATTAGAACAACTCCGCCCTATTGCCAAGAGTCATAATTGTACACTAGCTCAACTTTCCCTAGCTTGGTTAATTGCTCAACCTCAGACAAATGCGATCGCAGGAGCAAGAAATGCAGAACAAGCTTCAGACAATGCCAAAGCAGCATCGGTAAATCTTTCCTCGGAAGAATTACAGGAGATCGATCGAATTGGTAAACAAGTCACAAATCATCTAGATAACAATCCTGTGATGTGGAACTGGTAAACTAAATGTGGAAATTAATTGTTTTTTGCTTAAATAACTACAGTGAAATACTTTTTTTTAGCTGATGGCTGGAGTTACAAGCGAATTTGGGAATTTGGTGGTATTTGGAATGAGACCACCTGGAGACGTAAACCGGAAATAAAACGTCTTAATTGTGGTATTTTCCAGCAAGGAGAAACTCTTTGGCTTTATCAAGTAGAAGATGCTGTCTTAATGGTAGAAGTTACCCCCGATGATATTCTGGTCAATTCTAATATTGGTCAAGTTGTACTTAAGCGGTTAATTAGTGCTGAGGAAGCATTATATATTCTTACTCAGTCAGAAATTGTTTCCAAAAAGTAAAGGCAAATAATTATTTGCCCTTACTAGATTAGTGTTAGGTAATTATTCTCCTAAAGTAATATCATCAATACTGAAAGTGGAAAGTTCCACAGTATTTATGACAGCAAACTGATTCCCTTGATAAAAAAGCTCATTGCTGCTGCTATCGTAGCTAAAGTCTTTTTCTGCTAAGAAGGACGATACGCCAAATTCCATCGTAGAAATTTGGAGCACATCTCCTTCTTCACGGTTAAAGTCATTGATTACATCAATACCATCAAAGCCGACTACAAATACATCTGCGCCTTCACCGCCAGTGTAAGTGTTATTACCATTACCACCAATCAAGATATCATCGGCGTTGCCACCAATTAAGGTGTCATCTCCGTCACCACCATCGGCGACAATCTCTACATTAGTTAAACTAGCATCGAGAAAATCATTACCTTCTCCACCCTCAAAAGCGACTTTCTCTACATCTGTATTAAACAAGTCTCCTACAGTGAAAATATCATTACCACCTTCACCTTCAACCTCAAATATTTCAGAAGTGTCTACAGTAAGTGTAAATAAGCCTAAGTTAACGCGATCAAAAATAGCTTTTTCCCCATCTTGTTGTAAGACAAAGTCATCACCTTCTGCAAGAGAGCCTTCCACCTCGATAGTATCTATTCCTGTACCACCACTCATTAAATCACTGCCATCACCATCATCCCATTCTAGAGTGTCATTACCTTCGCCACCAATCATAGTGTCGTTTCCTTGCTCTCCCTCTATTTCGTCATCTCCTAGTCCACCATCAAGAGTATCGTCCGCAGTACCAGAAATTAAAGTATCGTTACCGACTCCACCTTCACTTATAATTTGGGTTGATGTTTCCTCCCCATCAAGAAAGTCATCACCATCACCACCGTTGAAAATAACTTGTTGTACGTCAGTGCCAGTTAAATCTTGAACAGTGAGGGTATCATCTCCACCACCACCGTTAATTTCAAACTGTTCTACATTATCCACATCAAGGATAAAGTTACCTAAGTTAAGACGTTCAAACTCAACGCGATCGCCATTAGCTCTTAACTCAAAATCATCCCCATCTTCCAGAGCACCATTGACTTCTACTACATCAAAGCCATCATCGCCTTCCATAGTATCACTACCATCACCATTGTTCCAGATCAGGCGATCATCTCCCCTGCGACCCCTTATGAGATCTTTTCCTGTATCACCAATGAGAGTGTCATCTCCCCTGCCACCTCGAAGAGTATCTTCACCTTCTCCTCCTTCAATACTGTCTTCGCCCCTATTTCCTAGCAGCACATCGTCACCACCAGCACCGAGAATAGTATCGTCACCATCACGACCTCTAATAGTATCATCGTTGTTACTGCCAACGATAAGTTCGTTGCCAGCACCACCATTAAAAACAGCCATTGTTTTTACTCCTAAACTAAAATTTCTCTAAAGGATAGATAACTTTTTCCCCAAGAGGTTGATAGGTTACGTGCATATTACTAGCTAGCAATAGAGAAAAACTAGGGAAGAGTAAGCTAAATCTGAGGCAATTTTTCTAATTAGGGATTTAGTCTAGTTTGATACAATTAACTAGTTCTCAGCTCCAAGTTAGGTTGGCAATCTGGGGAAATACAAAGTGAAAAAATTTGACTAAAAGTTAATACCTCTTGCAATAGGTTCTAACAATAGTTACACTTCTTTAAATAAACAGACATTTTCAAGGCATCCTTGATAAATCTAATTTCTTTACTTTAAGTTATGTCAAAATTTTTTTGACATAGGAGAGAGGTTAGCACATAAATCAACTCAGATTAAAAAACAAAGGTCAATACCGCGATTGGATATGCCGACTGACCGTCGACATCCCTCGCGCTCAAACTATACAACTTAATCTCAACAGGAGGAGCGTAGTCAATGGGGCTACCATGGTATCGAGTCCATACAGTCGTCCTGAATGATCCAGGTCGTCTAATTTCCGTACACCTGATGCATACTGCTCTAGTAGCAGGATGGGCAGGTTCAATGGCTCTGTATGAGCTAGCTATTTTTGATCCCAGCGATCCAGTTCTTAATCCTATGTGGCGCCAAGGTATGTTCGTACTACCTTTTATGGCACGATTAGGAGTAACTGGCTCATGGGGAGGTTGGGACGTTACAGGAGCAACTAATGTAGATCCAGGTTTCTGGTCTTTTGAAGGTGTAGCTGCTGCTCACATCGTCTTATCCGGTTTGCTATTCCTAGCAGCAGTATGGCACTGGGTTTATTGGGATTTAGAGCTATTCCAAGACCCTCGTACTGGACAACCTGCTTTAGACTTACCCAAAATGTTTGGGATTCATTTATTTTTATCTGGTCTTCTCTGCTTCGGTTTTGGTGCTTTTCACCTAACTGGTGTCTGGGGACCTGGTATGTGGGTATCTGATGCTTATGGTTTAACAGGACACGTCCAACCAGTAGCGCCAGAATGGGGTCCAGCTGGATTTAATCCATTTAACCCAGGGGGTGTAGTTGCTCACCACATTGCTGCTGGAGTTGTAGGTATTATTGCGGGATTATTCCACCTTAGTGTTCGCCCTCCAGAAAGGCTTTATAAAGCTTTAAGGATGGGTAATATTGAAACCGTACTTTCTAGTAGTATTGCAGCAGTATTCTTTGCTGCTTTTGTAGTTGCTGGAACAATGTGGTATGGCAATGCCACAACTCCCGTTGAGTTATTTGGTCCTACTCGCTATCAATGGGATCAAGGTTACTACCAAACAGAAATTCAACGGCGCGTAGAAACTGGTATTGCTAATGGAGACACTCCTTCAGAAGCTTGGTCTAAAATTCCTGAAAAACTCGCTTTCTACGATTATGTAGGTAATAGTCCTGCTAAAGGTGGCTTGTTCCGTACAGGAGCAATGGATAGTGGTGATGGAATTGCCCAAGAGTGGTTGGGTCACGCTACTTTCACTGATAGCGAAGGAAGAGTACTAAGTGTTCGTCGTATGCCCAACTTCTTTGAAACATTCCCAGTCATCTTAACTGATGCTGATGGAATTGTGCGGGCTGATATTCCTTTCCGTCGTGCAGAATCCAACTTAAGTGTTGAACAAGCTGGCGTAAGCGTTACCTTCTATGGTGGGGCATTAGATGGACAAACTTTTGATGATCCTCGTCTCATTAAAAGATATGCTCGTAGAGCTCAACTAGGCGAAACTTTTGATTTTGATACTGAAACTCTAAACTCTGACGGTGTATTCCGTACTAGTCCAAGAGGTTGGTTTACTTTCGGACATGCTTGTTTTGCTTTGTTATTCTTCTTTGGTCACATTTGGCATGGTTCTCGTACCTTATACAGAGACGTATTTGCTGGTGTCGATCCAGATTTAGAAGAAGAACAAGTAGAATGGGGCTTCTATGCGAAATTAGGTGACAAGAGTACTCGTCGCCAGGAACCTATCTAGATTTATTGTTCCTAAGAGAGGTTAGTTCTCTCACTGAGAGAGAAGAGTTTTTAATTCTTCTCTCTCAAGCTCAATAAAGTGAAGGCTTCAAATTTTACTTAAAGAAAAAGTAAGTTTCTATACTAGTTCTCACTTATTCTTTGCTAAAATACAAACTAAGGCATTAGGAAAAATTAAAAAATGGAAAGCGTTGCTTACATACTATTCTTAACTATGGCATTAGCCGTACTCTTCTTCGCGATCGCGTTTAGAGAACCACCCCGCATCGAAAAATAAATAGTTTAAAAGTAAATATTCTTTAACTTTTAAGAAATTCTGAGCCATTCTTATATCTCTAAACTCATTTAGATGAGAGACTAGAATAGAGGAAGCGGTTCAGAATTATCTTTTTTAGATAATGAAAACTGAGGAGTGTTAGTAATTTACCCTATCAGCTTACTATTAATTAATTTGCATTAACATTATGCAATGTCCCTATTGCCAAAATACCGAGAGTAGAGTTCTTGAATCTCGCTCCACAGAAAGAAGACAAAGTATCCGTCGTCGGCGAGAGTGCTTAAATTGTAAACATCGTTTTACAACTTACGAACGGATAGAATTTGTGCCAATTACAGTTATCAAAAGAGACGGAAATAGAGAGTCTTTTGATCGCTCTAAGCTAGTGAGGGGGATAATCCGCGCTTGCGAAAAAACAGGAATCTCTTACCAAAGAATAGAATCGTTAGTAGACGAAATTGAAGTTCAATTACAGCAAAACTTTGAACGAGAATTCACTAGTAATGAAATTGGGGAATTAGTTCTTAAGTACTTAAGAAAAGAAAACGAAGTAGCCTATATTCGTTTCGCTTCAGTATATCGAAAATTTCAGGGTATTAAAGATTTTGTAGAAACTTTAAATCACCTGCAAAATGAAGATAGTACTGAAACTGAATCAAGCATAAATTGGGAAGAGTCTAACAAATCAGAATCCCCGACTCCCGTATAAGATTTTTATCCTCCTCAAAATAAGGAAATAAATAGCAAAAAAATAATACAAAATTTTATTTTTAGGGTAGAATAATATATCTGTGTTCCAATTAAGTCTCTTGCGGGAGCATAGCCTTGTTCAGGTAAATTCTGTTCCTCCTAGTACGGTATTTGTTCACAAAACCATTTTGAGTAATAGAAAAACCCATAGCATTGACTCCGTTTTTGGTGTCATAGTCTAGACTCCCACCAAATCTAAAAGGCGATCAAAAAAACAGGCGAAAAGCTCTTGACTAGCTATTCGCCATAATTAAAGGCGAAATCAACTTGATATCTATTAAGATTTAATAGACTATATAAGGTTCAGGGAACGCATTTGTAGGTGTAAGCTACGTGTCACCACGTCCAGTTTACATTAACAGGAGGCACACTAACCAAGGAGAACGCAAAATCATAAGTAGGAATTTGTACACACATGCTCAATCAGAAAGAAAACGGTACTAAAGATATTGGCTTTACCCACGAAGACTTTGCCGCCCTTCTCGACAAATACGACTATCATTTTAGTCCTGGCGATATTGTTGCTGGAACTGTATTTAGTATGGAACCAAGGGGGGCTCTGATTGACATTGGTGCAAAAACAGCTGCCTATATTCCTATTCAGGAAATGTCGATTAACCGAGTCGATCAACCAGAAGAAGTTCTACAGGCAAACGAAACCAGAGAATTTTTTATTCTTACTGATGAAAATGAAGATGGACAGCTTACTCTGTCCATTCGTCGTATAGAATACATGCGTGCTTGGGAAAGAGTCAGGCAGCTTCAGGGAGAAGACGCCACAGTACGCTCCAATGTGTTTGCTACTAATCGTGGTGGAGCATTAGTTAGGATTGAAGGACTACGCGGTTTTATTCCTGGTTCTCATATCAGCGCACGGGAAGCTAAAGAAGATTTAGTTGGTGAAGATTTACCTCTCAAGTTTCTCGAAGTTGATGAAGAGCGCAATCGTCTAGTTCTCAGCCATCGTCGTGCTTTAGTAGAGCGTAAGATGAATGGTTTAGAAGTTGGTCAAGTAGTGAAAGGCTCAGTACGTGGTATCAAGCCTTATGGTGCATTTATTGATATTGGTGGAGTTAGTGGTCTTCTACACATTTCAGAAATTTCTCACGACCATATTGATACTCCTCACAGTGTCTTTAATGTCAATGATGAACTGAAAGTAATGATTATTGACCTAGATGCGGAAAGAGGGCGTATTTCTCTATCTACCAAGCAACTAGAACCAGAACCAGGGGATATGCTGAAAAACAGAGAATTAGTTTTTGAAAAAGCTGAAGAAATGGCAGAAAAATACCGTCAAAAACTACTAGCTGAAATGCAAGGAATAACTCTGGAAGAAGAAACAGATGAGCCAGTATCAGCCGTTGATGAGCCTACAGAAGAATCTTCTGACGATCTAGAAGAGCAAGTAGTAGTAGCGGTAGAAGAATAGAATAAAATCTGCTGCTTTCAGATATTATTCTTTAATTAAGAGGGGTTTAGAGCCTCTCTTTTTTTATGCAATTTCAAGTTGTTAGTCGTTAGTCATTTCGTATAAAGGGGGATATTTTGGCAACTATTATTAGTAAGGATGTCACATTCAACAATATTGAAGCTATTTTGTTTGATAAAGATGGAACTTTAGAGGATTCACAATCTTTTCTTCGAGAATTAGCAATTAGAAGAGCTAGGCTCATTGATGCTCAAATACCTGGTATTGGAGAACCTTTACTGATGGCATTTGGTATTATTGATAATATTCTCGATCCTACAGGATTGATGGCAGTGGGTAGTCGTATAGAAAATGAAATTGCAGCAGCAGCTTATATTGCTGAGACAGGACGTAGTTGGTTTGAAGCCCAAAAAATAGCAAGTAATGCTTTTAACGAAGCTAACAGATACGTGAGCAGAAATGTCTCTTCCTCGTTATTTAAAGGGAGTTTAGAAACGCTAAAATTATTGTCAGCAGCTAATTTAAAACTAGGAATTTTGTCTGCCGACTCGACTGTCAACGTAGAAAAATTTGTGACATCTCATCAGCTATCAGAATATATTCAATTAGCTATGGGAGTAGAAAAAGGATTAAATAAACCCGAGCCTCAACTTTTTATTCAAGCTTGCCAAAAGTTAGAAGTTGAACCAGCTAAAACAATCATGGTAGGAGATTCCCAAGGGGATATAGCTATGGCTGAAGGAGGGGGTGCAGCAGGAACAATTGGTATCTGTTGGGGTAATTCCTCTGCTTACCACTTAGGTAAAGCAGATGTATCGATCGCTTCTTTAGCAGAAATAAAAATTGTTGCATAAGCTAACCAGTCATTACTATAAAATAAATTAACTGCTAGTATATAAAACTAGTTGATGTCTTCTGTATTACTTGTAGTAAGATAGGAAAAATAAAATTGTCTCACCGTTATTTATTTACCTCGGAATCGGTTACTGAGGGGCATCCAGATAAAATCTGCGATCAAATCTCCGATACAATTCTAGATGCTTTGCTGTCACAAGACGATCATAGTCGTGTTGCAGCAGAAGTGATAGTAAATACAGGTTTAGTTCTCATTACTGGAGAAATTACCTCTCAAGCTCAAGTTAATTACGTTGACTTAGCTAGAAAGAAAATAGCTGAAATAGGCTATACTAACGCTGATAATGGGTTTTCTGCTAATAGCTGTGCTGTTTTGGTTGCTCTAGATGAACAATCTCCTGATATTGCTCAGGGTGTAACTACAGCTAGAGAGCAAAGAGACAAGTTAAGTGATGACGAA
>JAAUYI010046112.1_pt1 | contig 12053 bp, 11 predicted proteins | sample 7278041 | NCBI WGS metagenome assembly JAAUYI01 (sample SAMN14350216, study PRJNA611818) | marine sediment metagenome | isolation source: surface marine sediment (0.6m) | place: French Polynesia: Moorea | collected 2018-08
CAGTAGACTTGGTTTATCAGCCGAGAAATTGATTTCTGGGTGGGGTAGCAATACTTAAACAATGTATATCTATTCCTATCAATTCAACTCGATTCCCCGTATATCGATTCATATCAAATCAAATCGATTCCCAACCACCTGGGATTTAAATCCCAGGCTGATAAACAAAACCCACTTAACTGGGTTAGAAAAAGTGATAATTTAATTACATTATTTCAGTCTAGTTTAGTAGACTTGGTTTATCAGCCCATAAATTGATTTCTGGGTGGGGTAGCAATACTTAAACAATGTATACCTATTCATATCAAATCAAATCGATTCCCCAACCACTTATTCTAAATTTTGTGTTTGAATTTCAAAAGATTTAATCATCTTATTAGCTGCATCGATAAATTTATTATAACTATTGTTTTCTGCCATATAAGTAATTACATATGCTTTGTCACCTTTGACAGTAAAAACATACATATTTTGTAATCTATTATTTCCCGCTACTAGAGTCGAAATAATTTTATATCCTCTTTTATTTGCCAGAATAGTTAAATTTGGCTTTCCTATTTTTGCCTGAGGATAACTAGTACTAATTTCCTTAACAAAGGTTTTACTATATTCCTCCAAAGTTACAGGACTTGCTAAATTTTCGATTCTAATAACTAGTCTTTCTTGTAACTTGTCTTTATTACTTTCCTTGGGAGAAATAAAAGCAACTATTTCCTCAGTAATAGCATTATCTTTATCCCTTCTTTCCCAATTTTGAGCATATTTAATTTTAATCCCATGAGCCTTACTTTTATATTCACTACTTAAAATAAGTTTGGGATTATTTTTCAATGGTAATAATGCCAAAAATGCAGTAGCAAATAAGGCAGTTATTCCCCCAGCAATTAATAGATGCTTAGGGATTACAGAAGGTGGTGGTAAAGTTGGATTATTAGAGGCTGTGGGTTGAGAAGCAATTTCATTTCTCAAGGTATTATACTTCTTTGTTTCTGGCACAGTAAAATGCGATATAGCTTGCCAAGCTTCTAATCCATCCTGGTAACGTTGACGAAAATCATAGCGCACCATTTTGTCTAAAAAATCTGCAAATTCTGGACTCACATCTGCCTGATTACGCCATACAATTTCGCTGTTTTCTTTGGCTAATTGGTCTGGATTTAGTCCCGTCAACCCTTGAATAGCAATTATCCCCACAGCATAAATATCGCTGCTAAAATGTGGGTTACCATGTGCTTGTTCACTGGGCATATAGCCACAAGTTCCAATAGTCACAGTCAAATTAGTTTTTCCCTGAGAATTAACTACTTGAGTACTAATTTGTTTAACTGCACCAAAATCGATTAGAACAAGTTTTCCATCTGACTTACGTCGGCGAATATTAGAAGGTTTAATATCACGATGAATTACCCCTTGTTGATGTACAAAAGCTAAAACTTCCAGAATATCTGCGATGATTTTAATTACCAAATTTTCACTGAGTTTTTTCCCTGAAAAAATTTCCGAATTTAAGTCATGACCTTCAATAAATTCCTGCACCACAAAAAACTGTTGATTCTCTTCAAAATGTGCTAGCAATCGCGGAATGCAGTCATGATTTCCCAATGTTTCCAAAGTCTGTGCTTCACGTTCAAAGAAAATTTGTCCAGCCCTCAAAGTAGTGGGGTCATTAGCCATTGGTTTTAACTGCTTAACAACGCACTGGGGATGACCCGGTCGTTGCATATCTTTAGCCAGAAAAGTAACACCAAATCCCCCTTTTCCTATCTGTTCAATTATGCGATAGCGTCCACCTATGGTTTCACCAAGCATTCGATCCACCCCCTATGATCATAATTATTACTTTATGCCAAAAAAACAAGAGACGCGATGAATCACGTCTCCGACTTTACCCATTACCCATTATCCATCCACACAGACAGGATAACTGTTTAGACAAACATAATATTAACTTGATGTTAAGCTGCCTGAGATGTTTTTGCAGCTGGAGGAACACCCATACGAATTTCCGAAGTAAATGCTGTGGTGGTAAAATCACCATTAACTTTGGTAACACTTACTCGCATCCGCAAATTAGGACTAGCAAACCATAGCCGTTCTTCGGAATATATTGTGTCAGATTCAGTAATCAGAGTCAAAGCTTCATCACTACCCATCTCATAGCGTCCAGCAATTTGCTTCCCACCACCAGGGGGAAATTGATGCAATAGCTTACCTTGATGTGGATTATCTGCATCTGGTACAAGCACCACTACTGTAGAACCAACATTTTTTTGATTCAATTTCGTGGTATCATTCCAATTAAATTTAGCCCCAAAGGAAATAGGATTTGGCTGTATTTGGTAGTGTTGACAAATTTTAACTACTTCTGGATGCTCTACTGGTAGATTCTCAACAATAATTTCTGACTTACCCTCCTCAGATTTATTATTAGCAAAATCATGACTAGTACGATGAGCAAACCATTTACCAGCACACAACTGCAAAAATTCTTCAATATTCATCAATCCCATAACCTGGTATCAACAATTATTCTAATCCCATCTTTCTAAGTTACCAGGAGTAGGTAGCTTCAGTTTCATTCCTGGACATCAACAAGCCTCTTGAGGGAAATTCTCGCAGATTCCGCAACATGTGGGTGGCTGTCCTTTTCTAAGTATTTCAAAGCCGAAACACTCTTAGGGGTGGGAAGATTACCTAAAGCTTCTGCCAAGCGTTGACGCACCAGCCAATCATCTGATTGGGCAAAGCGTAAAATTTGATCTACTGCCCCTACATCTTTGATTTCTCCCAAAGCGGCGATCGCCGCTTGTTGCATCACCACTTCTTCACTATCCAAAGCTTCAATCAGTATATCATGGGCGCGAATATCTTGAAGATTACCAAGAGATACTGCCGCACTAAACCGCACCAGCCAATTAGTATCCTCGTGAAATGTCCGCACTAGGGGTTCAAAAGCCCTGATATCACCTAAATATCCTAACGCTCCCACCGCATCAGCACGTACACTATAATCAGGTTCAGATTCCAGAATTTGCATGAGAATATCAAAAGATTCTGGAGTTTGCTTTAACCCCAAGGCAAATGCTGCCATTGCCCGCACTTGCAGAGATTCGTCATCCAATACCTTCTTAATTAAAGGAAGCGCATCCTCTGGGGCAACATCACGCAAATTCGCTAAGGCTACCATGCGATCGCCCAAAGAAGGGCTTTCTAGCTGAGTGGAAATTTCCTCTAAGTTAATCCCTGTCATATTATTCACACTGCTTATGTTACTTAAATTTTATATTAAGTAACATTACAATTTCTTGAAATTTGCTTAAAACTGAGCACAAAGGCGCGGAGTTTGTAGGGGCGCAAAGTTTGCGCCCAGGAGTCAACAGTTTGGAGTATAAACCCTGTCTCCCCCATCTCCCTCTCTCCCCTCTCTCCCCATCTCCCCTCTCTCCCATCTCTCCCATCTCTCCCATCTCCCCTCTCTCCCCATCTCCCCTCTCTCCCCTCTCTCCCTTACCTCTACAATTGATATAAACTTATTATTATCAAAGCAATATTAATAGATAATTATTATATTTATTGTCAATTTACTTTTCATGTGTTATGTATATAGGTTTTCAATTTTCATTCTCGTATTTTTGAGAATTCATCCTTTTTTTACATCAACATGGTTTAATTCTCTGTATATCTACGAATAATTTACATTAGCAAATCAAAAACTTGATTGCATCTACAATATTTCTTGACTAAATAAAAATAATTAAGTTATCGTATAAATATCAGGTGACTTTAAGCGCAACAGAGATTTATTCGTATTTAAATTTTCGGCAAACCAAGGGCATCTACCTTCATCAAACATTTAAAACCAATATCCGGATTTGTATGTATATTTGGTTGTAGGAATTATTGTTTGATAATTCATGCACAAGTAAACAGTAAATCAAGGCAGGGAATCTTCTCTATCTCAAACTGGAGCTGAATTCAAAAAAATAAGTTAATCTCAGGCTTTACTGTTATCTCAAAGTTATTCGGGGCAATTAATAGGGTGCATTTTCAGCAATGATGCTGGTTATTTCATCTATCTAATCACATTTCAGATTCTTAATTTATCAGGGCTTTGACTGCCTAATTCAATACATATATTGTCAGAAACATAGCTGTTTTTATTCACAGGAAACAGTCGATTTGTTCATTTGCAGAAAAGGAAATTTCAACATGTCAGAAACATCTCTAATTGATTACGCACTTTCATGGGAAGGATTCAACGATTTTACCGTTACAGGAACTTTCAGGTTTGATGAACAATTTGACGATGATGGAATCGTTACTGCAGATGAACTATCAGATTTAAAGATTGCCTTTTTTGACCCTGATGGAGATCTGGTGCAAGGATTTGACTATGATTTCCCCAATCCTGATACATCCGGTGAATTCACCTTCAGCTTCGACACTCAAACCCAGACGATTTCAGACTTCGATTTAGGAATTGATTTTGGTGCAGGTGAGACGGGAATAGATTTCTTTACTTTTGGTGATATCATCATTCTGGCTAATAATTTTCAACTGGTAGACTTCGGGGGCATACTAGAGGCAGAATCAATTATTATTCCTGTTAATGATGACTTTGCTCACAGTTTACTCCTCAGCGGTTCCTCAATCAGCACCACGGGGACTAATGTGAATGCAACAGGAGAAGTAGGTGAACCCGATCATGCAGAAAATGCTTCTTCAGATGCTAATGGTTTCCTCAATTCTGTCTGGTGGAATTGGACAGCTACAGAGAATGGGGTAGTGGTAATTGACACTTTTGGTAGTGATTTTGACACAACTTTAGCCGTTTACACAGGCTCAACAGTTAGTAGTTTAACTGAAGTTGCCAGTAATAATGATGATAATATTTCTGATGATTTCCAAAGTGCAGTTACCTTTACAGTCATAGCTGGACAGACTTACCAGATTGCTGTAGATGGCGATGACGACAGTCAAGGTGAGATTGCACTCAACCTGAATTTATTTACTTTCGATTTCAATAACGATCAGTTCGCTGACAGCGTGCGCTTAATTGGTGCTTCAGTCGCTACTACGGGTACAAACGTAGACTTCACAGGGGAAGTGGGTGAACCTAACCATGCTGAAGTGTCAGAAAATGATAATGATGCTCTAAGTTCCGCTTGGTGGACTTGGAAAGCTCCTGTTGATAGTGAGGTAACTATTGATACCTTGGGCAGCAACTTTGACACTACTTTAGGTGTCTATACAGGTTCAGCAGTTGATAGCTTAACTGAAGTTGCCAGTAACGATGATGCTTCTGATTTAGAAAGTGCAGTTACCTTTGAGGCTGTAGCTGGACAAACTTACCGTATTGCTGTCGATGGCTTGGATAATGAGACTGGCTTGATTAATCTCAATATTGACCAAGATATTAACTTTACTCAGGTTGGAGGACCAGACAACGATAACCTCAATGGTAGTAACGCTAATGATGTCATCCAAGGTAATGATGGTAATGACAATATCAATGGTAATGGCGGTAATGATTATATAGAAGGTAACGCTGGGAATGATAATATCAATGGCGGTTCTCTCAGTGATTTCCTGGATGGTGGCAGTGGTGATGATAACATTAACGGTAACGGTGGCGAAGATACCATTTTAGGCAAAGATGGTAATGACACTATTACTGGTTCTTCCAGCAATGACTATATTGACGGGGGTGCTGATGATGACACCATTTATGGTAATGGTGGAATGGATACCTTAATTGGTGGTAATGGCAATAACGTCATTTTTGCTGGTTCCCAAGCTGATAAAATTATCACTGGCAATGGTAACGACACCATATTTGCCAATGGTGGTGGTGACTACATCGACAGTGGTGCTGGTTTAGATACCATTTTCTTGGGTGGAGGAAATGCTACTGTTGTCCTGGAAACAGGAGAAGGCTACGATTATATCAACAGCTTCCAATTGGGGGCAACTAAATTTAAAGTCAGCAGTTTAGATGACCTGTCCTTCAATGGTACTGGGAGTGTCGAAATCTTCCAGGGAAGTGATTTGCTGGCAGTTGTGAACTCGCAAAATGCAGATACTTTCGAGAATAATTTTGATGCAATTTTCATGGCATAATTAGCCACTCAACTGTATCAATTCAGTTCAGGGGTACGGCATTGCACATCTCTTGCACAAGTAGACTATTTTACTGATGCCGTACCTCTGCATCACCTTTTGATGAAAAAATAACAATAATATATGTATTTTCTGTGTATTTACTTATATAGTTGATTTATGCTTGAACTTATTTTTTAGTGTTCTGCCATCAAAAGGTATTGAATCATGTTATACATGAAACCCCTCACCTTTGCTGCCGCTTGTACTTTCCTAGTTTCAACAGGACTACCTTTTTTATTTGCAAAACCAGCATCTGCTATCACTTTCAATACTTCTATTTCCCTCTTGGAATCTGACGTTTTGCCACCTTGGGATGTACCTGAAGTGGGAAGAGGGAATTTTGAGTTTGATGGTTCCACAAATACCTATGGCAACTTTGTAATCGAGGATTTGCTGTTCTTAAATTTTGGCACCTTTGGTGATGGACCTTGGACAACTCTGTTTCCCAATAATCATCCCGTCCCCTATCCTCCTAATACTCGCAGTCTTCTCACTCAAGATTGTCTTTACACCCATTCAGGTCACCTCTGCTAATGCCAGTGAATTCATCGCTGAAGGTAACCTAGATTTTGTCACAAGTGTAGGAATTCCACAGTGCTTTGGCGATCCTATCGCTTCAGGAGGGGCTTTATGTGGTGCCAAATTTGACAATATACTGCTCAATCTTGCCTTCGACAATCCTATCTTTCTACCTGCTACTAACCAGTACGTTGCTTCCAATTTTCAATGGTCTTTAACAACCACCATACCAATAGAGATAGATTTACCTGGAGACCGACCAATTCTGACCATACTCCCAGGAACTATCATAGCAGCAGGCACTAATGTTGACATTCCCGGTTCGGCATTTCCAACTGGATTCGTTGTACCAGGTATAGTACCCGCTAACAGAGCACAACCTGTACCCGAACCATCAATCGGTATTGGTATTTTCTTCGCTAGTATTTCTATCTTCCGAAGTAGAAAAAAGCTAACATAGGTATTCCTACATTTGCGCTGAGGTAGGTAATAGGTATAGCGTGTACTGCTTGGTGAGGGAATAGAGAACAGGCAACAATTTCTTATGCTTGCAGTTGCTAAATCTTCCAATTCAGATTCTTCCTGTTTTTGGGAATTTTCAGCAAGCAAGGAGTTAGTGAAGCTGAGGATTTGCTGGCTACATCCGTGAGAGAGCAACTATTTTGGCAAGTTTATCAGGATTTAACCCTTCTAGTTCATCCACATCCAGCCATCCCTCCTTCAGCAAGAGAGCGAAAACAAAGACGAGAGAGGAATATCTATAGTCATACTTGCCATCAATTTCATGTCTTCTAGCACTCAAAAAGTCATGTAGAAGCCATAGATGCTCAAGCTCTGTAATCTGACTAGCTTGTTGCTGAACTTCCTTTATCAAAGTAGAGATTTCTCGCTCATAAGCTTTATCAAAAGCTTGACGAGCTATTTTTTCCTCCGTTTTAGACCATTGTGTTTCAATCACTTGTATCATCAACACTCAATTTTATCTAACTACTTTAGTACGAGCTTATTAGGAACAAAATTTAAATTCCTAAAACAGGCTCGCACTTTTTATTTTTTTATTTTTCTAGCGAACTAGGTTTAGTAGTTCTTTGGGAGATGCCAGCAAATCTATTGCAATAAAGAAAATCTTATTCTCAGGATTGAGCAAAAATCTCCAAGCTATATTCATGCCGACATTAGCACCAAACCAAGGAGTTTGGACTTTACCTGTAACTTTCACCTGTGTGTAGCCATCATCAGCAGGTTCAGAAACACCCCGCTCTGGAATTAAATTTAGGTTTTGGCATTCTTCTTTAAAGAATCGCAAAACAGCTTCTTGACCGATAATTGGTTTTTGGAAGGGAGGTTGCAAACCACCGTCAGGAGCAAACAGCTTAATTAACTCATCAAAGTCATTAGCATTCAACAGGTTCATGTAGCTGAGAACAGTCGCATTCGTAACCCCCTCGATTGCAACTTGAGTTCTTTGTGACATTTGTTTTGGGGGAACAACAGGTTCACTAACTTTGGTATACTTGCCCAATTTATTGGAATCAAAACCCATATCTACCACAGCATTACGCAAGACTGTAATCTGCTGACCTGATTCTAGTCCTTGAATTGCCACTAAGACCGCATTTGCATTGGCTGAAAGCTTGTAACCTTCAGGAATTGGAGCAACAAGACCTTCTTCCATCCATTGCCCAAGTCGGTACCAAAAACCAAGTTTAATATTGGGAGTCCAAGTTGCATAGGTACGGCAAATTGGTGTATCAGCACGATTTGCTAAATCGCACATCACCTGGGATTGTTGTTCAAAGTTCATTTGCCGAATCTCATTCAAAGTATTTTCAGCAAACTGCATATTAGCTGCTCCTGGAGCTGCAATTGTAATACTTTTACCCATTTCGAGGTAAGCAAACCAGATCAATGCTAATTGATCTTCGGCTTTGAGCTGATTAAACCGAGCAATTGTTGCTGGTACGGCATCCGCAGACAAAGTATTTGGGAAAATACCACGAGCTGAATCGATAGTAAATGGCATAGGTCTTACCTGAGCGAAATTTACATGAGGTTGAAAATGAGGCTTTAGGCGGCATTACAAAGTTACTTTAACAGAACTTGAGTAAAAATACTAATATCGATAGATTGGTTCACAAATAAGCCTCAAAAATCACTCAAATCCTTACATATAGGAATCCGGTTTGATTTGTGTATGCCCTTCGGGCACACTACGTGAACGCGTAAGCGTGGTGCAGCCTTAATGATTCGTGAAGGTAGGGAACTCTTAACAGGGAACTCTTAACAGGGAACTGTTAACAGAAAGTGTACTGAGATTTTTAAGCGCAAGCGCAGGCTACGCCAACAAAAATCAAATATGAGTCCTATAGTTTAGAGGTTGTTTGGAAAGTCTAAAGCTTTACGAAAAAACCTCACTTCTTATCTCTCTCCTAGGAGGAAACAGACTTTGAAACCCCTATTTTTCTGTTCCCCTTCCCTAGTAGGGAAGGGGTTAGGGGTTAGGTTTTTAGGGTTGTGATGTTAAACATAATACTTTTCAAACATCCTCTTAACTTTTGCTTTATGAACGCTAAAAGTTTTATTAGTTTTCGCAGCACTAAATTTTAGGCAAATAAGATTCTCATTTCTGGATAAGTCTAATGCTTAAAATTTCCCTATTCACCATTTTTCCGTTGCTTCAACTTCAACAGAATTTCTGCATGTAATTCCTTAGTAATGGGATAGAAATAAGTTAAAAATAAACCCAAAATTAAACAAAAAGTGGGCAGAGGTGCGATCGCCATCCGAATAGCAAACAATGCCGAATCTGGTTGTGTGGGTAGTAGTGATTCACCCGGAACAGCTTCTTGGAAACCAGAAGCTTCTAATGCCATTCCCACCAAAAACAGCCCCAGCGCTAGACCAAATTTTTGTAGCAGCACCATAAAGCCGTAAAAAATTCCTTCCCGACGTTGTCCAGTTTCTAACTCATCTAACTCAATCACATCGGGTATCATTGACCAAGGAACCAGATAAGCCACAGAAACTCCAAATCCAGCCATCACAGCCATAACATACATTAAAGTAATTTGACCAGGTTGGAGAAAAAATAATCCGATTTGGGCAATAATCCATAAACTCATGCCCATAAAATAAACGATTTTTTTGCCTACCTTTTGACTTAATGCACTCCATAAAAATAGCATTAACAATGCCGTTCCTTGAACCCCAATCAAGACTTTGGGAACATCTGATTCTTGCAGTTGCATACAGTTGACGACAAAATAAGGAATAATACTTGCTGTTATCTGTACCGCTAACCAAGAACAGAGATAAATACCAATTACAAATAAAAAAGGTCGGTTGGAAAAGGCAATTTTGAACTGTTCAATTATGGGTATGGGTGTAGGTTCTTCCTGTTGGGAACGTTTCGCTTCAAAAGCCAAAATGCGATCGCGCACTCCCCAGACGCACCAATATAACGCCAAAACAGAAATAACTCCACAAATAGCCGCTAATACTAAATATTGTTGTTGACGATTGGGAATCTTCTCAAAAATAAATATTGCTAAAATCAGGGATAAGATACTACCACCAATAGAAAAAGCAAAGCGGAAGCTGTTGAGGCGGGTACGTTCATCGTAATCTTGGGTTAACTCTGGAGTCATGGCTGTATAAGGCAAATTGACCACGGTGTAACAAACCTGAGACATGACTCCAATCAGCACATAATACCAAAATAAACCCCAAACGTTCCAATTTGCAGGTACAATCCATTGTAAAAAGAAAAAGATACCAAAAGGAATTGCCCCAAAAAACATCCAAGGAAGACGACGTCCCCACCGAGATTTGGTTTTGTCAGTTAACACCCCCACAATCGGATCGTTAACAGCATCCCATATTTTACCAACCAGTAAAATACTGCCAGCTAAACCCGCTGGAATCCCAGCCACATTGGTAAGGAAAACCAGCATAAAAAATACAGCTATATTGGCAGTAATCGCTGGACCTAAATCCCCTGCACCGTAAGCTAGTTTGGTTGTCAAATTTAGTTTTTCACTGGCATCCGTTTGTGGAAAATTACCATCAGAGGCATAATCTTTCATAACAGCTTGCGCTCATACTAGAATAGAAAGTTTGGTTTGTAATTCAGTAGTTAATTATCAATTACTTCCCTTATGCCAGACCTTTACATTTCCTGGTCAGATTATCACCAAAAAATCGAACAACTGGCTGCTCAAATATATCAATCCGGTTGGGAATTTGACCAGATTGTTTGTCTTGCCAGAGGAGGAATGCGAGTTGGGGATATTCTCTCCCGTATATACAACCAACCGCTAGCGGTTTTAGCAACATCATCTTACAGCGGTGCAGGTCAGCAAGAAAGAGGCAATTTAATCTTTTCTCGTCACTTGACTATGACTGGAGAAAAGTTAGGTTCCCGTATTCTCCTGGTGGATGACTTGGTAGATTCTGGAGTCACTCTGCAAGAGACTATACCTTGGTTACAAAATTATTCTAATTTCTCAATTGCAGAAATTCGCACTGCTGTCCTATGGTATAAAGCTTGTTCTGTGATGGTTCCCGATTACTATGTAGATTATCTATCTGACAACCCCTGGATTCATCAACCTTTTGAACCCTACGAATTCATGAATCCTGCGGATATTGTTACCAAAGTAGAACAATTATGCTCGTAGGGGCGGGGTTTCCCCGCCCTTAATTTCCCCGCCCTTAATTTCCCCGCCCTTAATTTAGGGATGAATATGAGTACGGTGTCCGAAAAATAGAAAAGGGCAGGGATGCCCGTTCCACAAATTCAGATGTCTATTACACAAATTCAGATGTCTGTTCCACAAATTCAAATGTCCATAACACAAATTCAAATGTCTATTACACAAATTCAGATGTCTATTACACAAATTCAGATGTCTATTACACAAATTCAGATGTCTATTACACAAATTAATACCAAATCAAAAAATGTTTGCTACAGATGCAATTGTAGGGGCGCGGAAACCACGCCCCTACGAATCAATCATGTGTCGCATTCTTTTTTCAAGTTGGTATAAATAAGATATCTATTCCACAATAATGTATTTATCGCCGTGAAAACTCCTAATATTTATTATAAGCAGAGGTTTAACAAAAACTTTCTGTTTGATGTTGCCTTGTGCTGAGTCCGAAATGTTGTCATGAAACCAGCAAATTAGTAAGTGAATAAATCATGACAAAAAAAATTACAGCATAAATTCCATATGTAACCATTTTACCAGAAAAATCTAGCTTGTAAACCCTGAAATCTCGTGAAATAAATATGGTACAGATTTTGCGTTTTGAGGACAAAAGCACTTTTTGAAAAATCTAACAAAACTTAATTATCCAGTTATCAG
>JAAUYI010032824.1_pt1 | contig 12048 bp, 9 predicted proteins | sample 7278041 | NCBI WGS metagenome assembly JAAUYI01 (sample SAMN14350216, study PRJNA611818) | marine sediment metagenome | isolation source: surface marine sediment (0.6m) | place: French Polynesia: Moorea | collected 2018-08
AATTACTTCTTGACTATTTTCTGCTTGCACTTTTATCCCCAGATGAGGGACTGGTTCGTCTTCGGCGATCGCTCTTAATTTTAGACCAAAAGGTTCTAGATATTCATCAAAAGGTAATTCTGCGGTGGTGTATATATATCTATGGAAAAAGTCACTCAAATCTTCTGCTGCCACAGATTCAATTACTGCTTGTAGTTGTTCGGGAGAAAAGCCTATTTCCTGACTGCCAAAATCTGACCACATACGATACATTACATCATCGAGCGATCGCTTATTATTATGTTTTGCTCTAATAAATAAATCTAGTAATAAAGAAACTAGTTCTCCTTTTAAATAATAAGAAATTTGGTTATTATCACTATTCGCATCACGACGATAGAGTTTAATCCAAGCATCAAAACTAGATTCGCCTAATGGCTGTATATTTCTACCTGGTATATTCAAGTATTTAGTAATATCTTTACTAAAATTCTCTAAACAAGTTTTACGGTTGTAAATTTTGGCTCGCAGGGGTATTAAAATATCGTAGTAGCTTGTCGTTCCTTCCGAAAACCAAAGAGATGTAGTGTAGTTTTCTTGTTCGTAATCAAACTTTTCTAATGCTTGAGGGCGAATTCTTTTGACATTCCATAAATGAAAGAATTCGTGAGCAACTAATTGCATAAAACGATTATATTTATCTTTATTCCTAAATCCAAATCGAGGATAATTTAAACTACAAGAATCTTTGTGTTCCAAACCTCCATAACCACTACCAGATAAGTGCAAAAGAAATAAATACTTTTCATAAGGTAAACCACCAAACAAATCTGCTTCTACTTCAATAATCTTTTGAGTATCGGCAATAATTCGTTTGGCATTAGCATTCCCTTGTCCCCAAATTGCTAATTGATGGGGTTTATCTAGCACTTCAAATTCATATAGTTGATGAATGCCAATTTCTACTGGAGTATCTACTAAAGTATCAAAATCTTCGGCTATAAAAGTATTTTCTTCATCCCTCAGAGAATCTAAAGTAGTAATAACTTGCCAATCTGGTTGTGGTGGTACTATTTTTATTTTAATTGCTTGTTCTTCTAATCCTGGGATAAAAAAGAACAAAGCTGCACCATTGAAATAACCATGAGTTGCATCTAAATGATTAGTTCGTACAGTCAATTCATTAGCAAATACTCGGTAACTTACTGTAATATCCGAACAATTTTCTGTACTTATTTGCCAGTGATTTTTACTTTTTTTTTGGCTAAATAAAGGCTTCTTGCTACTGCTATTTTCTGCTATAAAATCTTGAACTTGTTTGGCATATTCTCTAACTAAATAAGAGCCTGGAGTCCAGACTGGCATCTTTAGATCTAGTTTGTCTTTATGCCAATTACTCACTCTTAAACTAACTTCAAACAAGTGAGAATTGGGTTGGGACATAGCCACTTGATAGAATATTTGGGTTTTGTTATTCTTCAGAAAAGATTGTTGAATAGCAGCAGTAGTTTCTGTCATTATACTTTTCCTGATAAATTAATTAGCTGTTTGATATTTATAAGACATAAACAATGGTTATCTCGATCTATCTCAATCCAACCATTATTTTGTAGATTGTCTATAATTTTTTCAGTTTCTTCAACATCAATATTCGTAATATCGGCTAAATCTATGGCGGGAATTTGGACTATAGAGATTCCTCTTTCCTGGAACTCACCATAATTTTCTGCTAAAAAAACAAGTATTTTAACTAGTCTAACTACAGGGGGTTGTTGACATAGTTGTCTATAACTACCTAATATTTTCAATCGCTTGACCATCAATTGTAACAACCGATGCTGCAATTTACTGTCTTGAAACAATGCTTGAATAAATCTTTGGGCAGAAATAGTAAATAAATGGACTTCGCTTAATGCTACTACTTCCATATTTTCCGAATATTCTTCTAAAATTGCCCCTTCTCCAAAAAAGTCTCCCCTACCCACAATTGTTTGCGTAATTTTTCTCTCGGTAGATGAATACTGCAATTTAACCCAGCCCGAAACAATAAAATAGGCAGCCTTGCCCCAATTATCTGTCGTTAAAATTACTTCATCTCGATGATATGTTTCTGGTGTAGCGATCTCTATAATCCAGTTTAAAGTATCGGGACTAGCCGTGTTAAATAGAGGGAAAATTTGGCTAAGAGCCTGAGTCTCCATAAAAGTAGAAGAAATAGGTTTCTAAGTTAAAAAACTCAAACCTATTTATTAGTGATAAATTAAAAAGCTTAATGGCATCAGTCTAACTCAATAAGCCTTCAACAATCAATATATAGTTTTCCTGACGACTTCTAAATTAATGTTGTCTTTTTTTACTGCCAATAAGTAAATTTAGCAAAGCTACTGTCAAGGATTTGTGTTATACATATTAAAGTTTTGTAAATATAAGGATTTAGCTAAATTTTAGGAATTTATCCTTTTTAGCTACATTTGTGTTGCAAAGCAGCTTAATTAAACCTTATTACACTCTGCTACTTAATGTAGTGCAGCTAGAAGGGTTTTTATATGTCTGAATGATTAAGTTCAAGTGTCAAACTAATTGGGTTATTTAATGACAATATCAACGATCGAGTCTCCATCAACAGTATCTTGGCAACTAGATTCCAATTTAAAACTTAGAGAGATTATCAATACGTTACCAAAGGAAGTTTTTGTTAAAGATGCTCGGAAAGCTTGGTTTAAAGTAATTATTAATGTCTTATGCGTTAGCTTGGGCTATTGGGGATTAATAGTTTCTCCTTGGTTTCTCTTACCAATTTTATGGATTTTCACCGGTACCGCACTACAAGGTTTGTTTGTAATCGCTCACGATTGTGGTCATCGCTCTTTTTCCAACCGTAACTGGGTTAACGACTTAGTAGGACACGCAATGACCCTACCTTTAATGTACCCCTTTCATGCTTGGCGTATTCTGCACAATCACCATCACAAACATACTAATAATCTAGAAGTAGATAATACTTGGAGTCCTTTCACTACCGAGTTTTATGATGAGTCATCTTTCTTGTTGAGATGGGGTTACAGAAGGCTGCGTGGTCGATTTTGGTGGTTAGGTTCGATTCTTCATTGGGCAATGCTGCATTTCAACTGGCAGCAGTTTGAAGGTAAACAAAGACAACAAGTACGCTTTTCTGTCTTACTCGTTTTAATTACTGGAGCGATCGCTTTTCCTGCTTTAATTATTACTACTGGTATTTGGGGCTTTCTTAAATTCTGGCTTATACCTTGGATGGTTTATCACTTCTGGATGAGTACTTTCACTATGGTTCATCACACTATGCCAGAAATACCCTTTAAACCTCAATCTACATGGAATGAAGCCCAAGCTCAATTAAGTGGGACAGTTCACTGCAAATATCCTTGGTGGGTAGAGTTTCTCTGTCATGATATCAACGTTCATATCCCCCATCATGTTTGTTCGGCAATTCCCTGGTACAATCTCCGTCCAGCTTACGAAAGCTTAAAAGAAAACTGGGGAGAATATCTCTATCCAGAATGTGAATTTTCTTGGTCATTGATGGAAAAAGTTGCCGATCGATGTCATCTATATGATGTAGAGAATAACTATTTGAGCTTTAAAGAACATAAAGCAAAAACAAGTTAATTTAGTTACTTCCATTTTAATTACAAACTACCCCGTCCAATCAGGAATTGACGGGGTAGCTTCTTATTGGTAGTTAACAATACGAGCAAAACTACTAGGTTCTAAACTAGCACCACCTACTAGTACGCCATCAATCTCTGACTGCGCCATAATTTCATCAATATTATCGGGCTTGACAGAACCACCATATTGAATGGTCACATTCTTATTGTCTAATTGTTGGCGAATAACGCCAATCACGCGATTGGCTTCTTGAGATTCGCAAGTATCTCCTGTGCCGATCGCCCAAATTGGTTCGTAAGCAATGACTAAATTACGCCGATCTATATCAACTAAGCCTTGTTTTAGTTGGTTGATAATTATATTTTCTGTTTCCTGGGCATCTCTTTGGGCTTTAGTTTCTCCTACACAGAGAATTGGCGTAATGCCATATTTTTGAGCAGCTTTAAGACGCAAATTAACGGTTTCATCAGTTTCGCCAAAATATTGACGACGTTCACTATGACCGACAATAGCGTAGTTAACACCAATTTCGGTTAACATCGAACCAGAGATTTCTCCAGTGTATGCGCCTCTATCCTCCCAATGAATATTTTGCGCTCCCAATCGTATCCTACTGCCATGCAAATTTTTAGACATTGTGGTTAAAGAAGTGAAAGGAACGCATAGTACTATCTCCCTATCCTCTCGTGTCTTATCGATTTGAGATTTAAACGCTTGCACAAATTCTAAGGACTCTGCCTGATTTTTGTGCATTTTCCAATTACCAGCAAGAATAATTTTTCGCACAACTTGACCAACTTATAATTCAATTTCAACTGCATGATTAAGTGTAAGTCTTTAGGGAGGTTAAGGCTAGGTTATCGGCAAATTTTTGGTATGGATAGTTAATCGCCTTACTTATCTTAAGTGAGAAAGGTAGTCATTATTTCCCAGCAAATATACAATACCGATACAAAATCTTTAGATAAACATCTAAAAAGATAAGCTTCAAATATCAGATGATTATATTATGTTGACTCTTGGTAGTACTATTGTATGATTTGAGAGACAAGACAGACTTATAGCAGAAACTTAAATCTTTGCCCAAATGGATTTTTGAGTTTTTTGATTATGCTGCTGTTATTTTTGAACTCTCAGCCTTTATTGCTCTTTTAAATTCAAGAAAATGGTGGCTTTTTTGGTTATTTATTGCTTGTTTATTTCACTTATCAAATACTCTATTACTTAATATTCCTTTTATGAGCCATTGTTTGGTTTATCTTGTTTTTGTCGATTTTTCTCGATTAATAGAACCAAGGATTAAAAATATCGGCTTTTCTCTTCGTAGGAAAATTAATTACTTTTTAATTGGCTTAGTAACTTGTCTTTCTTTACCTTATTTATTAGGAATACTAAATGGAAAAAGTTTTAATTTTTTTCCTAATTTGATTTTATATAATAGTGTCATTATCTGGACATTTGTAGCTATTATAATTTTTATTAATTTGCTTATAGTAACAAAAAAAAGTGCGATCGAGCTTGTGAAATTAACAGAAAATGAACAAACCTCAAGAGGAGTCTAATTATTATAGTGAGGGTAAGGCTAAGTTTTATGTAGGTAAGGCTTTTTACAATCCTGAAAGTAAGGTAGTCAGAGATTTGGGAATTTTAGCTGCAAATATTTATCGACAAGACTTTGGCAGACTGAAAATATTAGATGCCATGAGTGGTTGTGGGGTACGTAGTTTACGTTATTGGCTCGAAAGTGGTGCTGATTGGATTTCGGTGAATGAAGGTAATCCCGAATTAAACTCTCTTTTACATCATAATCTGCGAGAAGCGATCGCCCAAAATTGCTGTCACATTACCCATCAAGATGCTCATCGCCTTTTTTTTGATTGTTACCATCGTCGTGATTATTACGATCTGGTGGATGTAGATTGTTTTGGTAGTGCTGCGGGCTATCTCAGTACTATGTTGTGGGCGACTAAAATTAATGGACTGATGTATCTTACCAGTACAGACGGAAGAACAGCGACGGGACATTCTACCCAAAATAGTTTGCAAGCTTATGGTGCTTATGCTCGTTCTCATCCTGCTGCTCAAGAACAAGCTTTACGGTTATTAATTGGTAGTGTACAACAGCAAGCAGCAACTAAAGGTTTGGGGATAGAACCTATTTTTTCGTTGTTTACGGGTAAAACCTATCGAGTAATGCTCAGATTGGTTAAACAGATACAATTAACAGAGCATAATTATGGATTTCTCGGCTACTGTCATCACTGTGGTAATTATCAAACTGTATCTTGGCGTAAATTAGGTAAAGTTGCTTGTGTCCATGACGAGCGCCCTTTGACTATTAGTGGGGCGATGTGGCTAGGAGAATTACACGATTTAAATAATCTCAGAAGAATGCGATCGTTAGCAAAACTATGGAAGTGGCAGCAAGTAGCGGGTTTAATCGATATTATGACTAATGAAGTCAATTTTCCTCCTTATTTCTATACTTTGGCTGAAATAGGACGAAGAGGAAAGTTAGATATACCCAAGCGCTCGCAGCTTATTCAAGCTTTACAAGCAAATGGCTACCCGGCAGGTGTTACTCATATTAACGCTCAAGCGATTAAAACAGATGCCAATATAAATACTTGCATTACTCTGGCACACAAATTGAAATGCCAAAATTAAAAAACGATCGCTTTTATTTTTAAAAAGTTACATTTCTTAAATAAACTTACTATAATCTACATATAAGTAATACCAATCATATAAAGTTGCCTAATTTTAGGCCACTTAGCTCAAAGGCTGATTTTATTTCAAACCACGCAGCCGTTTTTGTAATCATTTACTTAATTTTTCGTGAATTTGTTTAATAAAAATTCACCAATGCATTAATTTATTGAGGATTTTTCATGTCTATCAACAAAGTACTAACAACCGTATTCAAACCAAATTACACTCCTAACTTTTGGAGTCAGACAACTACTCTTAAGAATGAAAGTTATTTGACTCAATCGATCGATAAAAATCGAATAAATTTGATTCGACCCGCTCCTCAAATCAGTATTGATAGGTATATTGAATAGTTTATACTGATGGGGCCAATACGCAGGATCTAACTTAGATGAGCCATAGCGACCTGAGAAAATTTCAGCTAAATTATGCTCTCTTGAGAGAAGATCCAATAAATGAGGATACATGAAATGGTATTTTCTCTTGCTCCATCTAATACTATTGGTTAAGAATCGGTGCGAGCAATCGAGCGTAATTTTGCTCTAAATCTTTTACTTTAGCTGTGGCTCCCCAACGAGCATAACTATAGTAAGCCTCAGTTAAATATAATCGAGCAATATCTTTTTTGCCCCAGGTTAAGTAAAATTTAGCCGTTAGTTCTTGAGCTAAAGCCAGCTCGTTAGAATACTCGTTTATTTTAGCTAATTTAATAGCTTGTTCGTAATTATCGATCGCCTGAAGATATTGAGCGAGAACTCTTTGTTTTTCTGCTTCCACTAAATAATATTTATGGAGATAATTCATAGGAGCAGACTCGGCCCAAGTTTTAATTTTTCTTTGATTGGCTTTAACTTGGCTAATTATGCGTTTTTGCTCTGCTAAGGAAACCTTATCGTATACTGCTAATCGAATTAGGGAATCGTAAAAATGAAATAGAGGTATAATTAGAGTCGCTTTAACACCCTGTAGATATTGTTTGGTCTTCTCGGCGTTGGTTAAGGCTTCAGAATATTTTTCAAACAGGTAGCATAAGCTCATTTTGTGGCAATATAAATGACAAATTGCCGAAAGATGATTGGCTTCTATCAGTAGGGGTAAAGTTAGATCTTCGTCATAGCTTTCTCCCTTTAAACAAGTGGGATTTTTTACTGTGGTTGTTAAGTTAAGAACTACCTGATGGTATAGTTTGACAAAAATTAGGGCGGTTTCTTGTTTGAATTGACTAATAGATTCTAAATATTTAAATATTTCTCGTTCGAGTTCTGTTAATTCTCTACCAATAAGATAGGAATGGTAACTATAGACAAAAACAGCATAAGAAGCAAATTCTAAATCTCCTGTTTCTAATCCACTACAGTAAGCTTCCTTGAGAGATTCCAATCCTGCTTGAGGATGTTCTTGCCAATGTCGGATAAAGTTATTAAAAACCATCAAGGTTCTGGCTTTTAATTCCTGAGAATCGAACTTCTCTAATAAATTCAAAGCTAATTGACCAAATTGATACCCAGCATCAATTTGTCCCAACGAGCCACACAAAGCCACTCCATAGCTAGCATATCCATAAATAGACATGGCCGTATTACCATGTTGAATCGATAAGCTAACTGCTTTTAAAGCCAGTAAAGGAACGAGATTAGGGGTAGCAATATAAGCAGGAGAACCGACAAGACCAATAATCCTAATTGCGGCTATTAAACGAGGAGCGGACATTTTGGGCAAATCGATTAAACTGTGAATATCTTTGCGCCTTAGATGTAATTTGGTCTGAATTAAGGCCCATAAAAGTTGCAATTTATTCGGGTTGAGGGGAAAACGAACGCCCAAAAGTGCTAAAGCTACCACCGCAACTTTAACAGCTTGGAGTGGTTCTCCCTGAGCTATGTAGCCATGGATTTTGACTTCGTGAGCTTTAATCCGATCTAACAGCGAACGACCTTGCTTTAAGACAATTACTACTAACGATTCCATTTGCTCTAAATTGCCACAAAGATAAGCTGCTTCAGCAGCAGCTAGAGACAAAGTGAGAGTCAAATCGTATTGGGTTTGCCAGCTATCTGTAGCTAGTAATTTTAATCCTGTTGAGAAGTATTTCCAGGCATTATGGTAAGCATTTGCCGTTTTAGCTTGAGAGCCAGCCTGGAGATTTAACTTGGCTAGACGATCTCGTTCGGCCTGGTTGGGAATTAACTCAACTGCCCTATTTAAATGGTCGACAATGTCAAAAATCTTCTCTTCTCTAGCAGTAGCTGAAGTTTGATTTAAGAGTAATTGTCCGATGTGAAAATGAGTTGCTACTTTTTCTGCTTCTGGAATTAAACTATAGGCTGCTTGTTGAACTCGATCGTGTAAAAAGCGATAGGGAACAGTCAGGTTAAGCTCGTCCTTTACTGTAGATTGCTCCCTCAAGACAAACTGGTAAATCTCGCTAATAGGTAAAATTGCTCCTTCTCGTAAAGCTGGACGCAGTTCGAGTGCTGTATCTAACTCTGACTCGCCATAAACACTCGCTAGGATATCTAAAGTGAATTCATTGCCGAGACAAGCAGCTATTTTTAATAAATTTTGAGTGCTTACTGGTAACTGCTGTAACCTCCGAGCCATAAACTCAACAATATCATCACTAACTGCGACTACTTTGACTTTAGCCATGTCGCACTGCCAACAACCCTGCTCGCGATCGAAACTAATTAGTTCTTTTTGGTGTAAAAAGGATAGTAGTTCGAGCGTAAAAAAGGGATTACCTTTAGTTTTTTGCCAAATTAATTCGGTTAAGGGAAATGCTAAAGCTTCGGAACAATGAAGAGTATCCGCAACTAAGCTATTAAGAGTCAGGCGATTAAGAGAAGATAGCTCGAGATGATTTACCTTGACCAAAGTAGAATCGAGCTCACTTATATTTTGTTCTATCTCTTCTAATTTTAGAATCAGAGGGTGTGCTGGACTAACTTCATTATCTCTGTAAGTACCAATGAGCAATAAGTGTCGGATATCTCGAGCGCTCATCAATAGCTGAATAAAGTTTAGCGAGGCTAAATCTGCCCACTGTAAATCATCGAGAAAAATAATTAAAGGACTCTTTGCGGTAGCAAATACGCGAATAAATTGACTAAAAACAAGATTAAATCGATTTTGGGCTGCGCTGGATTCTAAGGGCGCAACAGGAGGCTGTTTACCGACGATCTTTTCTAATTCGGGAATGACATCAATAACGAGCTGTCCATTGTCTCCTAAAGCTTGTAACAACTTATGCCGCCAATGCTCGAGTTGTTCGGGACTTTCAGTATGTAATTGCCGCACTAAACTTTGAAACGCAGATACGATCGCTGCTAAAGGACGATTGCGTAAAAATTGCTCGAATTTACCCTTGAGGACATAACCTCGTTGTCGTACTATCGAGCAACTTACTCTTTCAATTAAAGCCGTCTTGCCCACACCAGAATAACCAGACACCATCAGTAACTCTTTATTGCCGTGAGTGACTCGCTTATAAGCATTGAGTAAAGTCTCTACCTCTTCTTCTCTTCCATAAAGTCGGTTGGGAATTGTTAAGTCATCGCCAAGATCCCCTAATCCCAGACTAATAGTGGTAATTGTGTTTTGATTTTGCCACTGTTGCTGACATTTTTCTAGATCGTGCCTTAGCCCCCAAGCCTTGTAATATCTTTCCTCAGGATTTTTAGCCATCAATTTAAGAATAAGCTTACTCAGCATTACGGGTATAGCTGGGTTTACTTTTCTCGGAGGAATTGGTTGGCTCGCTAGATGGGCGTAAACTAAGTCATGGGGATTGCTCTTCGCGAAAGGAACTTGTCCCGTCAGTATTTGGTAAAAAGTTACACCCAAAGAGTAAAAATCCGTGCGATGGTCAATACCCCGATTGATTAGTCCTGTTTGTTCGGGAGATATGTAGGGTAAAATATCGTCGGTCCAAATAGGATTTTGCCATAATTGTCTATATTTGGGTAACACGAAAGCACAACTAAAATCTGTCAGCTTAACTCGTTTAGTGTCAGGAGCGATTAAGATACTCTGAGGGCTAATTTTTTGATGGATAATTTGATTTTGAGCGAGTTGTTCCAGAATGTCTACTATTTGAAGGGCAATGGGGAAAAATTCTGTTAACTGCTGCCTCGGTAAATCTTGAGGATTTTTAACTTTGGCATATTCTAGCCAAGAAATACCCGCAAAATCCTCCCTAATTAGAGCCCACCCGTTGCCAAAGTTTTCTAAGGCATAAATCTTGACTACACCATCTAAATTGAGATTGTGGGTAACCATGTATTGATGGCGAAGTTTATTGAGTTCGAGCGCACTTACCTGTTGAGATTGGAAAATCGCGATCGCAACTGTTTGACTATCTTGAACACGCTCTCCGCGATAGATACTAGTATTAATTCCTGCGGAGATTTTTTTGAGGTTTTTGTATCCTTTGAGGAAAATTAACATTAAGGTATTGGCTATATCTCTCGAAATTATTTGGCTCTAACGGATTTTGTGGGTCAATTGACTTTGGCAGGCTGGTAGTCTTCGACTTTACTTACAATCTAAAAATAATACAACCATTGGTAGATCTCTCCTTGCTTGTAAGTATACTACTTTATCGCGAATGCCTCTTTCGGCTTTAGACAAGATTTCTGGTAGTCTCTGCAATAGGAGTGCAAGTACGAACAATAAAGTGGCGATTCTGGCCACGAATTTACTTAGTTTCAGCCGATAATTGAACCAATTTGCGATGACATTCACTAGTTTGCAGGGACTACCGGTTTACAAATTAAAGAAAGAGTTGTAATGATTCTCAGATTTTAACCATCAGCTAATCTAGTTTTGGCTTGCTGCCAAAGAGCTTCTAATTCAGTTATTTTATAATCTGTAAGAGGACGTTCCGCGTACTTTTCCATTAGTGCAAGACGTTGAATAAAACGTTTATTGGTTCCTTGTAAAGCTGCGGAAGGATCGAGATCGTACCAACGAGCAATATTGATAATAGTAAATAATAGATCGCCTAATTCTGCTTGTTGATGTTCCCGATCTTCTGTGTGCAACGCTTCTCTAAACTCTGCTAATTCTTCCTCAAACTTGGTCCAGACTCCCGCAGCATTTTCCCATTCAAAGCCAGCAGCAGCAGCCTTTTTGGATATTTTCATCCCCGCCATTATTGGGGGTAAAGTACGAGCATAACGATCGAATTTGCGACTGAGTAAATTTCTTTCTGCTAGAGTTTCTCCCTTTTCTTCTGCTTTAATTTGTTCCCAATTTTTACGAACTTCTTCGGCAGTGTTTACTTCTAAATCGCCAAAAACATGTGGATGGCGACGAATTAGCTTATTAGTAATGGTCTGTGCCACTTCTTCTAAGCTAAAATGACCGTATTCCTGGGCAATTTGCGCTTGTAAGACTACTTGCAGGAGTAAATCTCCCAATTCTTCCGCGATCGCAGATTGGTCTTGACTAGAAATAGCATCTACTACTTCATAGGCTTCTTCAATTACGTAGGGAATTAAAGTTTGCGGTGTTTGAGCTAAATCCCAAGGACAACCACCGTCAGGCGATCTTAGTTGGGCAACTACTTCTATGAGATGCTGTAAAGCTGACAAGACGGAATTATAAGTTGTTGACTGAGAACTCATGCTATTTATTCAGATGTCAATTCCTTATAACTGTATAACAACTCAAAATTAGATAGTGTAGAAAAGATAATGTTGTTGGCTG
>JAAUYI010046704.1_pt1 | contig 12040 bp, 10 predicted proteins | sample 7278041 | NCBI WGS metagenome assembly JAAUYI01 (sample SAMN14350216, study PRJNA611818) | marine sediment metagenome | isolation source: surface marine sediment (0.6m) | place: French Polynesia: Moorea | collected 2018-08
CGGCGTGTCGCAATACTGGTACGCCAACGACTGCCGATTCGAAGATTTTGCGGTGGTGTGCTCCCAACCTAGTCGTCGCTGACCCGGCCGCGAGTCTGTTTCACTTGCCCGCGCCGGCGCTTGCTTTCGACCCGTTGGCGCTGGCTTTGCCGTGACGGCTTTGTCGCAATGCGAGGCTTTTTCTCCGTCAGCGCGCCGCGAACAAATTCGGCGAGACGCTGCTGTGCATCGCGACGATTGCGCTCCTGCGTGCGAAACTGCTGCGCCTTGATGACGATGACCCCGTCGGACGTTATGCGGCTGTCACCGGACTCAAGCAGTCGTTGCCTGAGCGTGGCCGTCAAGGCCGTACTGGCGGCGATGTCGAATCTCAGGTGAATGGCCGATGCGACTTTGTTGACGTTCTGACCACCCGCGCCCTGGGCACGCACGGCAGTCATCTCGATCTCGTCAAACGGGATCGAGATGTCATCACTGACCCTTAAGCCATCTACCACGTGTCCCAGACTCGCGGCAGTCCGGCGGGGAGCGGCGGGAAACGGCCAGGGCTCGACCAGGCGTTGCCCGGGTCGTGAAAGTCCGAGCCGCAGGATGCGAGCAGCCCGAATTCGGTCGCGAGCCCTGCAAACCTGGCAGTGATGTCGGCGGTTTGCGAGCCGCATACGACCTCGATGCCGGTGCCGCCTGCTGCACCAAACTCGCTGATCAGCGCCCGCATGCGAGTCTTCGTCATCCTGTACTTGGCCGGATGTGCCAGAACGGCAGTGCCGCCGGCAGTCGTGATCCAGCCCACAGCCTCTGCCATGGGCGCCCATTGCTGCTTGACGTCGCCGGGCTTGCCGGCGCCGAGATACTTGCGGAAGGCCGTTTTCACGTCGGGAACGACGCCGGACTCGACCAGCGCCAGCGCAAAATGAGGACGTCCGATGACCGCCTCGCCGGCGATCGCCCGGGCCCTGTCGTACGCGCCGTCGATACCGAGCTTCGCAAGCCTGTCACCAATGGTCCGCGCACGTGAATCGCGACGCTTAAGCTGACGCTCGATGCCGCGTGCCAGCACTTCGTCCCGAGGGTCTACATTCAGGCCGACCACGTGCAGGTTGACACCGTGCCATTGCGTCGACAGCTCGATCCCGGTCACGAGCTGAAGGGGAAACCGGTGACTTTCGAGATCGCGATAGGCGGCCAGGGTGTCGTGATCGGTAACGGCAAGCATGTCGACGCCGTTGGCCGCAGCCAGTTCGAGCAGCGCCATTGGTTCCAGCGAGCCATCGGAGGCCGTGCTGTGCATGTGCAGGTCGACAATCACGCGCGCATTATACGGCGGATCGGAAAGCGACATTCGTGCTCGGGGAATGTGTGACAATCCGCGCTCAGTCGGTCCGTGCAAGGGGCTTCGTGCAAAAGGGCAACCTCATCATTCTCGTGGTCTGCCAGTTTATTTCGGCGACCGGGTCCATCGTTGTCGTGACGCTGGGAGGAATCATCGGCGCGACGCTGGCGCCGGATCCTGCCTGGTCGACCTTGCCAATTTCCATGATGGTCGTCGCCGTTGCCGCGACCACCGTGCCGGCGACGATATTGATGCGGCGCATTGGCAGAGGGCGTGGATTTGCAATAGCAAGCCTGTCGGCGGTTGTCGGCGTGCTACTCGCCGCCGAGGCACTGAGGAGCGAAAGTTTCTTCCTGTTTATTGCCGCCGGCATGACGCTGGGAATCAACATGGCCTTCACACAGCAGTATCGCTACGCCGCTGCGGAGAGTGTGCCGCCAAACTACACGGCACGGGCGGTGTCGTTCGTGTTGCTCGGGTCGATCGGGGGCGCCCTTCTCGGACCGGAACTGGCGACCCGCGGGCAACACTGGATCGACGGCGTACCGTATGCGGGATCGATGTACGCACTGGCGCTGTTGTTCGTGATCCAATCGCTGTTGTTGTTGCGACTGCGCGCATCTGCAGAGTCCCGGCACTCGTCGCAGCCGGTATCGGAAAGAGCGCTGGTCGAAATCGTGAGGCAGCCGGTGTATCTCGTCGCCGTGCTCGGCGGGACGGTCGGCTATGGCCTGATGACGTTGATCATGACCGCGACGCCGTTGAGCATGCACGTCAACGACGGCTATTCGCTCGAAGAAACGGCCGGCGTCATTCGTGCCCACGTACTCGGCATGTATGTGCCTTCACTGGTCTCCGGGTTCCTGATCGACAAACTCGGCGTGACACGGCTGATGTTTATCGGTGCGGTCGGCTTGCTGGCGACCTCGATCATCGGCCTGCAGGGACAGTCGGTCATGCATTACTGGTGGGCGCTCGTCCTGCTGGGCGTCGGCTGGAATTTCCTGTACGTCGGTGGCACAACGATGTTGACCTACACATACTCGATGCAGGAGCGATTTCGTGCCCAGGCCGTCAACGAGTTTCTCGTATTCGGCGCGTCGGCGACGACGTCACTGTTGGCCGGCACCATCATGCATTACTTCGGCTGGTATCGACTGATGCTGGTACCGATACCCATCCTGATCCTGATCAGTCTCGCGCTGCTGCTTGTCAAGCGCCATCCGCAGCTGGCAGCACAGGATGCCGGCTGACGTCCGGCGCGGCCACAAAGAAAAGGCAGGCGCCAGGGCCTGCCTTTCCGTTGACCGATACCTGCCGCCGGTCGTCGGCGGTGCAGTCGATCAGAAGTTGTAGACAAAGCCGACCGACAGTACCGGCCAGGCCTTGTAGTCCTTGATCTCGTCTTCGATCTCTGCTCGCTCGACCTCGAGGTCTGCGAGGAAGCCCGGATCCTGCGCGAGCAGGCCGTCAGCCTCGACCGAGACCTTCGGTGAACCCTGCCACAACACGCCGAGGTCGAGATTGAGACCCACCTTGTCGAACAACGTGAAGTCGAAGCCAATGCCGAGGTACGGCGAAACGTCGTCGAACTCCGTGGTGCTGCGCAGCGTGCCGACATCAGCACCGGTATAGGTCTGCCCGCCAATGTCGAACGTCGTCGAATCGAGGCTCACCAGCTCGACCTGGTTGCTGTTCGAGTACAGGCCCCCGGTTACGCGCATCGGCGAGATCGGGAAATGAAAGCTGCCGGTCGCATACATGTTGTCGAGGGCCAGCGTGCCGTCGTAGTCGATACCCGAGTAGTCGCCGGTATCGTCGTAGTCGTAGCTGTTGAAGCCCACACGCACGTCGATCATCGGCAGCGGTCGCCAGGTGCCTTCGAGCCCAAGCCCGAGCGTGCCAGCCTTGAGGCCGACGCCAAAGTCGTTGTCGGCCTGCGCAGCACCGGCTGCCATTACGGCCAGCAGTGCGACGCTCGTTTTTGCCAGAAGAGTTTTCATGATCCAGTCCCGTTTGCCCAAACGAAATCTCAAGCATCCGAGACTAGACCGGAGTCGCACGGGCTTCTGTGCGGTGCATCACAGGCTGGCGCGCCCGCGACCGGGCGTGTGCCGCAAAAGTGACGGATTTCCGGGGAATTTTCGCCTGTCGGCGCGTCACGCAGCCTTCGCACCGGCTCCGAATTCGGCCTCGATGCGTGCCCGTGCCGCGGGGTCGATATTGAGCTTGTCGAGGTCGCCCTGCACGTGGGGCAGGGCCAGCAGCCGCTTGTCCATGACCCGGTACCACAGCGGCGGCACGTACGAGAGCAGGTAGACACCGAAATAACCGTTCGGCAGTTGCGGCAGATCCTCGAAGTGCCTGAGCGACTGGTAACGCCGCAGCGGATGCGCGTGGTGATCCGAGTGGCGTTCCAGGTGGAACAGTGCAAGGTTCGAGAAGGTGTGATTGCTGTTCCACGAGTGATGTGGCTTGCAGGTTTCGTACTTGCCGTTTTCGTCCTGTTCGCGCAGCAGCCCGTAGTGCTCTACGTAGTTCGCGCTGGTCAGCTGCCACCACGCGAACAGTGTATGCAGCACCATGAACGGCAGCATGATCCAGCCGAACGCGATGATCAGGCCCAGCACGATCGCTGCGGTCAGTGCGTACGACTGTAGTATCTGGTTGTCGGGATGCCACTCGGATTTGTCGCGCCGGTTCAGGCGATCCTTTTCGATGGCCCAGGCGCGCAGGACCGCGCCGGGCAGCTCGCGGACGGCGAAGCGGTAGATGCTCTCACCCATGCGCGCACTCGCGACGTCTTCGGGAGTTGCGACGTCCCGGTGGTGGCCACGGTTGTGATCGATGGTGAAGTGACCGTAGGCCGGTACTGCCAGTACCAGCTTGGCCAGCCATTTTTCGAACCGCGAGTTCTTGTGCCCCAGTTCATGGCCGGTGTTGATGGCCAGCCCGGATACCATGCCGGCGATGACACCCAGCCCGAGGATGGCCCCGGTGCTGAGTGGCTGCGTCCCGGCGTACCAGGCAGTGCCAAGCAGTGCGACGAAGTGCAACGGCACGACGAGGTAAGTCAGGCGCCGGTAGTACGGGTCCTGGTCGAGCTGCATGACCACTTCTTCGGGCGGGTTGTTCATGTCTTCGCCGATCAGCCAGTCGATGATCGGCGCGAAGCCGTAGTTCAGGAGCAGCGGCAGGAACAACCACCATTCGTTGCCGGTGTTGGCATGCAGCCAGATGCCCAGGAACGGCTGCAACGGAAACAGCACCGACATGGGCCACAGCCAGCGCTTGCGATCGACGTAGTAAATGGCTTCACCGCTCGGTGAAACGGCCGTATAACCTTTCATAGCAAGCGCCCCCGCGACTGCTGCTCATGGTGCAATGGATGACGCAGATTATGCGATTTTCGCCCGCTGTACTCCAACGTGTTCGCCCGAATGCTGTCGGGAATCTATACAAACCGGCCCTTGTATCGCTCCTGACTTTGAACAAAATGTGTGCTCAATCAGTCGCATGTATGAAGTGGTATGCATCTTGCTCGGGATTGAATGGGGTTATGGCAAAACGACAATGACAAACGAGCGACTTCCCCGTGCGCTGCCGGTGCTGGCGATAGCGCTCGGCCTTGGCGCCTGCGGTAATGGCGGCGGCGACGCCGCGCCATCCGAGCCCGTATTGACGGCTGCGACGCTGGGCGAGCAGACGGTGCTCAGTGCGGCCGAATATCTCGCGGCTGCACCCTACGCGGCTGCGGATCGTGACGAAGGCGAGCGCGAGGCGCTGGCGTGTCGTGCCTGCCACACCCTGGAGGCCGGCGGCGCGAACATGATTGGACCCAACCTGCACGGTTTCTTCGGCCGCGAGGTTGCGGCGCTCGAGAACTACGATTACTCGGAGTCGCTGCGCGAACAGTCTTTCGTGTGGACGCCGCGCGCCCTCGATGCCTGGCTCAAGGCGCCGTCGAGATTCCTGCCGGGTAACCGCATGGCCTACCCGGGCGTGGCATCGGCCGAAGATCGCGCCGACCTCATCGCTTATTTGTTGGAGGTGACCGATGGTTGACCGTCGCGACGACGCCGAGGTGCTGGTCGACCGGCGCGGTTTGTCCGATCGCCGTCAGTTCAACTGGCGCACGGTCGCGCATGGATTCCTGCGCTCGCGCCGGCACAACCTGAGGCGCAGCGAAGATGCCGACGTGGAGTTCCTCGACTGGCACCACCCGTGGCTGTTCTTCCTCGCGGTCGGCACGATGCTGTTGTCCTGTACGGACGCGTTCCTGACCCTCAAGCTGCTCGACCTCGGCATGTACGAGGCGAATCCGGTCATGGCAGGCATGATGGGGCAGGGTACGGCCGCGTTCGCCGCCAGCAAGATGGTGCTGACCGGAGCCGGCATCCTGACGCTCGTCTTCCTTGCCAAGGCACGTTTTTTGAATCGCGTTCGCACCGGTCTCTTCCTGACCGCATTCTTCAGCGGCTATTGCTGCCTCGTGTGCTACGAATTGGTGAACCTGTTCGCAATGATGTGACGCGGATCCAGTTCCTAAGGCCGGGGCCTTGGGCTACACTATCGCTCCTTTTTGGCGGCCCGCGTCGGTCGCCGGAACCAACGCAGGCAACCGGGGCCGGAGGGCCCTCCCGCAATGAGCGATAGTCTTAAAGAACGGTACGCGACCACGCCGCTTTACGGTAGCAATGCCAGCGCCGTCGAGGCCCTGTACGAGCAATTCCTGAAGGCGCCCGAGTCCGTTCCCGCCGTCTGGCGCGACTATTTCAAATCGTTGGGTGACGCCGAAACCGAAGTGGCGCACTCCGAGATCCGCAATGACCTGCTGGAGCAGGCGCAGAATCGTCGCCGCACGGCCCGACCGAAGACCGGACCCGGCGGCGTCGTCGTGTCGTCCGGCCAGAAGCAAGCCGCCGTCTCGCGGCTGATCCAGGTCTACAGCCTGCGCGGTCACCAGATTGCCGACATCGATCCCCTGGGCCTGATGAACCGTCAGATGCCGGGCGTACTCAAGCTGGACTACCTCGGTCTCAACGAGGCCGACATGGATTCGGAGTTCTATACAGGTGGCCTTGCGGGTACCGGCAACACCCGTATGAAGCTGCGCGACATCATCGCGCTGCTCAAGCGGATCTACTGCGGCAAGGTCACGGCCGAAGTTGCGCACATGTCGCGGGCGCGTGAACGCCTCTGGCTGCGGACGCGCTTCGAGCAGGGCCTCGTCTCCGAGTGGCTTCACGACGAGGGCCGACGGCAGATCCTCGAACGGCTGACGGCGGCCGAAGGTATCGAGCGTTACCTGCACACCCGCTACGTCGGCCAGAAGCGTTTCTCGCTCGAGGGCGGTGAGAGCCTGATACCCATGGTCGACGACCTGATCCAGCAGGGCGGGGCTGCCGGCGTCCACGAAATCGTCATCGGCATGGCGCACCGCGGTCGCATCAACGTGCTCGTCAACATTCTCGGCAAGTCGCCCGAAGAACTGTTCGAGGAGTTCGAAGGCAACTACGACCTTGACGAACTCAAGGGTTCGGGAGACGTCAAGTACCACAAAGGCTTCTCGGCAGACATGAAGACGCCGGGCGGCAATGTTCACATTGCGCTGGCGTTCAACCCGTCGCACCTGGAGATCGTCAACCCGGTTGTCGAGGGCTCAGTGCGGGCGCGCCAGCAACGCCGTGGTGACATCGAGCGCGACGAAGTGTTGCCGATCCTGATCCACGGCGATGCGGCATTCGCAGGACAGGGTGTCGTGCCCGAGACCTTCCAGTTGTCGCAGACGAACGGTTTCCGCACAGGCGGTACCGTGCACATTGTCATCAACAACCAGATCGGTTTCACAACCAGCCGCCCGTCCGACGCGCGCTCGACCGACTATTGCAGCGATGTCGCCAAGATGATCGAGGCGCCTGTGTTCCACGTCAACGGCGACGATCCGGAAGCTTGCGTATTCGTAACGCGGCTGGCGCTCGAGTACCGGCAACGCTTCAAGAAAGACGTCGTCATCGACCTCGTCTGTTATCGCCGGCACGGCCACAACGAGGCTGACGAACCGTCGGCGACGCAGCCGATCATGTACGGCCGTATTCGCAAGCACCCGACGACGCGACAGCTGTATGCGGATACGCTCGCCGGTCGTGGCCTGGTCAGCGCCGATGATGCGACCAAGATGCAGGACCAGTATCGCGATCGTGTCGACCGCGGCGAGCCGGTACAGCCGGCGACGCTCGGCATGATCGGCAATGAATACAGGGTCGACTGGTCACCGTTCTTCAACTCGCGCTGGGATGACGTCGTCGATACGACCGTCAGTCCGGCAACGGTTGCGAAACTTTCCGACCATCTCGTCATGGTGCCACCGGACATGAAACTGCACGGCCGCGTGCAGCGCATCATGGACGAGCGCGCACGAATGGCAACGGGCGAGATCGACATGGACTGGGGATTCGCCGAGACGATGGCCTACGCGTCCCTCATCGACGACGACTACAACGTCCGCCTGGTCGGTCAGGACAGCGGACGCGGTACGTTCTTCCATCGCCATGCCGTGCTGCATAACCAGATCAACAATCGCGAGTACACGCCGCTACGCCACATGGTCGACCGGCAGAACGCGTTTCGCGTGATCGATTCGCTGCTGTCCGAGGAAGCCGTGCTCGGATTCGAGTATGGCTATGCGACGACCGAACCGGACACCCTGTGCATCTGGGAAGGGCAATTCGGTGATTTCGTCAATGGCGCGCAGGTCGTCATCGACCAGTTCATCAGTTCCGGCGAAGCCAAGTGGGGCCGCCTGTGCGGCTTGACGATGTTCCTGCCGCACGGCTACGAGGGCCAGGGCCCGGAGCATTCGTCGGCCAGGCTCGAGCGGTTCCTGCAGCTGTGTGCCGAGCACAATATCCAGGTTTGCGTTCCGTCGAACCCGTCGCAGATGTTCCACATGCTGCGACGCCAGATGCTGAGGCCCTACCGCAAGCCGCTGATCGTCATGACGCCGAAGAGCCTGCTCCGGCACAAAATGTCGGTATCGCCGATCACTGATCTGTCGACGGGCCAGTTCGAACTGATCATTCCCGAGGTCGAGGCCATCGATGCGAAGGCCACGCGACGCATCGTCTTTTGCAGTGGCAAGGTCTACTACGACCTGCTGGAAGCGCGCCAGGTGCAGGGCATCGACGACATCGCGATTATCCGTCTCGAGCAGCTGTATCCGTTCCCGATCGCCGAATATGCAACGCTGATCGAGCTTTACGATCACGTCGAAGAGATTGTCTGGTGCCAGGAAGAGCCGCAAAACCAGGGCGCGTGGTACCAGATCAGGCATCGGTTGCAGGAGCCGCTCAAAGATCACCAGCAGCTTTATTACGCCGGTCGCCCGGGCGCGGCTGCGCCGGCCTCCGGCATCTTCAAAGTGCACATGCAACAACAGCAGGCACTGGTCGAGGCCGCGCTCGATATCGAGCAGAAAGCCTCCAAATCCGCGAAACCCCGAGACCCAGAACGGAAATAATCATGAGCATCGAAATCAAGGTCCCGCAGCTGCCCGAATCCGTGACCGATGCAACGCTGGTTGCCTGGCACAAAGCCGTGGGTGAGTCGGTGTCACGTGACGAAAACCTCGTCGACCTCGAAACGGACAAGGTTGTTCTCGAAGTGCCGGCGCCGTCGGCAGGTGTCATCGAGGAGATCAAGGTCGACGACGGCGCAACCGTCGTTGCAGGCGACGTGCTCGCCATCCTGAAGGAAGGCGCAGCGCGCGAGACAGACGGACCCGTCAAGGCCGCGCCGGAAGAGGTCGCGGCTGCACCGGAGCCCGCGGCAGCAGCGCCGAAGACCATCAAGACCAGCCCGGCGGTGCGGCGACTGCTCGAGGAACACGATCTCGATGCGACGATGATCATGGGCACCGGCAAGGACGGCCGCGTAACCAAAGCGGACGTCATGAACTTCCTCAAGGAAAACGACAGCAGCAACGTCACGCCGGGGGATCCAACGCCGGCCGTCATTGACGACGACGCCTACGTCGCTCTGGAGCGCAATGAACAGCGCGTACCGATGACGCGCCTGCGCGCACGGATCGCAGAGCGCATGGTCGAAGCACAACACACGGCTGCGATGCTGACGACGTTCAACGAAGTAGACCTCACCGAGGTCATGGCTTTGCGCAGTCGCTACAAGGAGTCGTTCGAGAAAACGCACGGCGTGCGGCTCGGCTTCATGTCGTTTTTTGCCAAGGCTTCGGTCGAGGCGCTGAAAAAGTTTCCGGTCGTCAATGCCTCGGTCGAGGACAACGACATCGTGTATCACAACTATTACGACGTCGGCATCGCGGTATCGACCGAGCGCGGCCTGATGGTGCCGGTGTTGCGGGACGTCGACCAGATGAGCTTCGGCGACTTCGAAAGTGCGCTCAATGCCATGGCCGCAAAAGCCCAGGAAGGTTCGATCGGCATGGAAGACCTGACCGGCGGCACCTTCACGATCACCAATGGCGGCATTTTCGGGTCGATGTTGTCGACACCGATCCTGAACCCGCCGCAGAGCGCCATCCTGGGTATGCACAACATCCAGCAGCGGCCCATGGTCATCGATGGCGAGATCGTCGCACGTCCGATGATGTACATCGCGCTGACCTATGACCATCGGATCATCGATGGTAAGGAAGCAGTGCAGTTCCTCGTAACCGTCAAGCAGCAGCTCGAGGATCCGAGCCGGCTGTTACTCCAGATCTAGGAAGCAATCGCGCAATGAGCAGAAGTTTCGACGTCGTCGTCATCGGCGCCGGCCCGGCCGGATATATCGCCGCAATTCGTGCGGCACAGCATGGCATGAAAGTGGCGTGTATCGACGAGTGGCAAAACCGCGACGGCAATTACGCATTCGGCGGCACGTGCCTCAATGCAGGCTGTATTCCATCCAAGGCGCTGCTTGAATCGTCGGAGCTTTACCATCGCGCACAGCATGAGTTCAAAAAGCACGGTATCCAGACCGGCGATGTTGCCATGGATATCGCCGACATGCAGAAACGACGCGCAGGCATCGTGCGCCAGTTGACCGGTGGCATCGCCGGCCTGTTCAAAGCGAACAAGGTCGAAGGGCTCGTCGGTCACGGCAAACTCCTGTCCGGCAAGCGGGTGGAGTTCACCCCGGTCGACGGCGACCCGGAGGTCATTGCGGCCGACAACGTCATACTCGCGTCCGGGTCCAGCCCGATCGAGCTGCCGTTCGCGAAATTCAACGGCGAAACGATCGTCGATTCCTGGGACGCGATCGAATTCGATGCGGTGCCGAAACGTCTCGGCATTATCGGCGCAGGCGTCATCGGCCTGGAGCTCGGCAGCGTCTGGGCACGGCTCGGTGCTGAAGTGACCGTGCTCGAGGCGATGGACGATTTCCTGTTCATGGCGGATCGCGACGTCGCGTCGACGGCGCTCAAAGACTTCAAGAAACAGGGTCTCAAGATCCAGCTCGGCGCCAAGGTTACTGCGGCGACACCCGGCAAAGACTCGGTCAAGGTCGAGTACGAAGACAAGGGCGGCGCGCAATCCATCGAGGTCGACAAACTGATCGTTGCCGTCGGACGTCGGCCGTACACCGACGGCTTGTTTGCAGACGATGCGGGCATCCAGCTCGATGAGCGCGGCTTCATCGTCGTCGACGATGAGTGTCGAACTCGCGTCAAGGGCGTCTACGCGGTCGGCGATTGCGTGCGCGGCCCGATGCTGGCGCACAAAGGCTCGGAAGAGGGTGTCATGGTGGCCGACCTGATCGCCGGCGAACTTGCCGAGGTCAACTACGACGTCGTTCCGTCCGTCATCTACACACAGCCGGAGGTTGCGTGGGTCGGCAAGAACGAGGCCGAAGTGAAGGCCAGCGGTCGGGCCTACAAGGCAGGCTCATTCCCGTTCGCCGCCAGCGGCCGTGCCAAGGCGATGGAGCAGACCAGCGGCATGGTCAAGGTGATCGCTGCCGAAGACGATGACGAGATCCTCGGCGTGCACATCGTCGGCCCGATGGCAGGCGAACTGATCTCCGAGGCCGTCCTGGCGATGGAATTTGCGGCCAGCACCGAAGACATCCAGCGGACGATCCACGCGCACCCGAGCCTGGCCGAAGCCGTGCACGAGGCCGCGCTGGCGGCGGACAAAAAGGCGCTCAATTACATTAACCGCTAGGGCCAGGTCCCAGGGTCGGCGTTGCCGGCTAGCGGTTCTTCCAGAAATCGGCATTCCGGATGCCGAGCTTCTCCGGGTCGAAGGAATAGCTCGTCACGCCGGCGTTTCGCTGCTGTTCATAGTCCTTCAGTGCCCGTATCGCGGGCGAGCCCATGAAGAACAGGATCAGGATCGCAATGATGTTCAGCCATGCCATCAGGCCGACACCTATTTCGCCGAGTCCCCAGGCGAGGCTTGCCGTCCGGATCGCGCCATAGAATACCGATGCCATCAGCAAAAGCTTGAGGATCACCAGTTCCCCGGGAACCCTGAAGAAGCGCCGCAGGTAAGCGACGTTCGTCTCCGCGATGTAGTAGTAGGCGAGCAGCGTCGTGAACGCAAAGAAGAACAAGGCAATCGCGACAAAGGGCTTGCCGACGCCGGGCACGGCGCTCTCGACAGCGAGCTGTGTAAACGTCGGGGTATTGGGATCGACCGCTTCGGCCAGGTTTGAAACCACGATATCGCCGTTGGGTGCGTAAAC
>JAAUYI010164417.1_pt1 | contig 12036 bp, 5 predicted proteins | sample 7278041 | NCBI WGS metagenome assembly JAAUYI01 (sample SAMN14350216, study PRJNA611818) | marine sediment metagenome | isolation source: surface marine sediment (0.6m) | place: French Polynesia: Moorea | collected 2018-08
GCCGGCGCTGGCTTTGCTCGAGGAACTCCATCGTCTCGGTGTACCCACCGCCGAAACGCTCGGCCCACGCCGCGCTCGGGGCGGTCCTAGCCTGCCATTCAATAGCCAACTCCAGATCGCGATCGGCCAGCAGCGCGCCCCTTCCGCGCTGGTATCGACGCGCCCGTCCCGCCAGCCGACGATAGGCCCGGCCGGCAGCGCACTCTTCATCGACCCAGGCCTTCAGAGTTCCCCAGCGATCGATCAAGCTCTCGTGCGAGATGTCGATCAACGGGTCCTCCAGCTCATCGGACAGGACCAGGAAGGAGCTTCCATCGCTTCCGAAGCGCTGGATGAGCTCGAGAACCGCTTGTTGGCCGGATCCCACAAGGGCCTCGATCTCTCCGAGACGAGCCGATCGGCGAACGCGGCGGTTGCCGGCGTCGATATCCGTCAAGGCACGAAAAAGGCTCTCGGTGGAACGTAACTCCTCGGCGTTCATACCTTCCAGAGCCTCGTCGGCGTGCTTCGCGAGCGCCTCTTCGACGGTGCCGACGGCTTCGTAGTGACGATGGTCGATGGCGCCCTCGCCATCATGCTGCTGCCAGGTTCGCATCAGAGCATGTTGCATCAAGGGCAGAGAGCTTCGTTCCCGAGCCGCGTCGTTGAGCAAGCGATCCACCAACGAATCTGAAATGCTGGCACCGAAGACTCGGATCGGTCCGACGATGGCCGCGCGCAACTGCTGACGGGTGAGCCGCGGAACCAGATACTGGCTGCGGTTGAGCGCCTCGGGCAGGCCGCGAAAGATGTCGCAGTCAGCCAGGTAGTCCGAGCGCATGGTCGTCACCACGTAGACCGGCAGCTCACGCCGCCGGGTGACCTCGAGCAAGATCGAAACGAAATCGGCAGCGCCCTCATCGACCAAGCCACCGGTGTTCCGGCCCTCGAACCGAAACAGCTCCTCGAATTGATCGATCACGATCAGGAGGTTGGCGTCGGCGGATGCCAACAACGGTCGCACAGCGTCCAGCAACCCACTGGCACCACTCTCGGCGATCGGCTCGGAAGGCTCACATCCCACCCTCGTCAGGGCTGTTCCCAGATTGCCCAGAGGGTCCTGTCCCGGTTTCATCAACGCGACATGCCAGCGATCGCGGTCCTGAGCCAGGAAGCCGGCCTTCAACTTGGGAATCAGACCGGCCCGCACCAGCGACGACTTGCCGCTACCGGAGCTTCCGAGCACAGCCACGAAGCGGTGATGCTGCAGACGCTCAAGCAACGCGACCGTCTGCTCTTCGCGACCGAAGAACAGCAGCCCCTCGTCGATTTCGAACGGCCGCAAACCGACAAAGGGATTGGCTGCCCCTGGCGATGCAGCGTCAGCGGCCTCGCTCATGAGGCCTTCCCCAGAAACGCCAGAGCGTCATCCCTCGTGGACAGCGTCCGGACCCGGAAAGGCTCGCGGCTGAAGCTCGCCTCCTCCGGGGGTCTATCGGGCGCGTAGACCCCGAGCTTCAAATGGCGGCCCTCGAGCGCCGCGATCTTGATCGCCATGTCGAGCCGCTCCCGCACCCATTCCCCGGACACCTCGCTGTAGACAACGATCAGGCTGACCACGCTTCTCACCCGTTCCTCGAACAGACGAATCACGGTCTGGGGCTCATTCGCTTCCTGATTGAAGAGAAACGGAATGCGCTCGGCGGTGAGCGTATGAGCTACCTGAACCAGGTGCGCGGTGTCCTTCATGTGGGAAACCAGCAGACAAGGAGCTGACCCGGCCATCTCCTTCACTCTGCTCAAGGCGCCGGCCTTCTCGAGCTCTCCGAGCTTGTCCATGATCTGGCGCGCGATGTCGACGCGAGCGTCGCTGATGACCTCGTAGGTCTGCTCCGAGCGTTCGCCGCGCGCCAGACGCCGCAGGAAGCTCCCGTGCCTCGGGTCGTCGATCGACTCCAGCTCGAGATCCGGAGGCAACCAGATCAGCTGCTCCCGGGCATGCTTCAGCGCCAACTCGACCTGCCGCTGAGGATAGGATTTGCCGTCAGCACGATCGATCTCGCGACCGGCATAGGCATCGAGCAAATGTACCGAGAGATCGACTCTGGGGAGGGTTTCCGCGACCAGCTGATCGTGCTCTTCCCTGTCGTAGGGCGGCGGTATGTTCGAGACCACCTCGAGCCCGTGGGGCTCGAGGTCTCGGGCCAGACGCCGCCTCTGCTGGCGCAGGGTATCCGCCGCGTCGGCGAGGAAAATGACGCCCGGCGAGTCGTTGCGGGCATTGTCGGAAGCAACCGTTCTCGCCGCATTCGAAGGCGAGGTCCGAGTCAACTCCTTGAGCTTGCTCGCGAGCTGAACGAAAATCGCCTCCCGGTCCGTCTTGTCGCGTTGCATCAGCACCCGCTCCGGCGTGCAGAAGCCCTTGAACTTCGTCAGCTTGACTCGATGCCTGGCGGTCGCCGGTCCGAAGGAATATTCCAACTGATCGACGAGCGAAGGCCTGACGAACACCGGGATCAAAGTCAGCTCACCCCGGTCTTCGGCCTCCAGAATATGCGGCAGCTCCTGCTCGCAGTTGCAATCGGAGAAGAAGTCCTGGGTCACCAATAGGACGACCACCGCCGCTTCCGCCAGCCTGCTATCGATGCCCGCAGCCCGGTCTTCCCCAGCTTCGAGCTGGGTCTCGTCCCAGAAGTCGATCAATCCCAGTTCCGCGAGCGGCCTTAGGAAGACACGAAGATCCTCCAGGACCCTGGCGTCCTTGGGACTATGACAAATGAAGACTTTTGAGCGGACCACCCTGCGAATCCGGGGCGCCACCGATGACTCACTTCTCCCAGACCGGCAGCCGGCCCGGGGTCCAGGGACCGCCGGCGGCCTCGAGCGTGTCTTCGATCGCCTTCAGCTCGACGCCGATCAGCTGCCGCAGATCCGCGAGCAGCGGGCCGAAGGCCTCGGCCGCGATCTCGTAGTTGCGCCGGTGGGTGCCGGTGACCCCGGCGGTGGACGTCCAGTGGCCGGAGACGACGGTGTCGACACGCTGGAGGATGGAGGGCGAGGTCGGCTCGGAATGGGAGCGGACGACGTCGTCGCCGCGCAGGGCGACGAGCAGATCTTTCAACCGGCTGTCGATCTCCCGAAGCCGCTCCCCCAGGCTGGGGGCGGCCTTCGGGGTGTCGCGCAGGGCGACTTTCAAATGTGCGATGCGAGTCTCAGCCTCGGCGGCGGCAGCGTCGGCGCCGAGGACCGCACGCTGCAGGCGCGCGGTCTGCTGTTGAAAGGCCAGCAGGGCAGCCTTGTCCTGCGCCGCCAGGGTGCCCGCGCCCAGGGGTACGGCGTCGAAGGTCTGGGGCTCTCCCAGCGCGGTGATCTCACCGCCCTGACGGCGGGCCAGCGCCACGCTATAGGTGCCAGGCACCACCATCGGGCCATGAATCGCGTCGTCGAAGGCACCGATCTGGACCGGGCCGACGCTCGACGGATTCGGCGCCGGGAAACGCAGGTCCCAGGCGACGCGGTGGAAGCCGCCGGCGATCGGGCCTTCGAGACGCCGGAGGACGTTCCCCTCGGCATCTGAGATCGTGAGCAGGATCGCCGGCTTCTCCTCCCGCGCTTCGGCCCGCAACGCGTCCCACGATGGATAGGAGACGGCACCACCGGCCTCTTCGGTCTCTTTCTCAGACGCCCGCCGTTGCTCGGCCAGAGTCTCGAGGCCGTCCTTCAAGTAATAGGTGAACACCGCACCGAAGGCCGGGTTGGGTGCGAAGTAGTGGGCATCGCCGACGAAGGGGTTGTCGCGCATCGCCAGCGGCTGGGACTGGATGTACATCAAGGCGTCCTTGACCGGGAAGAGGATCGCCTCCTCCTCCAGTCGCTCTGCCTTGGCGTGGCGCAGCGGAGTGTAGTCGTCGAGGATGTAGAAGCCGCGGCCGAAGGTGCCGAGCACGACGTCGTTCTCGCGCCGCTGGATTTCGATGTCGCGCACCGCGATCGTCGGCAGGCCGGCAAGCTTCACCCAGCGACCGTCACCGTGGGAGAAGAAAGCACCGAACTCGGTGCCGGCGAACAGCAGATCGGCCATTTCGTGATCTTCGTCCACGGCGTAGACCGAGCCGCGGATCGGCAGGCCACCGGCTTCCGGGTCACCGACGAGCGAGGTCCAGGTGGCGCCGCGGTCGGTGCTCTTGAACAGATAGGGCTTGAAGTCGCCGCTCTTGTGGTTGTTGAACGCTGCGTAAACGGTGTCGGCGTCGTGAAGCGAAGCGACGAGATCATTGACATAGGTCCGCTCTGGCACCCCCGACACCTTTTCGATTTTGCGCCAGGTGGTGCCGCCGTCTTCGGTGATCTGGATCAGGCCGTCGTCGGTGCCGGCGTAGATCAGCCCTTCGACCAGGGGTGACTCGGACAAGGCGACGATGTTGCCGTAAAACGACGTCGAGCGATTCTTGGCCACCGCGTCGACGCTCCACACCTTGCCCATCACCGGCAGGGTGTTGCGGTCGATGCCGCGGGTCAGGTCGCCCGAGATCGGCCGCCAGGAATCGCCACGATCGTCGGAGCGAAAGATGCGCTGGGCCGCATAGTAGAGGCGCGACGGCGAATGCGGGCTGATGATCAGCGGCGCGTCCCAATTCCAGCGCATGGGATCGTCGCCGGCGTCGGGCTGGGGCTGGATGTCGATGATCTCGCCGTTTTTCCGGTCGTAGCGCACCAGGTGGCCATACTGCCACTGGGAGTAGACGATGTCCGGGTTGGTAGGATCGATCGCCGGCTCGAAACCGTCGCCGCCGACGGTCATAGTCCAATCTTCGTTGCCGATGCCGTAGGTCGAGGTGGTTCGCGACGGGCCGCCCATGGTGAAGTTGTCCTGGGTGCCGCCGTAGACGTTATAGAACGGCTCGTCGTTGTCGACCGCGATCTTGTAGAACTGAATGATCGGTAGATTGAAGAAGAATCGCCAGGTGGCGCCGCGGTCGAAGGTCTCGTAAAGGCCGCCGTCGCAGCCCGCCAGCAGATGATCCGGGTCGCCCGGATCGATCCACAGGGCGTGGTTGTCGACGTGCTTGTAGGTCTCGGGCACCTGGGTGAAGGTCTGGCCTCCGTCTTCGGTGACGTGCATCCAGGTATCGTTGGAATACACGCGGTCGACGTCGTGGGGATCGGCGATGATCTCCTGGTAATACTGGGGGCTGGCGGAGAGGTAATCGCTCATCTTCTTCCAGGTCTCGCCCCGGTCGAGCGAACGGTAGAAGCCGCTGCCGTCGGCCGATGCCTCGATGATGGCGTAGAGCACGTCCGGATTTGCCGGCGCGATCGCCAGGCCGATACGACCGACGTCGCCCGAGGGCAGACCGTTCTCGAGCTTGCGCCAGGTCTCGCCGCCGTCGGTCGACTTGTGGATCGCCGACTCCGGCCCGCCGTTGATCAGCGTCCAAACCCGGCGTCGACGTTGGTAAGACGCGGCGTAGAGCACGTCGGGATCGCGCGGGTCGTAGACCAGGTCGCTGACCCCGGTATGCTCAGAAAGCCCTAACGGTAAGAGGTTCCAGGTCTTGCCGCCGTCCGTCGTCTTGTAGAGGCCGCGATCGCCTCCCGGCGCCCAGAGCGGTCCCTGGGCGGCGACATAGACGACGTCTGAATCACGCGGATCGACGACGATTTTGCCGATGTGTTCTGAGTTTTCGAGCCCGACCTTGGTCCAGCTCGCGCCGCCGTCAAGCGACTTGTAAACGCCGTCGCCGTAGCCGACACTGCGCTGGGAGTTGTTCTCACCGGTGCCCACCCACACGACGTTAGGGTCGCCCGGATCAATCGCCACGACGCCGATCGAATAGGAGCCTTCGCCGTCGAAGATCGGCGCGAAGGTGGTACCACCGTTGGTGGTCTTCCACACTCCACCCGAGGCCACGGCGACGTAGAAGGTCGCATGATCATCGGGATGGACTGCGATTTCCGAGATCCGACCGGAGGTCAAGGCCGGGCCGATCGAACGCACCGCGAGACCGGCGAAGGTCCCGGCGGTGAAACGGCTCTCGGCCGGAGTTGACTCAGCGGGCGCTTCCTTGCGCTGGGCGCCGGCGGCAGGCGTGAAAAGACAGAGGGCGAGCAGGATGGAAAAAAAGGTACGCACGGCGTCTCCTGGAAATGAATTGGCGGGGTCGAAGGTCTCGAAATCCCCAGGATTCTACGCCAGCGATCGACAGTGAACCAAACCTCTGAGGCGGAGGGCCGAAACGTATGAAAATGATGCCGTGTTGAGCCATTTCCGGGACGAAACGGACGTATCGTAGATAGGGGAACCCTTTAGCGCCCATCCGGCGCGACTGCTCAGCGCAGCAGACAAGCGAGAAGAGGAGAAGTTATGTGCCGAGTCCGCATCTTGCAGACGGCCTTGTGTGCCCTGGTTCTGCAGGGTCTCAACCTGCCACCGGCGATGGCGATTCAGCGCGCCGAGGCCGATCCGGAACAGGTGATCGTCATCGTCGACCCAGAAGACGTCGAGCGGCCACCGGTCGAAGACGATGACGGCGGCTACCTGATCGCCGGCCACCTCGGCGCGCAGCCGGGATGTCCGGGCGTCCAGGGTTTCGTCAAGAAATATTTCGCCGGCGGCACGCTGGCCTGGGCGAAAACCGCCAGCGCCGAGAAGGACTGCGACGGTGACGGCGCTCCCGACGGCGGCGGCGATCCTCTGTTCGAAGACATGACCAGCCTCGACCCTGCCTACATCCAATCTTCGACCATGTATGAGAGCGTCTTCGCGCCGGACGGCACCAGCTACACCCCAGGGCAGGTCCTCCTTGCCTGGAACGCCCATGAGACCGGCGAGCTGACCGTGGCCTGGGCCGCCGTCGTCCTCCATCACAGTCTCACGGGTGAGCACCTGGCCGATGCCTACTTCGGCCCCGAAATCCTGGGGCCACCGGCGACAGCGACGGGCTGCGACGGATTATGCCTTGCGATGGGCAACACCGATTTGTTCCAGGCGGGCGGTCGCGCCGTCGCCTGGCTCGAAGGCGGAGCCGACATCGAGGAGGGCCTGGTCGTGACCGGCTGGGTTCGCCCGGAAGGCGACCACGACGAAGACAGGAATCTATTCCTCGGCCTGCTAAGCCCTGATCTGACGGTCACCAGGTGGTACCAGGACATCCCTTTTCCCGGCCCGGACGTGCCGATGGATATCGCCATGGGAGACCATCGTGACATCTACATCACGGGGCACTACGGGTCCGACCACGACGTCTTTGCCGGTCGTTTCCACTACAAGACCGGCGCCTTGACTCATATCTTTCGAGGCGGCGGGCCACATGACGACTGGGGCGAGACGATCGAGGTCGTCAACGGTAGCGACCTCGAGGTCAGGGGAATGTTCACCGACACGGCCACGTTCGAGTCCCAGATCCTGACCGGGTCGGGGCCGACTCCCTTCACCGCCTTGCTGACGGAAAACCTGGAACTGCTCCAGATCGAGATTCCGGGTGGCGGACAGAGCGGTCAATCCGCCTCGGCGGCGCAGCCGCCCGCGGATCCGGGGACCCTCGCGCTGACGCTCAAGGGCGTCATCGGGATCCCGCCGAGTCCCCCGAGGACGGTCCATAAGAATGTACCGACCGACATCGACCTGATCGTCGGCACCTCCGGCACCGGCACCAGTCCGACGCTGGTCGTTTCCAAGGACGAAAAATATCTGATCCTCTACGGTGAGGAAGGGCCCGGCTACAAGCGCGTGGTGGTCCGCTTCGAGGTGCCGATCGCCCAAGAAGCCCCGAGCCTCAAGTCCGTCAGGCTGCGTTTCAAGAGCGAATACTGCACCAACGTGAGCATCTTCCTCGGCGGCGGCGGCGAAGATCCGGGCATCTTTCATGGCATCGGGGGAACCGCGATCTGTCCGTATGACGAGTCGTGGATCACCGTCCAGGTCCCGAGAGGCATCGCCGAAGACGAGCTCGGGTACACTCCGACGTCTCCGCCCAACGCACCGCTGCTGGTGGAAATAGACATGGAAGTCCACGGCGCGATCAGCTGTCCCCAGGGTTCTTGCCTCGGCGGCGGCGGGGCGGACGAGGAGCTCAACGCGATCGAGGTCGGATCCGAAGAAGAGTACTGATTAGACGAGTCATTGATTAATCGGCACGCTCGGCCGAGCTCGTCTGCTCGCGTTTGCGAGCCAATTCGGCGAGCCATCGGCTCGCTTCCTGGCTCCAGCGATGATCCGCGCCATAGCGCTCGTTCAGAAAGTCGTGACTTTCGATCAACAGAGACTCCGCCTCCGGATAGCGCTCGAGGGCGGTCAAGGCCCAGCCCAGGGTACACTGGCTGAGAGCCAGGCCCGGCTGCCGCCTGGCCGACTGCTCGAGCCAGATCATCATCGCTTCGCGCAGATGCGGCTCGGCCTCGCCGGGCCGCCCTTGATCCATCAACGCCCTGCCGAGCCCCCGAACCGATCGCGCCAGGTCCCGATGCAAGCGACTTCTCCCTTCGGGGGAAGAGTCGCCGAGCAGCTTGCGGCGCAGAGCCGCCGACGCGCGGAACTCGGCCTCGGCCTCGGCCGGCCGACCGAGGCCGAGCAACGCCTGAGCCAGTCTGTATTGGGTCCGGCTCACCGACAGATGTTCTTCACCGAACAGCTGCCGGTACATTGCGATCGCCTCGCGATAGTAGCCCACCGCCGCCTCTCGGTCATCCCGGGCCACCAGCAGAACCGCGAGATTATTGAGGTTCAAGGCGATCTGCCGATGCGTCGTACCAAAGACCTTGCGATTCAGGTCCAGAGCCTCACGGTAGAGCTCTTCCGCCTCCGCGAGCTCACCCCGGCGCTGCAACGCCGCGGCCAGGTTGTTGAGCGTTACCGCGGCATCGGGATGAAGACCGCCGGACAGCCGGCGGTAAATGTCGAGAGCTTCCTGCAAATACCGCTCGGCGACCCGCAGCTCTCCACGATCGTAGAGCAGCTCGGCCAGGTTGTTGAGGGTGCCTGCAACGGAAGGATGATCGTTGCCCAGGATCGCACGCCGCAGCTCGAGCACAGAGTCCCAGAGGCGCCTGGCGCCTTCGACGTCCCCCATGCTTAGCAGACAATTGGCCCGATTGGCGCGGGTGGTCGCCAACTCCGGATATTCTTCGCCCAGAACCTTCAGATAGAGCGCTTCGGCCTGGTCGTAAAGCTCCAATGCTGCCTCATGCGCCCCTTCCGCGCACTGCACCAACGCCAGGTTGTTGAGCTGACGCGCAACCTGCGGATGGTCCTCACCGAGCAACTCCTGGCTCATCTCGAGCGAGCGCTGGTAGAGATCCCTGGCTTCTGCAAAGCGGCCCTTGCGACGCAACACGAACGCCAGATTGTTGAGCGTTTCGGCGACCTCCTGGTGCTCCTCACCCAAGGCCAGTTGTTGACGATCCAGGGCGCGGCGAAGCAGTTCCTCGGCTTCGTCAGGCCGGCCGCGATGAAACAAGACCAGCGCCAGATCGTTCTCGCTCTCGGCCAGCCTCGGATCCTCCTCGCCGAGCTTGAGACGACGCAGCGCGAGAGCTCGACGATGCAGCGTCTCGGCATCTTCGAAGCGGGCCCAGGCGACTCTGAGCTCGCCGACATTGGCCAGACTGTCGGCGAGCGACGGATCGTCCGGGGCGAGGTGTCGACGGCGCAGCTCCAGCGCATTCTCGAGCAGCGGCTCGGCGTCGTCTCTCAGCCCCAGCTTGAGGTAGAGCAAGCCGATGGTATCCATCAGCGCGGCCTGCACCACCGGTCGATCGGCCAGGAGATCGATCTTGGTGACCGAGCGCTGCAACAGCTCCCGGGCAGTGACGTCGGCACCCCGCGCTGTCTCGGGGTCGGTGGGCTCGAAGAGGTCGACCAGAAACTCGGAGACGGTCTGCGCGGTGAGCCGCTCGGTCCGCGCCACGCGTGCCTGCCAGGTGGCGGCGGCGATACCGCCGACCAGCGAGAAGAAGATCAGGGCAGCGGCCACCACACCGAAGCGATGACGGCGGACGAACTTGCCGGCGCGGTAGGCGAGCGTGTCGTCGCGGGCGATGACCGGCAGTCGCTCGAGGTGACGCCTCAAGTCCTCGGACAGCTGCTCGGCCGAGCCGTAGCGGCGCTCCGGATCCTTGCGCAGGGCCATCATCACGATGTTGTCGAGGTCGCCGCGAAGCAGTCGACGGAGTTGCTCGGGCGTCGTCGCCCGAAGCCGCGCGAGCTCTTGCGCCGACTCGGCGTCAGTCTCCAGCGCTTCGCGGGCGACGGCACTCGGACGCTCGGGCGTCTGGTCACAGATGACGCGTTCGATCTCCCGTCGCGAGAGTTGCTCGATGCGATACGGCCGGCGACCGCTGAGCAGGCGATAGAGCAGCACGCCCAGCGCGTAGACGTCACTGGCGGTGATCACCGGCCGGCCGAGCACCTGCTCCGGGCTGGCGTAGCTCGGCGTCATCGGTCGCGGCCCGTCGATGGTCAGCTCGACCGGCAACGCCCCCTCTGCCGACGCCCCGTCGAGACCGGGCTCGAGCAGTTTGGCGATGCCGAAGTCGAGCAGCTTGGGAACCCCCTCGCGGGTGACCAGAATGTTCGAAGGCTTGAGGTCGCGGTGGACCACCAGGTTGCGATGGGCGTACTGCACAGCGGCACATACCGTCCGAAAGAGCTCCAGGCGTTGGACGATCGACAGCTGATGCCGATCGCAGTAGACATCGATCGGCACCCCGTCGATCAACTCCATCACCAGGTAGGGCAGGCCGTCGTCGGTGACCCCGCCGTCGAGTAGCCGGGCGATGTTGGGGTGGACCAGATTTGCGAGGATCTGCCGTTCCTGGCGAAAGCGGGCGATCATCCGATCGGTATCCATGCCGCGCCGGATCAGCTTGACCGCCACCTCCTGACGATACTGCTCGTCCGCCCGCACCGCGGCGAAGACCGCCGCCATGCCGCCACGACCGATCTCTCTGCCGATTCGGTAGCTGCCGAGACGCCGGCCGGCGTCGCCGGCCTCGCGTCTCAGCATCCGGTCGAAGGCGTGGAAGACGCCACCGTCGAGCAGCGTCAGATCCCGATCCTCAGACTCGAGCAGAGTCTCGACCTCGGCACGCAGCTCGACATCTCCCGCGCAGGCCTGCTCGAGGTACTGCTGCCGCTCCAGCGGCTCGAGGGCAGCGGCGGAGTCGAACACCTGCTTGATCCGCTGCCAACGTTCGGGAGTCATGTTCAGCAGGGCTGTTTCGGCAGGTTAGCTTTGTGCGACTGGATAGCTCAGGACCCAAGGAAAGCTCTGCGGCATCAGCTCACGGTTCGCACCGTCAACTCCCGCTTGAGCCACGCCTGCGCCAACCGGGCTTCGCGCTTGATTGTGGCCGGAGAGACGTCGAGAAACACCGCGACCTCGTCGATCGTCAACCCGCCGAAGTGTCGCAGTTCCAGGATCTTACTCTGCCGCGGATCGAATGCCGCCAGACGTTCTAGAGCTTCATCGAGCGCGACCAGTTCCGCGGCGCTCTTCTCCACTGCCAGATTGTCTTGCAGGGGAACTCGCTTGGCCTGGCCACCGCGCTTCTCGGTATTGTGGCTACGCGCATGCTTGAGCACGATCCGGCGCATCAGCTCCGCCGCGACGCCGAAGAATTGAGCCCGACTCTGCCACCGGACGCGGTTCTGATCCACCAGCTGGAGATAGGCCTCATGAACCAACGCGGTCGGTTGCAGGGTGTGGTCCTGACGCTCTCGGCGCATATAGCGCCCGGCCTGGCGGCGCAGTTCGTCATAAACCAGGGGCAACAGGCTGGCCAACGCCTCCGGATCGCCGTCGCGCCAATCGAGCAGGAGCTGAGTGACGTCTTTGGAAGAATCTTCTACCATCGGCCTTCTGAATCTACCTCAATCCCAAGGGCCGAGTATCATACCCATATCTCAATGAATGGGTTGACGCTGTGCCGCCACCACCATCGCCTGCGGGCACAGTGGTACCGGGAGACCGTAACTTCGGTCACCGAGTCGGCTTCGCCCTCGAAGGCGAAGCCTCGCTAGCCGAAGGGCGAGCCGGCGTCAGCAGCCCCACGATAGTA
>JAAUYI010109992.1_pt1 | contig 12021 bp, 9 predicted proteins | sample 7278041 | NCBI WGS metagenome assembly JAAUYI01 (sample SAMN14350216, study PRJNA611818) | marine sediment metagenome | isolation source: surface marine sediment (0.6m) | place: French Polynesia: Moorea | collected 2018-08
CTGGGGTTGTATGCGCTAATTAATAAGTGGCGTTTTCTTCAACCGACAAATAGCGAAATTTTTAGGATATCTCATTTTCTTGATGGTGATATTATCTCAAAGCCACGGGCTACTATTGCCACAGGTTTTATTGATGGCAATTCTCAAGTAAATACGTTTAAACCTAGCTCTTTTTCACCCAGAAAAGATTTTCAAATATTTGAACTTACTTTCCCCGCAGGTTTACCAAGTCATTCTTTAGGTTTTATTCGGATAGATGATGGTCCTGGAAATTGGATAGTAAAAGTTGAAGCTTTCCGCTCTAATTCTGTTGAAGATGATTTTGCTAATTACTTGCTAGCTCGATTTGGTATCACAGGTTCTTTGTTTACAGGTATGGTAAAACAAGATTTGATTCCCGTATCAAGTTCTATTGAATTACAACCGGGATTTACTCCTCAACTTTTAGTACCAGCCAATCCTAACAGGGCTTATTTACGTATTCGTGCTCAAGGCTCTCCAGTTTATATTTGGGCTGATAAGTTTAATGAGGATGGTCAACCATTAATTCTTTTGGAAGAAGTTGATAAAGGTAAAACCATTCCTTTACCTGTGGTTAATGATGGGATTTACAAGGGTGCAATTTACGCTCAAGTCACAAAAAAAGTAAATGTTGACTGGACAGAATACTCATATCCACAAATTTCGCAATAAATACTATGAGCGTTAATGATTTAGCGGCTTTTTTGTAAGTAAGGGTTTCGGTGACTTATAGACGCAGGTCATGCGGCTTCCCGTTCACCATAGGGGTTCTCGAAGAATAGGGTAGCGACTGCCGGGGTTTTTTGAGAATGAGTAATGTTCTTTGCCGAAATTTTCAGTTTAGAAACCAGTTTTTTTGGTCTTGCCCGACCAATGGTGCAAGATATGACTCCTTACTCCTCAGGAGGACAAAACTTCTCCAAACGGTTCGGAAATCTCCTACACAACTGTTGGAAAGATTGGGGATAAAATCGCCACAAAGCAAATAATCCCAAACCCGTACCACCCAACAACACAACCAACAATCCTATCCACAACAACCACCGTTTTTGCTTTGGTTTACTAATTGTCGCTGTAGCCGCAGATGCTGGGGTAGGTTCACTTTCAATACCTTCCTCTTCCACACCCAAATCCAACAAGGCTTGGGAACTTTCCGCAAAAGTAGATACAACTTCGTGTTGACTGACTATTTGCACCTCTTGGGTTGCGGGAGTACGAATTACCTGCACGGGGTAATCTGGAGAAACCCGACAATGAGTGAGAACCACCGAAATATTATCATCACCATTTTCCCGATTAGCCAGTTGAATCCACTGATGTACAGCCTCTTCCAGCAAGATTTCCCCCGTCAAAATCGGTACAGCATAATCTCGCCAATATTGTTCCACCAAATGATTGTCACTTAACCCATCAGAACACAACAGTAAAATCCCATCTTCTTCCAGAATCAAGCGTTGCATCTGGGGACGTAAAAATTCCCCATCTTTTGCCCCTAAAGCTTGGGTAAGGGCTGTAGCATCCTCACCTTGCAAAGCTTGACGATAAAGACTGCGTCCAAAGCCTACTTCTCGCGCTACCACATCATCATCTACAGTTAGTAGCTGACAGCAATTAGTAGTAATCCAATAAGCACGACTGTCACCAACATTTACCAAATACAGTTCGTGGGCATTTTCAGAACGCCATCCAGAAGCCGTTTCTAGCTGCTGGGGTACTTGTATCGCCATCAACATTGTTGTACCCATACGCTGGATACCTTCCCGTTTTTGCTCGTTATTAGAATTGCAAATCACATTATTTGCAACCCGTAAACTAGCCTCCATTTGTTGCTGTAACAAATCTGGGGGTATAATCTCAACTTGTTGGGCAACTTCCCTTAGTAAAGCGCGAATTTGCAACTTCACCGACTGCAACGCCAATTTACTAGCAACTTCCCCTCCTTCATGTCCACCAATACCATCACAGACAATTGATACTCGTGGTAATAAGGGATCTTCAATAGAATCTGAGCCAGTGGGAAAACAAGCGTCTTCATTCTGCGTAGGTTCTACACCTATATCTGTTGCCCCTGCTACTTTTAAAGTTAACGGTAAATGGGCTGCTGCCGAGAGTAATAATTTATTTAGGTGGCTAGAGATCGACTGTAAATCTCCTTCTCCAGTTAACATCTGCTGGATAATTTTCTGTAATTCTGAAGACACCTGGCTTTTTGCCGCCCCAATCAAAGGTGACCAAGATTCCCCTAACTGTTGTAAACTTAAAGTATCGGCAGGGTAAAGTTCTAAGAGTCGCACACACCAACCCTGTACCCGTAAATTATCCGGACGTAGTAAACTAGCTGCAACTCCCAACTCTGATAATGGCTGCCACAGTTGTAAAATTTGCCATAGCCAGTAAACCTGCCTTACCCCCGTTGCTTGTGCCCATGCTTTAGTAATGGCAGGGTAGAGATTTCCATAGTCATCAATAGGTACATTTTCCAGCAACAGGATATTGCTGTCTCCCAATTCCCGAGATTGAGCAAATCCGTAGACTTGAGGGATGTGTAAACGTTGGGGATATAAACGCAAGTAACGAGTAATTTCCCCTGACAACTTCTGGGGAACATCTGCTAATAATCCCGGTTGGGTATCCAGCCAGATATTAGGTGAAATTATTTCATATCTATTTGCTATTTTTTCACCAACTGACAAATCAGCAGTTGATGAACCAACAGCCCACAGATAGCGATAAACCAAAGGAGTTTCACAATTTGCACAAACAGCTTCACCCACAGGATTGATGGGGCTAGTACAGTCGAGATTGGTGCAATAAACGATCCGCTGAGTAGAAATCATGCATTTAATATATTTTGGTAGTCAAAGGTAATGAATCTATAGGTAAATTTCGATTAAATTTGGCTATCACAGGTTAGATGTTTGGCATAAACTGGATTTATAACTAAGTCGGTAAGAATCAAGACGTGTTACTAGACAAAATAGCAGTTACAAAACGTAAATATGTCTGAAACCCTTAGAGGATATTTAGTAAACTTTGTGACTTGCTTTCATAACCTCTTACCAATGACATAGACGGGCAGCAAAACCTCTCCCCAGGGTATGACAAATGACAAATGACAAATAACAAATGACATTTTTCCGTAAACAATTGGAATATGGCTGTATCTAATCACATAAATCGATTTAAGTAAATCTAAGGTTTAGGATGGCGTTATGCCAAGTAGTACCTCAATCTGGCTAATAGTGGGAGTAGTTCTATGTGTAATGGAACTGTTTCTACCCACAGAGTTTGTGACATTAACCATGGGGATTAGCGCTTTGATAGTAGCGCTGCTGTCTCAAGTGTGGTTGGGAGAGTTATGGCTACAAGTTTTGGTATGGCTATTACTTTCTGTAGTGTTAGTTTTACTTGTTCGTCGGTTTATCACCGTAAGACACAGTAAATACAAAATTCAGGACGCAATTATAGCGGAAACCTTAACTAATATTCCTCCAGGGAAATCAGGTAGGGTTTTATACGAAGGTAATTCCTGGCGCGCCAAGTGTGATGACGAAAAATTAGCGATCGCATCCCATGAAAGAGTATATGTAGTGCGACGTGAAGGTACCACCTTAATCGTCATGCCAGAACGTCTTTTAAACTAGTTCCACTGAGAATTCTTAACAGGAAACGGGCAACAGAAAAACTCAATCACGATATTGGGCAATCGCTATATTAACCCAGCTTGCATAAATCTTTCTTCCCAATTTCCAATCCCCTATTTTCAAGCTATAACATTGAAGTAATCTTACGAGGAAATACATAATGGAACAGTTCTTTATATTACTTTTTTTAGCAGTCTTTGGTGGCGGTTCCTTGGCAAGTTCTGTTAAAGTAATTAATCAGGGCGATAAGGCTTTGGTAGAAAGGTTGGGAAGCTATAACAAAAAACTAGAACCAGGGCTTAACTTTGTCGTTCCCATCCTGGATAAGATTGTCTTTAAAGAAACCATCCGGGAAAAAGTCTTAGATATTCCTCCACAAAAATGCATCACCCGCGACAACGTAGCTATTACGGTAGATGCGGTAGTTTACTGGCGGATTGTGGATATGGAAAAATCCTATTACAAAGTGGAAAATCTCCAGTCAGCGATGGTGAATTTGGTATTAACTCAAATTCGCTCAGAAATGGGCAAAATGGAATTAGATGAGACTTTTACCGCCCGTTCTCAAGTTAATGAAATTTTGTTACGGGAGTTGGACATTTCCACAGATCCTTGGGGCGTAAAAGTCACGCGGGTAGAACTCAGGGATATCATTCCTTCCCAAGCGGTACAAGAGTCAATGGAATTACAAATGTCAGCAGAAAGGCGCAAACGGGCGGCAATTTTGACTTCCGAAGGGGAAAGGGAATCTGCTGTCAACAGCGCCAGGGGTAAAGCAGAAGCCCAAGTACTAGAAGCAGAAGCGCGCCAGAAAGCCGTCATATTGCAAGCAGAAGCAGAACAAAAGGCGATTATCCTCAAAGCCCAAGCGGAACGCCAGCAGCAAGTACTCAAAGCCCAAGCCATTGCAGAATCATCAGAACTAGTAGCCCAAAAAATCCAGAAAAATCCTATATCTCGCCAAGCCTTAGAAGTATTGCTAGCGATGGGTTATTTAGAAATGGGTACAAACATAGGCAAAAGCGATAGCAGCAAAGTCATGTTTATGGATCCGCGCACTATCCCTGCCACTTTGGAAGGCATACGTTCGATTGTTTCAGAAAGTCCCATGTCTCCCTTAAATAATCGCCCTAATTAAGAGGGAGATTGGGAGAGGAGGCAAATTAACAGAAGATTTTTTGGAATAAAAAAAATTATTACTAAGCGCGAAGCGAGTTTTTGCCATTAGAACTATTCTGGTGAGGGAACAGTTGCTTTGGCAGTTGAAGACATTACTCTAAGCGCTAGACTTTTTTTGTCATTATAACTATTCCGGCGAGGGAACAGTTGTTTTGGCAGTTGGAGAAATTACTAAGCGCGAAGCGAGTTTTTTGTTATTAGAACCATTCCGGTGAGGAAACAGTTGCTTTGAAAGTTGGAGACATTACTATAGCGCTAGACTTTTTTTGTCATTAGAACTATTCCGGTGAGGGAACAGTTGTTTTGGCAGTTGAAGACATTACTCTCGCGCTAAACTTTTTTTGTCATTAGAACTATTCCGGTGAGGGAACAGTTGTTTTGGCAGTTGAAGACATTACTCTAGCGCTAGCATTAGAACTATTCCGGTTAGGGAACAATTAGTTTGGCAATTGAAGACATTACTATAGCGCTAGCATTAGAACTATTCCGGTTAGGGAACAGTTAGTTTGAAGGTTGGAGACATTACTATAGCGCTAGCATTAGAACTATTCCGGTGAGGGAACAATTAGTTTGAAGGTTGGAGACATTACTATAGCGCTAGCATTAAAACTATTCCGGTGAGGGAACAATTGCTTTGAAAGTTGGAGACATTACTATAGCGCTAGCATTAGAACTATTCCGGTGAGGGAACAATTAGTTTGGCAGTTGAAGACATTACTATAGCGCTAGCATTAGAACTATTCCGGTAAGGGAACAATTGCTTTGGCAGTTGAAGCGATTACTCTTGCGAAGCGAGTTTTTTTGCCATTAGAATTCTTCCCTTTTCCCCATTCTTCAAACGAATGTGAGTCAAAACACTTTGCTTGGGAATACTATTGACAGCTACTAATATTTCCAGTTGTCAACTACTGTGAGGAAGATTAAACTATGTCTTTCGAGAAACTTCAGCCTGTGAATCAGCAACAAGCAAGTGTGTACTTGCCTTACATTCAAGGCAATAAGCGAAATTTCTTGCCCTATGCCATCAGCCTTTATCAAAAAGGTGTTTTAGAGGGAGAGCGAAAAATAGAAGGTAGCGATGGTATTCCCTTCGTAGCTACATGGAATATTGGCAAACTACCTTCAGATTTAACCCGTTGCCGAATGCAGTTTGATGGTAATGCCGAACTTTCTTATGAAGTGATGATGGCAAGTTTTGAGTTTATTGGTTTTTTAATTGAAATCATGGACAATTACAAGCGTTATAAGCTCACTGATTTCTCTCAGATTTTTTACCGCAAACTCCTACGCATAGAAGATTAAGTGACATCCTCCCACACCAAATCATTGATTATGGTGTGGGCTGACAAGAATCACTCTTTGCCTAGTGTGGCTTTAGCTCAACCTAACAACATCTGTACCATATCCTTCGGGAACGCTGAACGCAAACGGGAAGGCTGACGGCAACGCAATCCTGGTTTTTCAAAGCCAGGAGAGTTGAATAAGAAAAAACCCCAGGGTTGAGGAAACCCATGGGCGGGGAAACCCCACCCCTACCCTCTATCTCTCCTTTGTGCAAATGACAATTTCTTAATTTTCAAGGATACTTATAACCCCGAAGGCTGTGGTTAGACCTAAAATTAGGGAACACCAGACTGGGTTTTACTGTCCTTTGAAATTAGGAGTGCATGTGTGCCAAAATCTGCTAAACATTTACTCATTGGCTCGACTCACGCTTACAGTGGTAAATCTGCGACGGTGTTGGGTTTGTCTCATCTGCTTCAACAAAAGCGAGTCGATATTGCATATGGCAAACCAATAGGAACTTTTTTAAAGACATCAGCAGACGCCACGGTTGACGAAGATGTGCAGTTTATTGCTGCTAGTCTCAACTTGCCTGAAAATCGTGTGGCACCAACTTTGCTTGCTTTAAATGAACAAAGCGTACAAAAACGCTTGCGTGGGGAAGACACAACCAACTATCAAAACGCCCTAACTCAACAATATTTGCAAATACCGAACAGTGATTTGGTATTACTAGAGGGTGGTAGCGATTTGGAAGAAGGTCTTTTATTTGACTTGTCTTTACGTCAAATCGCTGAGGCTATGGATGCTACTGTGTTATTGGTAATCCGCTATCAATCCTTACTTGCGGTTGAGGCATTACTGTCAGCTAAGCAGCGTCTGGGAAGCAATTTAATTGGCGTAGTCATCAATGATGTTCCTACAAAAAGCTTATCAGATTTAGAGAATACTCTCTGCCCATTTTTGGAAGAGCAGGGTATTCCTGTATTGGGGATTTTGCCAGAAAGTGAATTACTACGCAGTGTTAGTGTCCGCGAGTTGGTACACCAGTTAAATGCAGAAGTTCTCTGTCGCAGCGATCGCTTGGATTTGATGGTAGAAAGCTTGGCGATTGGGGCAATGAATGTCAACTCAGCAGTTAAATATTTCCGTAAACGTCGGAATATGGCGGTAGTGACGGGAGGCGATCGCGTGGAAATTCAACAAGCTGCTTTAGAAACTTCTACCCAATGTTTGATTCTCACAGGGAAACTACCACCTCCAGCCTTTATTCTGCATCGTGCAGAGGAGTTAGAAATTCCCATTTTGTCCGTTGATTTGGATACCTTAACCACGGTAGAAATTGTTGACCATACATTTGGGCAAGTTCGGGTTCATGAACCAATTAAAGTCCAATGTATTCGCCATCTAATGGCAAAGCATTTTGACATCAACCGCTTACTTACCCTGTTAGATTTAAACCCAGCTGCGGCTGTTCCGTAACTCTAGGGAGAGGGAGAGATGGTGAGTCCACCCCCGTGCGAACTTTCCCAAAGTTGTTGACCCAACGCCTACTTGCAGAAGCCACTCCGTGTCTACCCGTAATTCCACCCCCCGTGGCGTTGGGTGTAGGACTCTTCTCGTAGAGTACCCGTACCGCAAGCGGAACCCGCAGGTTAGGGGGAAGAGGGGGAAGAGGGGGAGAATTAGTAACTGTGCACCTTTGTGCCTCTTAACTATTAACTCTTAACTGTTTACTCTTAATTCCCAACTTCATTCCCCAATCCCCTCAGTCTGCTAAAATATCTTGGTTGTTTCATCTGATTTTGTCCCTCTTTGAGCCAGTCAACAGACCTCGTCAACAATATCGATACATTAGCCCAGGAACTGGCAACAATTCAGCAAACTGGTTCCAAGCGAATTGCTTTGCTAGGTTCTCGCCATGTTCCAATTACCCATCAAACCTTAATTGAAATGATGACTTATGCCCTAGTTTTATCGGGCAACCGAATCATCACTTCTGGGGCTACAGGTACTAATTCTGCGGCAATTAGGGGAGCTATGCGGGCAGATCCCAATTTGTTAACGGTGATTTTGCCCCAAAGCTTGGAACGCCAACCCTATGAATCTCGCCAGCAGCTAGAAAAGGTAATGCATATGGTAGAGAATACCGGTAATGATCATCTGTCGCTGGCTGAAGCCAGTTACCTGTGCAACAAGGAGATTGTCTCCCGTTGTCAGCAGTTGATTTGTTTTGCCTTTCATGACAGTCGCACTCTGCTACAAACTTGTAATGATGCAGAAGAACAAAGAAAGGTGGTGACACTATTCTATTTTGATTAGTCATTAGTCATTAGTCATTAGTCATTAGTCATTAGTCATTAGTCAATTTCTTGCGGACAAATGACATAGACGCTTTCGCCTAAATTCCCTAGGGGTAAGACAAAGGACAAATGACAAAGGACAAATAATAAATTATAGATGATGCTCTTGGAATTACCTGTGTCTGCTATTTTTTTGTATTCTATCGCTGCTGCTGCTGCACTGATTTATGTGCCTTATGTGGTGGTTGCCTATGCTCGCTTTAGTGTGGGCTTAGATTTGTCTGCTCCTCGTGCCATGTTCGATAAACTGCCGAACTACGCTCAAAGAGCTGCTTGGGCACACCAAAACTCCTTTGAAACCTTTATGATTTTTGCCGCAGCAGCATTGATGGCATACGTAACAGGTGTAGACTCAAATCAAGCAGCTATAGCAGCTTTAGCATTCCTTGTTGCTCGGTTGCTATACTCAATTTCTTATATTTTGAATATACCCATTTTGCGATCGCTAATGTTTGGCATTGGCTCTTTGTGTACTATTACTCTCTTCGTTTTGAGTATCATCAAAGCTACTGGCTAATTGTTGATAATGGGGGTGTACTTACTCCCTTCATATATACAATCAATTAGATTAGGAAAATAACAACGAACAACGAACAACGAACAACTAACAATAATCAAAAATTTCTTATGGCTTCTAATTATTCCTTTGACGTTGTTAGCGATTTTGACAGACAAGAATTGGTAAATTCTGTTGATCAAACCCAGCGTGAAGTTAACAGTCGCTATGATTTGAAAGATACTAAAACAACTATTGAATTGGGAGAACAAACTATTCACATTAACACTGATAGTGAGTTCACCTTAAACTCTATACAAGAAATTCTGCGCCAGAAAGCAGCAAAACGCAATCTTTCCCAAAAAATATTTGAATTAGGTAAAGTTGAATCCGCTAGTGGTAACCGTGTTCGTCAAGAAATAACACTCCAAAAAGGGATTTCTCAGGAAATCGCCAAGAAGATTTCTAAGTTGATTCGCGATGAATTTAAAAAAGTTCAATCCTCTATTCAAGGAGATGCTGTTCGCGTTAGTGCTAAAAATAAAGATGACCTGCAAGCAGTAATTCAGCGTTTAAAGCAAGAAGATTTTCCTGTCGCTTTGCAATTCACAAATTATCGTTAAGCTATTTTAAGGGTGGGCAATACCTACCCTTGAAAATAGAGGTGAGATGTTATGTGTTAAGGTTTAGGGATTGGCAAAAAGAGGGAATGTCAGAAACCCCACGCCTAAAGGCGAGGGCTTGAAATAGCCCTAATCTGACCAGACTAAGTTCTTAACTGAACTACGTTAGAGGCAAGAGTTGAAGACCGTGACCTCGGGATGCGTAGCTAGTCCCTTGCTCTAGAACCGAACAGTTAAACACGCCAGTTGCTTTATGCCGGGGAACCCGTCCACCGCACTGGCTCATCTGTAAAAGGGTTAAGGAAGTGCTGTTTGGACAGTTACCGACCTCTAACATTGTCTAAGCTAACTTTACTGGAGTGGCAAGGCGATTCTCGGCATACAGAGAAATGGATAAGTACTACTCCTCTGCTTATCCAACCCCGAAAGGGGGACTCTGATTAAAATCAGATGCGCCTTACCCCCATGTCTAAAGCCAGGGGTCTCCTCGGCGCGGAGGTTCTGATGAGTGGGATAGGCGCTGAAATACAAGGGACATCCCCCAAAACTATCAAAATCATCCCGCATTTATGCAACGCCCAAAAAGATATTTAAATTAACCCCGTGTACCCATAACTATAATTATGTCAGCAAATGATGACAAAAAAAGTCCCAGGGTAAAGTTACTTATAATGAATCAGAACAGAAAATATCGCACTTTAACTCGTGAAATCTCGTTGTCCTGAAAATCAGAACGCGATCAAAAATTTGCATATTTGGAAGGAAAGTATCATTTTTAAGATTTTAATAAAATGTTACAATTAAGCGGGAACTAAAAAAGCGTCCTCTTGATAGAGGACGCTTTTAGTTCAGTTAAGGATAAGACAGCCAAAATAGCGTAACTAAGAGTAGAGACGTTGTCTATGCAACGTCTCTACTATATTGAAAATTAGCCGTTTATAGCAGGTGCGCTTAAAGCAACAGGAGTAGCTTCACCACTAGCCAAGTCTAAGGGGAAGTTGTGAGCGTTACGCTCGTGCATTACTTCCATACCCAGGTTGGCACGGTTGATGATGTCAGCCCAGGTGTTAATTACCCGACCTTGGGAGTCAATTACAGACAGGTTGAAGTTGAAACCGTTGAGGTTGAACGCCATGGTAGAAATGCCCAGAGCGGTGAACCAGATGCCTACTACAGGCCATGCAGCCAAGAAGAAGTGCAGAGAACGGCTGTTGTTAAAGGAAGCGTATTGGAAGATTAAGCGACCAAAGTAACCGTGTGCAGCTACGATGTTGTAGGTTTCTTCCTCTTGACCAAACTTGTAACCGTAGTTTTGAGATTCGGTTTCGGTGGTTTCACGCACCAAGGAAGAAGTTACCAAGGAACCGTGCATTGCACTGAACAGAGAACCTCCGAACACACCAGCCACACCTAATTGGTGGAAGGGGTGCATCAAGATGTTGTGTTCAGCTTGGAACACAATCATAAAGTTGAAGGTTCCGCTGATTCCCAAGGGCATACCATCGGAGAAGGAACCTTGACCCAAGGGGTAAATTAGGAATACTGCGGTAGCAGATGCCAAAGGTGCAGAGTAAGCTACGCAGATCCAAGGACGCATACCTAAGCGGTAGGACAATTCCCACTGACGACCAAGATAGCAGAAGCAGCCAAGCAGGAAGTGGAAAATTACCAACTGGTAAGGACCACCGTTGTAAAGCCACTCATCTAAAGAAGCAGCTTCCCAAATGGGGTAAAAGTGCAAACCAATGGCGTTAGAAGAAGGAACAACTGCACCAGAGATGATGTTGTTTCCATAAATTAAGGAACCTGCTACAGGCTCGCGGATACCATCGATGTCTACTGGAGGAGCAGCAACGAAGGCGATGATAAAACAGGTGGTAGCAGCTAGTAAGGTGGGAATCATCAGGACACCGAACCAACCGATGTATAGACGGTTGTTGGTGCTAGTGATCCACTCACAGAACCGCTCCCATGCATTGCCGCTAGAGCGTTTTTGTAAGGTTGTGGTCATTGTTTGTATGAGTGCTTGATGTTTTCAATCAAATGAGTCAGGTAAATTGATTAATGTTTACCTGTATAAACTAAACTTACATGAATTTACTTAAAAAAACATGCCTATTTACAATAATTAATTTGACTTTACACGCGCATAAATATCTTTACTTAAATCAACTCTAATTTGCTTTTCGATACATAAAGCAATATATCTTTACAACAAATCATAGTAATGCTGCTATCCCATCTTTGTGTCTTTATTGATCGTGCGTAAAACCCCATCCCCTTGTGGGTGGGGATGTAAGCGCGGCAAAATAAGGGGGTATTCTACCCTCCGGGAATGGCTGCGCCAAACGAGAACCCCTAAGCCCTTCGGTCAGGCTGAGCGCAAAGCGCACGCTACGCGGTAAGCAAAG
>JAAUYI010007831.1_pt1 | contig 12012 bp, 13 predicted proteins | sample 7278041 | NCBI WGS metagenome assembly JAAUYI01 (sample SAMN14350216, study PRJNA611818) | marine sediment metagenome | isolation source: surface marine sediment (0.6m) | place: French Polynesia: Moorea | collected 2018-08
TCAACCGGTCAAAGATTTTGCTTCAGCCACCACCGCCGACACCGACCGTTATGGCCTTCATTTTCGGCAAATGCTATCCCAGGGAATCTATCTGGCACCATCGCAGTTTGAAGTTGCTTTTATTTCAGCAGCTCACACTGAAAGCGACCTGGAAAAGCTGACAAAAATGACTGAATGGTCATTCAAAAAATTGCTGGAAACTTAAAAAATCCGTTGACTTTGAAAGATAGTCGTGCTACCAAACCGTGATAGTATACCAGTTGGTGGTGGCGTTGTTGTGGAGGCTCAGATGTCAAGTTTTAAGAAAGAGATGATCCACCTGCTGGCAAACTATGGCCATGTCGGTTTTACTTTTGTCGCCTGTATTTTCATTGGTCTAGGTGGAGGCATTATCCTGGATCAGAAAGTCTTCGATGGTAGTACGGCGCCATGGTTTACTTTCATTGGCCTGGCATTTGGAATAGCAGCCGGTTTTAAAAGCCTCTTTGATATCCTCTGGCGTGTTAAGAAAAACGACGGTAAAAACGACGGTAAGGACGACGGTAGAGGGTAGCGTGGCTGAAGAACTGATCTCCCTGCAGAAAATGCAGGTTGCGGGCTGGATCTATCTGCTGATCCTGACTTTGGGCTCCTGGCTTTTTGTGTCTTGGTCATTTGCCTGGGCGGTTTTGGCTGGTGGGATTATCTCGATTCTGAGTTTTACGGTTTCCCAACGAGATATTGTTGGTTTTTTCGAAACCATAGCGCAAAATCAGGATGAGCAGACAGACCAAAAGAAGGTCAAGAAGAGCAAAACCGGTTTTATTTTAAAATTCTGGTTCCGGATCGGGGTCATTGGCGTTGTTCTGCTGCTACTCATTAAGAGTGGTAAGGCAAACGTCTTTGGGCTGATACTGGGGTTATCAACGGTAGTCTTCACGGTCACCATCACAGCGTTGAGAGTGGCTGGAGTCTATTTATTCCGTGGGAGGAGGTAAAAGAAGGGTTATGGAACATCCGATTCTATTCATTTCAATCATTCTGGAAAAACTGGGGTTGCCGGTACCACACGGTTTTGTTGGGCATACTTTTCTGGAACAGATTTGTGCCCCGTACATGACCTACACCTGGCTGGTCATGGCGTTTCTTTTTATTGTCTCCAAGCTTACTCTGGGAAATCTGGAAATGATTCCGGGAGGTGGTCAGAATTTCTGGGAGATCGTCATTGGCGGTATGGATGATTTTTTTGCGGACAATATGGGCCGGGAAATGACCGATAAACTTTTTCCCATGATTGCCACCTTCGCCTTGTATATTGCCGTTGCCAACCTTATCGGTTTGATTCCTGGGTTCATGTCTCCGACGTCAAGCATCAACACCACCCTGGCACTGACCATAATCGTCTGGATAACCCACCATGTTATTGGCTTCCGTGCTCACGGCCTGAACTACTATAAACATTTCATCGGTCCCATGTGGTGGTTGATTCCGCTGATGCTGCCCATCGAACTGATCAGTAACTTTGCCAGACTGCTGTCTCTCTCCATTCGTCTATTCGGCAACATCATGGCCAAGGAAACCCTGCTTGGTATTTTGTTCATGCTGGCCGGCGCATTTTTTGCTCCATTGCCAATCATGGTTCTCGGGGTTTTAGTATCTCTGGTCCAGGCCATGGTTTTTGTCTTGTTGACAGTTGTCTACATTGCCCAAGCTCAAGAGCATGCCCATTAAAGTAATTTACGGCGGGGTCACCCATTGTTCCCGCCGTGTTTAAGATTTGTTCCACAACGGAAGAAGGCCCAAGAATAACTATTAACGGAGTTAAAGGAGTTTAACAATGGAAGGTAATTTACAGTTAGCGTTGATCTGTGTAGGTGCTGCTCTTTCAATCGGTCTTGCCGGTCTTGGAGCGGGTATTGGTATTGGTTCTGTTGGTCAGGGTGCAACCATGGGTCTTGCCCGTAATCCTGAAGTTCAGCCAAAACTGATGGTTTTCATGATTCTCGGTATGGCACTTGCTGAGTCCATTGCTATTTATGGACTGGTTATCTCTCTGATTCTCCTCTACGCTAATCCATTGCTGTAGAAGAAACGTTTCCGAGATAAAGATCAATAGCATTGATCGAATGAAGGCCGCAGATGATTCTGCGGCCTTTTTGCGTTGGTTTTCTGGTAAAAAGTGATTAATTCACTAGCACCCCACAAAGGGGAATTAGTGCCTTGGATAGAGAGCCTAACTCAGCGGATCTAAATCTGACTTTCGTTTTCTTGTTTTTTTGACAGCTTCTCAAGAGTAAGACACTACATTCATGAGCGATGATATCATCATACATCCTTTGCGAACTCGCAAAGACGAAGAGATCCCGACCTATGGTCTACTGTTCGTCAATCCCGGTGAGGCCAAAACAGCGGTCAATTCCATAGTGGAGCGAGGAGGGCGGAGGTCTTTCATTCACAATAGTAACCTGGCGATTTCGGCAGCTGCTGATTTTTTTGTTGCTGGTCCGGCCATAGGTGCTCCCAGTGCAGTTTTACTTCTAGAGAAGCTCATTGTCCTTGGCGCCAAAAAGATCGTTTTGGTTGGTTGGTGCGGCAGCATTGATAGGGCCAATGTCATTGGCGATCTTATTGTTCCCAGAGGTGCCGTTTGCGGTGAAGGAACGTCGCCTTATTACAGTGATGATTCGTATCCATTACCTTCCGCCGCCGCAGTTACTATGATCAAAAACGAACTAACCAGAAGCGGTCTCACCTGGAAAGATGACGGCAGAATATGGTCCACGGATGCCCCCTATCGTGAAAGTAGAAAACATTTGCAGCGTCTCAATCTTGAAGAAGATGTTGTCGGTGTTGATATGGAATTTTCAGCACTGTGCACTGTTGGTGCTTTTCGCGGAATTGAATTTGCCGCGGTGCTTGTTGTTTCCGATGAGCTTTTTCGGGAAAGCTGGCGTCCTGGTTTTAAAGAGGAGCGTTTCCGCAAGAACTGCCGACTGCTTATGGACTGTCTGCTACGGAGTTAGCCTCGATATTCCATGAAAAAGTAAGTTGTTATTGTGTTTGTTATGAAAATTCGAGGCGTTAATATAGATTTTCTGTGATTTTACCGGGTATAATTTGTACCTCGAAAGATTGCTGACAATCTTGCTCCTTTTTCACATTCGTAAACGCTGAGCCCATATTCAACGTTATCGAGGTCTTGCGGTAGATTATTACAGCTGCACCCTTGATACCACGATTATGAACTCAGCTGGCACGTGTAATATTGAGGTTAGGAGACAATGGTGAGGAGAATACACATTACCAGTCTTGGGTGTCCAAAAAACTTTGTCGATTCTGAGGTCATCCTTGGTCTGCTCCAAAAAGATGGTTGGCAAGTCGTAGAGGAGCCGGAGGAGGCAGAAGTTCTTCTGGTCAATACCTGCGGTTTTATTCAACCGGCGGTGGAAGAGAGTGTCGAGGTAATTCTTGAACTTGCCGGACTGAAAAAGGATGGCACAAAACGGAAATTGGTTGTTACCGGTTGCATGGTTCAACGTTATCGAGAGAAACTGCTGGAGGAAATACCGGAAATTGATCTTCTTGTGGGCACCGAAGGGGTAAAGGAAATCCATACCTACTTGGCCGGATTGGCTGGAAGAAAATCGCCTGAGCTCTTTTTACCTGAACGCTTCCTCATGGATGCAGCGCTACCTCGGACTTTGGCTACTCCGTCCTATCGGGCTTGGATGAAAATTACCGAAGGGTGCAACAATCGCTGTTCCTACTGTATGATACCGTCAATTCGCGGTGATTTGCGTAGCCGGAGCATAAAAGACCTCTGTGCGGAAGCCGTGCAGCTTGAGCGAAAGGGAGTAAAAGAACTTTCTCTCATCGCTCAGGATCTAACCGCGTATGGAACCGAAACTGGATCGGGGTCTCAGCTCGTTCCTTTGCTAGAGAAGATTCTGGCTAGTTGTACAATACCATGGCTACGCCTGCTATATTTATATCCTACCGGGATTACCGATGAACTGTTAGAGCTCATGGCCCAGAACAGTCGGGTTGTCCCCTATCTTGATATTCCGTTTCAGCATGTGAGTACACCTGTTCTACACAGGATGAACAGACCCTATACCACAGAGCTGCTGGAGGATCTTGTTGGAAGAATCAGAAAGATATTACCGGAAGTGGCTCTGCGTACGACCTTTCTGCTTGGTTTTCCAGGGGAAACTGAGAAAGATGTTGAACTCGTTGCCGCCTTTCTTAAAAAGACGCATATCGACCATGTTGGCGTGTTTGCCTATAGCAATGAAGAGGGCAGTCCGTCAGAGTTTTATGCAAATCAGCTTTCGGAGGAGGAAAAACAGCAACGAGTTGCTTACATACATGGACTCCAGGCAGAATTTTCCGCTGAAATTCTGCAAAGGTATAGGGGCAAAGTAGAACAGGTGCTGGTTGAGGGAGTCAGTCAGGAAACGGATCTGCTCCTTGAAGGACGTACCCGCTTTCAGGCACCGGATATAGACGGTTGTGTGCTAATTAACGATGGGCAGGCCAATGCGGGTGACCTGGTAGAGGTGAAGATCAGCGAAACCCAGACCTATGATCTTATCGGAGCAATTGTCTAGGCGTCTTTTTTGTATCGATAGGATGAAGGGCTTGAGTGGCCAGGGTGATGAGTCTGAAAGGGAGTCTGTGAAAACGACTCCCTTTGAGGTCATCTATCAACGTTTACTTGTTGTTGTTTACCTTTTCCCTGAGGTCTTTCCCAACTTTGAAAAACGGTAATTTTTTTGGTTTGACCTTGATTTTTTTTCCCGTCTTGGGATTGCGTCCTTCGTAACTGTCGTAATGCTTGATGACAAAGCTGCCGAACCCACGGATTTCTATGCTTTCTCCTCTGGCCAGCGCATCAGTCATGGTTTCGATGACTGTATTGGTTATTGCAGCCGCTTCACGATGCGGCACATTGATGTCTTGTGCCAGAGTTTCAATGAGTTCCGATTTATTCATGCTTTGCTCCTGTTCCCCTAATTTTATGTCCGCCTCCATTTGATGAGATACTCGGACAGTTCTTGGATCATCACATTTTTATAAACAGCAAATAAATCAAGAAGATAGCTTCGTTATAAACTACGAAGTCATCCTTAATTCTGTGAAACAACACTACCCTAATTTAAAGAATTATTGTGTAACTGACTAGATTTAATCAGCTATTTTTTCATTTGTAAAGAAATATTTTTAAATATTTTTTTTAAATCCTGTTTATTTAGGCGACGATAGCTGCCTTCAGGGATGTTTTTAAGGTACAGACTCCCGTAGGCGATACGTTTGAGACGATTAACGGGATGTCCGATGGCAGCAAACATTTTTCGCACCTGACGTTTACGACCTTCATGTATAATAATACGTATTAGTGTCGATGCAGAAAATTTTTTAATTACGACCAGTTGAGCAGGAGAGGTCTTTTTTCCTTCCAAGACAATACCTTTTTCCAGAGAGACAAGGTCTTTTTTCTTAGGTTTACCGACAACAAGTGCTTCATATGTTTTTTTGACCTCGAAGCTTGGATGTTGCATTTTCTGGGCAAGTTCCCCATCGTTAGTCAATAACAACGCTCCCTGGGTGTCAAGATCGAGTCTGCCAACTGGGAAGAGTCGCTCATCGATATCCCCGATAAGGTCGGTTACGATGGGGCGGCCCTGAGGATCGGCAGCGGTGGTAACATAGCCTACTGGCTTATTCAGAAGGATATATATTTTCTCTTTTTCAAGGATGACCGGTTTGCCGTCAAAGAAAATATTCTGTACTTCAGGATCTATCTTTACTCCCATTGTGTCCACAATCCTGCCATCGACGGAGACGCGGCCTTCAGCTATTAAGATTTCAGCTTTACGCCGCGAAGCAATACCGCATTGGGCCAAGTATTTTTGAAGTCGAATGGATTGACTCATTGGCACCTGTTCGGGAATATTCGATGAAATTTTTCGTCGACTTTGCAAGGGGTCGGTTTGTCTACCTTAAGTCCTTCCGTATACCAGGGTTTCATTTGACAATCGATGACGATGGGCGGTTCAAGGTCGACATGCTCACCAGTGGTTGGCGTCATGATGGTTTCGGCAAGATGAATCACATCCTGATCAATTTGCTGGGGGTTACTGGTAAAAGCCAGTTCGAGGTGTTTATTTGTACCAAAAAGATTGGCGATAACCTGCCGATAAATTTCAGCTTGTTTCCAATAGCGAACGACCTTTTCGTTCACTACCAGCAAGTTGTCTTCACTTTGGTGCAGCTCAATATAACTTTGCAGGTTATAGAGATTATTACTGCTCATTTATTTCACGTTCTCTGCATGGTTGTGGGAAGAAGAGTCCTTTAAAAAAAGCGAATGATACTCTTCCTCAGTTAAATGTTTACGCAGCAGAGCAGTAAAATTGTCAACGTATTGAAGAATTTCTTCACTACTGAGGCGTTTGGCCAGCGTTTTAGCAAATTTTTTTTCACCGGCAATTTGGAGAAAACAGACAAAAGATTCGGTGTCCAATTCTTCGGTTAAACCAAAACACATCTTATCAGGAGTAATAGTCATAGTAATATAGGATATTGTTATGGATTGTTTATCACTTGCCACTTAAGTTTACGAGTACGTGGGCCGTCAAATTCACAAAAGAAAACACGTTGCCAAGTTCCCAGAACAAGTTGATTGTCTTCAATAAAGATAGTGAGTGAGCATCCCATTAAAGAGGCCATGATATGTGAAGGTGAGTTGCCTTCCATATGCCTATAGCGATAATCAAGCGGCACAATCTGGCGTAGACCTGCAATAATATCATCACGTACAGCGGGGTCAGCACCTTCATTTATGGTTAATCCGGCTGTAGTGTGTGGATTGAACAGGATGAGCTGACCGTTATGAGTCTTGCTTTCTGTTAATACTTCAGTGATCTGACCAGTAATATCAACAAGCTCCATGTGACGCTTCGTGGGAACAGTCAATGTGCCGGAATGCATATCTACCTCCAAATAGTGAGCGGTGTTAATATAATGTCAGGAAAGTAATAGAAACGTTATCAACACAATTTGCTTTTTTCTACCTGTAACAAGCAATAAAAATTAAAGTAAATCAAATATATATTTTTTACTAATTTAGTCAATTATGACAAGGTTATAAAAACCAAAATGCGTCAATATACGTTCTTCTCCATGCAACCATGAGCAATTCTGAACCACCGTCGAGTTTCTTCAAAGAATCTGTATCTATACTATCCTCGAGATTTTCTTCGGGACATACCCATTTTCTCTTCTCAGCAATAACGACAGCTCAAAGAATGGTCAGGAAAGCTTACGAATTTGGTGAGGAAGGGAAGTGCCGTTTATAAATGTGAGAATGCAGCGTTTCTCTTATATACGGGCAGGCAATAGTGTTTGACAGAAAAGCTATGTGATATATCGTTATCAGCTGAAGTTTTTGCAACCTGGTTCATTGAAGTTTTGGGGATGTCAGGGAATTTTCAACACCATGGAGTTTTACATATTCGTCTTTTAACACTCACTTGTTATCTTTTCAGGGCTTAAAGAAAGTTTACTCCAGGTGAACTGTAGGCTGCATATTTCCCCTGCAATCTAAAAAAAAGCCCTGCTGAAATAGTACACTTAATTCAAGAATCATTTGGAGTTTTTCACCACATGAAGAAGGACAGCATTTCAGTACGAAATATCTGGATGGTTACCCGGGAATATGGCAACCTGGCCGGTGCCGGAGGTGTAAAAGACGTTACTGCACAGTTAGCCAGCGCTCTTGCCGCCTGGACCGGGCGAAAAGTCAGTGTTGTCATGCCATGCTATGGGTTTATGGACCCCCAAAGCCACAATTTTCAGCCGTTGCAGCACAATGACGCCAAAGACCAGCCCATGACCTTTCAGGTGGATATGAATTATGTCGGGGAAGAGCGCCGGGAAACCCTGCAGGTGTGGCAGGCACGCCTGGAGCGAGTAAACGTCTACCTTCTTGACAGCCCCAGGTTCAGAGAGAAAGACGCTGTATATACCTACACCGCTAAGGAAGAGGAAATAGACCCATTTAAGCGTCAGGGGGAAGGTCATTACGACTATTTTGCCGTGAATCTACTTTTACAAAAGGGTGCTTTACAACTCATGCTCCAACTTCAGGAGCGGCCCGATATAATCCACTGCCATGACGGTCATACGGCGGTTCTACCGGCAATTATCCATGAAACGCCCTGGCTGGCGACCTATTTCAAGAATACTGGCTGTCTGGTCACTGTTCACAATGCAGGAATGGGCTATCACCAAGATGTGGATGATTTGCCTTTTGCTCATGCCCTAACTGGCTTGCCCTGGCGAACAATCATGGCGGGCAGACTTGGAGAGAGTTTCAATCCTTTGATAACCGCAAGTCTTTACGCGACGCTCAACACTGTGAGTGAGAACTATGCCAGGGAACTGCAGGAGAGTGTTGATGATGCTCAAACCGGCTGGTTGGGTCATCGCCTTGTTGAGATGGGGAAAAAGCTTGAGGGGATCACCAATGGTATTGACCCTAATGCCTTTGACCCCAAAAAGGGAAAAGAACTGGGACTGGCAGCGTCCTTTGATCCATTGAAAAGTGAAGCCTTGCAGGGTAAAGAACTCTGTAAAAAAGCTCTGCGGGAAGAGTTGGCCAAAGACGGACCTGCTGGTAATGTCCATAAACATGGTTTTCTCCAGGAAGATCTGCAATTTCCGCTGTTGACCTTCATCGGCAGACTCAGCACTCAGAAGGGTGTTGATATTTTGATCCAGGCTGCTTTGGCAATGCTCGAGCAGCAGGTGAATACTCAACTCGTTGTTCTGGGGAGCGGTTCGGCAGAATTGGAAAGTCAGCTCAAAACCCTGGTTGAAAGCGATCAAGGTCGTGGCCGAATCTGTTTCCTTTCCGGTTATGACCTTACCCTGGCTAATAGGGTATACAGTGCCGGTGACTTTTTTCTCATTCCCTCCCGCTATGAACCTTGTGGCCTTACCGATTTTATTGCTCAACTTTTTGGTAATATTCCCATCGTCCATCAGGTTGGTGGTCTTGTTAAAGTAATTGATGGAAAAACAGGATTTGGCTACAGCTCCAATACAGCAGCTTCACTGCTGAAAGCTATACAACGAGCTGTCGCAGTGAAGAATAATGATCCGCAACTCCTTAAGAATATGCAAAGACAGGCCGTGCAAACTATCCTGGCGACATATTCCTGGAAAAGGGTAAAAGATAGGTATATCACCCTATACAAACAGGCAATAGCACAAAAAGACGAGATGGCAGGTATAATAATTTGATAATCAGGTATAAACTACAGCACAGGAGGAAGTTCAATGACTGTAAAAATAGGCATTAACGGTTTTGGGCGAATCGGCAGGTCCATTTTCCGGGCAGCTCACCAAGATCCTGCTTTTAAAGAGATTGAAATTGTTGCAATCAATGATTTGACGGATAACCAAACGCTTGCCCACCTATTGAAATATGATTCCATCATGGGCACATTTTCTGGTGCGGTAGAGAGTAGTAGTGAGGGCATCGTTGTTGATGGCAGGCTTATCCGGGTAACCAATCAGAAGAGTCCAGCCGACATTCCCTGGGCGAAAAATGAAGCCGAGTATGTCGCCGAATGTACAGGATTATTTCGTGATGGCGATACAGCAGGTGCCCACATAGATGCAGGAGCAGCAAAAGTAGTCATATCCGCCCCGGCCAAGGGTGATGTCAAGACCTTTGTCATGGGTGTCAATGAAGAGGACTACGAACCGACCAAACATCATGTTGTTTCCAATGCTTCGTGTACTACCAACTGCCTGGCTCCATTTGCCAAGGTCATCCTTGACAACTTCGGCATTAAAAACGGTTTGATGACGACGGTTCACGCCTACACGGGAGATCAGCGGCTGCTCGATTTTCCCCATTCTGATCTACGCCGGGCTCGGGCTGCGGCGATGTCCATGATTCCAACCAAGACAGGGGCAGCAGCTGCAGTATCTCTGGTAATCCCCGAGTTAAAAGGTAAATTTGACGGGTTGGCAGTCCGTGTTCCCACGCCAAACGTCTCCCTGGTTGATGCGGTAATGGAGGTGGAGAAAGATACCAGTGTTGAGGAAGTCAACGGGGTGTTAAAAGAAGCAGCAAGCAGATATCTGGGTTTTTCTGATCTTCCTCTCGTTTCCATTGACTTCCAGGGTGATGGGAGATCTTCTATTGTTGACGGGCCATCAACCAGAGTGATCGGCAAAAACGTGAAGGTTATGAGTTGGTATGACAATGAGTGGGGATACTCCTGCAGAATGCTGGATTTGATTCTGCATATGAATGGGAGCAAACCTCTCTAGGAGCTTGCCGGAGAAACCTTTTTTCCCACATCGCTGCGTTATTTTGATAAAATCAATGCTCGATATATACCTTATGGTTGCGCTTGATTTCATGAAAATGCCTTGATCTGAGAGAAAATAGCAATTCTCCTACAAACTCTTAGCCACGGACTGGAAGCAAGGGAGAAAATAAAGAAATAGTCAAAGTAGTATCTTGATCAGAATCGAAGATATTAAACTGTTGACATAAAAATCCGTTTGAGCTTGTCCTGATCTTCGCAGAACTCCCTTCAGGGCAAGCTCGACAGCGATCAGATCGCTGGGGCGACCATAACGGAGTTTCGGCCATTTTCCTTGGCCTGATACATAGCCTGATCCGCTCTGATTACCGCATTACCCGCCCGTTCATCGGTCAGGTAGGAGGCTATGCCAAAGCTGCAGGTACAGTGATCGACCTCGGAAAAAGAATGGGCTTCGATTATACGGCGCAGCTTCTCTGCTAAAGTCTGAGCCCCTGCCAGATCAGTCTCTGGGCAAATAAGCAAAAATTCCTCTCCCCCCCAACGGCCGACAATATCAATGCTGCGGGTATTGCCACGCAATATTTCTGCAAGTTCTCGCAATACCTGATCGCCAGCATGGTGGCCATTAGCATCATTAATCTCTTTAAACCTATCAACATCGAGCATAATGATCGTCAAGGCATGGCCAGATCTGGCCGAACGCTGACATTCTTTTTCGAGAACATCTTCGAGTTTTATGCGATTATATAGCCCGGTCAGGCCATCCGTGACCGAGAGCTTCTTCAGCGTGAGGCTTTGCTGAGCCAAGTCTTCATGCGTTTTTGCCAACTCCCTGTTCAGCAGGGTGAGTTTTCTGTTCCAATAAGCAATTATTGCAATCACCACTGCAGCTCCAGCAAGTATCTTCCAGAGCAGTGTCGAATCGAAACTATGCTCAAATCGGATGGACAACCAGTTTCGGCTTATCCGGTCAATATCCCGAGGAGATAACGATGTCAGAGCTCTGTTGAGTATAGACTGGAGCTGTGATTCCTCTCGGTTGATGCCGATGTACAAAAAATCCTGGTAAGGGGTTTGACCGGCGATCTTAAGATTATAGAGACCTTTCTGACGGATATGATAGGTGACCATCTGGAGATTGTCTATGGCTGCATCGGCTCTATTTTCTGCAACAGCAGCAAGGGCCTGTTGAAGATTCGGCATGACCAACAGAGAAATCTCCGGGAAATTATTGCTGAGGTAATCGATTATGTGATTGCCTTCTGCGACTGCCACGCTTTTTCCGGCGAGAATGGATAACTTTGGAATATAGGGTTGCTCATCTCTACTGATCACCACATTCACGGATTCAAAGTATGGCTTGGTGAACAGCAGCTCCTGCAGCTTGCCATTTGTCGTATTTATGCTTGAGACAATATCACATCGACCGTTTTTTACACCTTCCAAACTCTCCTTCCAAGTGGCGGTCTGGACGAAATTGAAATCTACGCCGATCTTTTGAGTAAGAGCAGACATTATTTCTGCAACAATACCGATATGGTTACCCCGTTCGTCTATACCCTCAAAGGGTAGCCAGCTAGGATTGGCACACATTCGTATTTCCTGCTTTTCCGCGAGATAATTCTGCTCCTCGGGAGAAAGTGGAATTCGCATGCCTTGCGTTTCTTCCCCAGTTGATTCA
>JAAUYI010025930.1_pt1 | contig 12010 bp, 8 predicted proteins | sample 7278041 | NCBI WGS metagenome assembly JAAUYI01 (sample SAMN14350216, study PRJNA611818) | marine sediment metagenome | isolation source: surface marine sediment (0.6m) | place: French Polynesia: Moorea | collected 2018-08
CTCTCCTTCAACAGTCCATTGTGCTCGCCGAGTGGCGCGGCGACTCAGAGAAGGAGGACGACCGATGAAGACGACGCGTCGGCAATTCGTGACGATGGCCGGAGCCGGTGCGCTCTCCGCTAGGCTCGCCCCCGGCGCGGCACTCGGACAAGCGCCGGCGGTCTCCACCGGCGACACCTACGACGTGGCGGTGGTCGGCGCCGGGGTGTTCGGCTCCTGGATCGCGCTCGAGCTCCAGCGCGCCGGCCGCAAGGTGGTCTTGATCGACGCCTACGGCCCCGGCAACGCACGCTCCAGCTCGGGCGGCACGACCCGAGTCATCCGCATGGGCTACGGCGATCTCGAGATCTACGGCCGCTGGTCGATGCGTTCGCTGGAGAAATGGCAGGAGCTATTTCGCCAGGCGGCTTACGCCAGCCTGTTCCAGACGTCCGGAGTGCTTTGGCTGGCCCGTGAGCGCGATCCGTTGACGATGAAGTCCCTGGCGACGCTCGAGAAGCTCGACGTACCCCACGAGAAGCTGACCCGTCAGGAGCTCGAGGCGCGCTGGCCACAGTTCGACTACGGGCCGATCACCTGGGCGATCCACGAGCCCGACAGCGGTTTTCTGATGGCTTTTCACGCCGTCCAGGCGGTGGCACGCTGGGCGCGGTACCAGGGATGCGAGTATCTCGGTGCTCGCGTGGCGCCGCCGGTATCGAAGGCGGCACGGCTGATGTCGCTGGCGACCGAGGGAGGCGAGAAAGTGAGCGCCGGCAGCTACGTCTTCGCCTGTGGTCCGTGGCTAGCCAAGCTCTTTCCCGAGCTTCTGGGAGATCGCATCTTCACCAGCCGCCAGGAGGTCTTCTACATCGGTCAGCCGCCGGGCGAGGAGCGTTTCAAGCTCGGGGCGATTCCGGTGTGGGCCGATTTCGCCGAAGAGATCTACGGCTTGCCGGACTTCAAGGGCCGTGGCTTCAAGGTGGCGCCTGACCGTCACGGGCCGCCGGTCGATCCCGATTCGCTCGAGCGTCTTGTCACGCCCGAAACCACCAACCGTGTGCTCGAATATGTCAGCCGTCGTTTCCCGGCATTGGCCGGAGCGCCGATCGTGGGCAGCGCGGTGTGTCAGTACACGAATACCTCCAACGGTGATTTCCTGATCGATCGCCATCCGGAGATCGACAACCTGTGGCTGGTCGGAGGTGGCTCGGGTCATGGCTTCAAGCACGGCCCGGCGATCGGCGAGTACGTCGCCGCCCGGATTGACGATGGTGCCCCGGTGGACGAGCGTTTTTCGCTTCGGACCAAGGAGACGATCCAGAACCGTACGGTCTATTGATTCGATCAAGAGATCGCCCACGATCCCGAGGGCTTTGACGTCGACTCGTTTTGACATCCAGATCGAGCTCGACTTTGCTGCCTGATCCGAGCGACCGTTCCTCTCAGCCTCTCCCGGTGGATGCCGGGAGAGACGCTTTCCGTCCGGGGGAGCCGAGTATCGGCCGCGCCTCCGGCTACTCGGCGTGCCGCACTTAGAGTGCCACCCAAACCGGGGGTGCACTTAGAGTGCCGTGCACTTCACTTACATCGAGACCCGCCGCGGCGAAGACCCAGAGCCGCCCTTCGGATCCTCGATGCAGACGAAGAATCCTTGCGCGTCACCCAGCCGAATCAACGCGTCGCGAGCCGTCTCGTCGCGCACCGGTTTGGGTGGCACTCTAAGTAGGGGCGATGCGGCGGCTGCCCACGGCGCAGCGGGCGGGGATCGTTCGGCGGACTTCGATCCGAAGGCGACGTTGCCGCACTTCCATCGTGACCGAGGTGGGTGGAACCGAGGTGGGGAACCCAGGTGGGTGGAACCTAACGGCGGAGGAGTGGAGGCGTGACCGAGGTGGGTGGAACCTAACGGCGCGCGGAACCTAACGGCGGGAACCTAACGGCGCGGAACCTAACGGCGCGCGGCTCTCGGGCTTCAGCGCGGGCACGTTTCCTCTCTCGCGTATCGTCGAGCGCCGCTCCCAGCTCTTGATATAACTACTCGTCAGCGCGAAAGTAGATGTTCCTCAAATACTAAAGATCGTTGATATCTTGCCGGAGACTGGCCTCGGGCTGTTCGAAAGTTCGGGTCGCTTCGTCTATTTCGAGGCCAGGCGATTTAAATCCGGCTCCTATTCAGTTCGTCAGTGTTAGGCGTGTTTGCGCTTGACACCGTGGCAGAGCTATTGTATATTTGTTTTCAACATAAGTTCGCCGACGCGAACGTTTTCATGCTTCAAGGCATTTCGTCCCTAGCAGGGTCTGTCCTGCTACCCGGGAAGGGGGTGCCTGTCGGTCGATGTACGGGAGCTTTTATTTGTTCATATTAAGAGGGGTCTTGAAGATTTGCCGCGCCCGGCCACCTCCAGGGTAACAGGGTAAGCTATCTTAGCTGTGATCGCCATACTTCTTTCGATTCCAGTTTTGAACTTAGCGACAGCCGATGCACCACTGAAAACGAGTCTCTCTTCAGAGGTCATCCAAGATCTGAATGCTCACAGCTCTAAAGAAGGTCAACTTCCATTCCTCGACCTTTCATTCCGGTATGACGAGGGCGAGAGGCTCTACACGCCAATAGATCAGGGCTTAGTGCGGTTCTGCCGGACGAACACTCGTTGCGGGAATGACGATGATTGTGGAACCGGCCTGCGCCGCGGAGCCGCATACCGCCTTGGCGTTTCCGTGATTTGTATAACACCAAGGAGATACACCAATGAGTAAGGAAGCTCAAAGAATGATCCGCCCTCAGATACCCAGGGAGTGGCAAAGGCCTAATTTCTTAGGGTTCGTCTATTATGCGGTTTACGCATGGGCGTTTGTGATTGGGTTTGGTTACATGTCTTATGTGATTGCTACGGGCGAAGTATATCTTTTGGTCAAAATTCCTTTGCTTCTCGTGAGTCTGTTTTTGGCGAGTAACGGCTATCATCTGCTGGGCTGGTTTGGCCACGACGGGATACATTTGAACCTTTTGGATAATAAATATGCCAGTGTTCTTGCTGGAATGCTTTTTTCTGCCGCCTCTTTCTTTCCTCTGATTGGCTATGGGGTGAGCCACTGGAATCATCATCGTTTTACGAATCAAAAGTCTGATCCGGATGCCAATATTTATCCGAAATTCAAGGGGCTGTTGAGTCGGTTGCTTCTGGGCAGGATCACGGCAAATCGACGTTACACAAGCATCACGGTAAAGCTCGCCTTGGGTATTCCTGTCGACCCTACGTACAGGCTTCCGTTCTCCGACAGATGGCTCCGAGTTTTCAGTATTCTGAATTTGTTGTTGTTTGTGTTCTGGTTTGCCGTTATCGTATCCATTTGTCAGGTGAACTTTAGCCTGGGACTGTACGCAGTCATCTTGCCCTTACTCATGATGATACCCATTACTGGTATTCGATTTTATCTGGAGCATACCAGTACGGGTGCTGGGATTTTTCGGGACACGCGCACGTACTCCCATCCTGTATATACTTTTCTGTTATTTGGAAATAATATGCATCTGGAGCATCACCTCTATCCGCATGTGCCCTCCTATCACCTCGCAAAGGTTCATTGGTTTTTAAAGTCGCAAGGTTACTATGAGCGCTGGAATTCACATATTGTAGAAGGTTTTTTTGAAGCATGGGAGTTTGCAACCGGAAAGCACCAGTATCCTGAGCCTTTGATTGACGATTTGGAGGCCGATCCATTTGCTAGGCCTAGTGAGGGGTAGGAACTTATACGGCAACCCCTGACAATTTGGCCGTGACGATTTGGCCGCCGTACGACTCTCTGCTACGGAACGACGCCTTGAAGCCCTGCAATCGGCTGAATCACGAGGACGTGCGCAACGCCCCGGCCGAGGAAGACCGCCACGCCGCTCGACACCACCCCGGCGAGATCGTGGGGACTATCTCGTCGGGCTGATCGGATGGCTGTTAGCGAACTGGACGTCGACCCGGAGGATGCCGGTGTGCTCTCTGGAAGTGCCGCCGCCTTGGATGGTCAGCGTCTCGGGACCCTCCGGCACCGTGGCGTGCCAGCGCATCCGAGACGCCCTGGTGAAGGCGTTGAAGGCCTCGCGGAGCAGCATCGGGCCGTCCAGCTCGAGTTGGAACACCGGTTCCTCCGGCAGGTAGTACCTGACTCGCGACACGCTCAGGCCCGCGACCAGGGAACTCGCCTTCTGTAGGAACTCGTCGGTCGTTCCCTTGAACCGGAAACCCTCTATCGTGGATTCGAAGGGATTGCCGGCGGTTAGCTCCCTGCTGACGACGTTGAGAACGTCGCCATCCATCGTCCAAGAATAACCCCCGTCGCGATCCAGGATCGCTTCGACGATCGACTCGATCGAGCGGTCGCGAAACTCCATCGAGAACCGCCGCGGCGAAGACCCAGAGCCGCCCTTCGGATCCTCGATGCAGACGAAGAAACCTTGCGCGTCACCCAGCCGAAACAACACGTCGCGAGTCGTCTCGTCGCGCACCTGGAAGTGCGGCAACGTCGCCTTCGGATCGAAGTCCGCCGAACGATCCCCGCCCGCTGCGCCGTGGGCAGCCGCCGCATCGCCCCCGAGGACGATCAGGACCCCTATGATGACTCGTATCAACATGTTGCACTCGCGGGAAAAGATTCAGTCACCCGGGCCGGCCCTCGTCTCCGTGAAATCGTACAGTAGCGGCGGATGATTCAGGGCTGCGTCATCGGGTGACCGCCGACGATCGCGACGACCGGACGACGAGCGAGCAGCCCGTAGCGTCGCTGCGGTCGCGCGCACGATGCCTGGCCGTGCCGAGCGGTTCGTGCGCGCGCGGACCCAACCTTGATACTGGAGTTCGCCAATTCGACGCTATCTGAACAGCAAGATGTGTCGGATAGACGCATTTGCTGCTCGTGGTTAGTACAATCTAACTTGGGCATGCCATCATAGCTCGCGCGCATCACGTGAAATACCGGCCCAGAGGCCCCTCATGAGACGCTGAGAGCGTGTGTCCACGGTTTGTTATCGCCCAAGAAAGCGAAAAGAAGGCCATTCCCAAGCTCTGCGTCGTGCCGGAAATCGTTTTCATCGCAGTTCCCAAACTTTTCGTCGCGCCAAAAATGTTTTCTGACGAGTTGGCGGGGCGTGGACAAGCGTCCTAAACGCTTAGGTGAGCCACTTCAGCAGAGGGAGCGGCGTTCTTTTCCAAAAAGCAGAGGGCCTTGACCGTGCTCAACTCGGGCTCAAGCGATGAGTAAAGGGCTGAAGCGAGAGATGAGGCGTGCTAGGCGATCGGAGGCTGCGCTGGCTTGATGGAGGCCATTGCCTGGGGAGCGGGCTCCGACCCGGTCGTCACCAGGAAGCGCAACATCAAGGGAAACGCGACTGCCCAAACCGCACCGATGGCCAGCAGACTGATCCACGGTTCGGGATGCAGAGTCGCGGCGCCCAGACGTGCGCCGCCGGCGTAGGCAAGCGGGCCACCGACGGCGCCCAGAAGGCCGGCGATCAAGGGGCGGGAGCGCAGGAACGCCAGGGTCGGCAATGCCGTGGCCAGGTGACACCAGAGGGCGATGATCCAGAGCGGCGCCAGCCAGCCGCCGGGAGCGCCGCGAAAGGTGAGCACGCCGAGAGCGCCCTGGAAGGAATCGACGACCGCGCCCGTGACGCCGAGCCACAGGACTCCTCGCCAGATCCGACGGCGGGTGTCCTCGCCCAGACCCCAGGTTTGGACGGCGAGAAACACCGCGACCAAGGCCGGTCCCAGGAGGTAGTAGCCGTGTGCGGCTCCAAGCACACAGGCCCACCATCCGAGCTGGACTAAAGCGGCATCGAAGAGCGAGCCGACTCTTTCACGCCTCAAGCAATGACTCCACCGGCAGCGTCGAGCAGCATCCCTTGCGGGCCGCCGTCACGATGACTCTCGAAAAGCTCTCTCAGGCGTTTCTGGCGGTAGTCGAAGATGCGGTTGACGTCAGGGGCGACGAAGAGTCGGTTGACCAGAGATCCGCCGAGCACCGCGTACTCAACTTGGTCTTCGACGAGCGTTCCACCGTCGACCTCCGTGAAGCGGTGTTCGTGCACCCAGCTCCGGTAGGGGCCCCGCAGCTGTTCGTCGACGAAGCGGTAGGGTGGATCCCAGACCGTGATCTCACTTCGCCAGCGGAGCGGGATTCCGCGCAGACTGATACGGTAGTCGATCAAGGCTCCCACGCACATCTGAATCGGTAGAGGTGTGACGATCTTGAAGCTCAGCCAGGGCGGCGTCAGGAGCTCCAGGTTCTCTGCCTTGGAGAAAAAGTCGAAAAACCTTTCCCTGGGAAAAGGCAGGATTGCTTCACGGTGGAGCTTGAAGGTCTTCATGAAGACTCCTCGGTGGATCAGCAGGTAGAGATAGGCGCGCCGCATGTGCGGCGTCTGCTTCAGATTTCGCTCTTGTCGCGCGATCGGATGCGAAATCATCTCGTGCCCGGGGCGCGATCCTGGAACCTTGCCCGTATCGAGGCGTACAGAGGACAAAATCTGCTGTCTAACGGATCGGGCATTCAGCCAAGGAGTCGAGATGAGAACGATTTCACACTCTAGTCGCCAAGAAATGCGCCTCCTACTCAGCTGGGTGCCTGTAGTCGTCGGGCTGCTGATGGTCGCCCATCCGGTTCGGGCCGAGGACTGGCTGCGGTGGGGTGGTCCGAACGGCGATTTTACGGTCTCGGCAGGGCCCTTGGCCGAGAGTTGGCCGGAAGCCGGGCCCAAGCAGTTGTGGAAGCGACCTTTAGGCGAGGGCTATTCTTCGATCCTCTACCAGGAGGGGCGTCTCTTCACCATGTATCGCCAGGGCGAGGAGGAGAGGGTCGTTGCCCTCGATGCCGAGACCGGCGCGACGATCTGGGAACACAGCGACACCCCCAAGCTATGGCGCGACATGACCCACCACTTCGGGCGCGGCCCCAACTCGACGCCGCTGATCATCGGTGGCCGATTGATCGCCATCGGCGTCGCCGGCCGCATCCGAGCCCTCGACCCGGAGTCGGGCCGCCTGGTCTGGCAGCATGATCTGCCGAGTGAGCTTGGCAGACGGCGGCGGATGGAGGAGTACGGATACTCCGGCAATCCTTTGCCGTATGCCGGTCACGCTATCGTGCTCGCGGGCAGCGATCAGCATGCGGTGATGGCGTTCGATCCGGAAGACGGTTCGGTCGAGTGGACCAGCGATCCCGGCAGTATCAGCTACGCCCAGCCTTTGATCACCGAGCTGGCGGGCCGTGACCATTACGTCTACTTCTCGACTCACGGTGTGGTCGCTCTCGACCCCGCCACCGGCACGACGCTATGGCGAGCTCCGATCGAGTTCGCCAACGGCAACCACCTGACGCCGGCGGTCAAGTGCGACGATCAACACTTGTGGATCGGCAGCCAGTTTTCCTCCGGCGGTGGACGCCTGCTCGAGATCGTTAGGGTCGACGAGGCTCTGGTCGCCAAGCAGCAGTGGTTCGAGACCTCGCTTCAGGCGTCACATTGGACGATGATTCCACTCGGGGACTTCGTGTACGGCTCGATCGGCGGCAACCGGACGTCTTTCCTGGCATCCTTCCGCTGGCGGACCGGCGAGATCGCCTGGCGCCAGCGCGGCTTCCACAAGGCCCAGTCGCTCTACGCTGACGGAAAGCTTCTCTTTCTCGACGAGGATGGACAGCTTGCCCTGGCTCGGATATCTCCGGATGGAGTGGAAATCCTGGCGTCGGCCGAGGTCACGAAGTCGGTCTCGTGGAGTCTTCCGACGCTGGTCGGCACGACTCTTTATCTGCGCGATGAAGAGAACGTTCTCGCTCTCGATCTGGGAGAGCCTTCCAGGTAAAGAAGCAAAGCACGCTGTACAATCTTCCCGATGAAATCGCATCGGGTATTCCATCGAGTCTTTCCCTCGCTCAGCTGTCTGGCTGCTGTGCTGCTCGCCGGGGCGTTCAGCGTCTCGGGTCAATCCGCCTCGTCGCCGGCCAAGTCGCCGACCAGCCTGGTTTTGCTGACCCTCGATACGACGCGCTCCGACTATCTCGGCGCCTATGGTGCGTCCGGCGCCAACACCCCGATCCTCGACGGTCTGGCCGCCCGTGGCGCGCGTTATGCCCGCGCGATCGCCCCGTCGCCTCTGACCTTGCCAGCCCACGCGTCGCTGCTCACCGGTTTGACGCCTCCGGAGCACGGCGTGCGCGACAACGGCATCGCGGTGTTGCCGCCGGATCTGCCGACCCTGGCCACGGTCCTGAGCGGTCGCGGTTATGCCTCCGGCGCCTTCGTCGCCTCGAGGGTGCTCGATCGCCGTTTCGGGCTCGATCGTGGATTCGATACCTATGGCGACAGTATGGCCGCCGAGCGGATCGGCCAGTACGGTTATCCCGAGCGTGACGCCGGCGCCGTCACCTCCGCGGCCCTGAAGTGGGCGTCGAAGTTGCCGGCCGACCGACCTTACTTCCTGTGGGTGCACTACTACGATCCGCACGCTCCCTACCAACCGCCAGGCCCGCGCCGTGCCGCGACGGAAAAAGACGCTTATGCTGCCGAGATCGCCTATGTCGATCGCGAGATCGGTCGCTTGCTGGCTGGCTTGCCCGCCGGACCCCGCTTGGTGGCGGCGGTCGGCGACCACGGCGAGATGCTCGGCGAGCATGGCGAGAGCGGCCACGGCATCTTTCTCTACCGCGCCGCCCTCGAGGTGCCGCTGATCCTCGCCGGCCCCGGTATTGCCGCCGGCCAGACGATCGAGGAAACGGTGGCGACGCGGCGCTTGCCCGCGACTCTGCTGAGTCTGCTCGGTGACGCGGAGAGCCTGCCCGGGCCGATCTTGCCCGGATTCGGCGAAGCGAGCGCTCTAGCGCCGGTCTACAGCGAAGCGCGAATGCCGGCTAGCGCGTACGGTTGGGCGTCGCTCCAGGCGGTCACCGAAGGCCGTTGGCGTTTCATCCAGGCGCCGCGCCCCGAGCTCTACGACGTCGTCGCTGACCCTGCGGAGGCGAATGATCTGATCGCCGAGAAACCGAGCAAGTCGTCGGCCAAGGTGGCCCGTCGCCTGCGGACGCTGCTCAAGAGTCTCGAGACCGACTTCGAACAGCGTCAGGCAGCCCCGGCGCCCGACGACCCGGAGCTCGAAGCTCAGTTGCGCAGCCTCGGCTACCTGGGGACGACGCCCGCGGCCGAGGGCACGATCGATCCCAAGGACGGCATTCAGCTGCTCGCCGAGTTCGAGCAGGCCAAACGGATGATGAGCGCCGGCAACGGGCGTGGCGCCGCCGATCTCCTGGCTGAGCTGGTGGCGAAGAACCCGGGTAACGTCCCATTCCGCTCGCGACTGGCGGCGGCTCAGCTGGAGATCGGGCAGGCGGAAGCCGCGATCGCCAGCTATCGTGCGGCGATCGAGCTCAACCCACGGCTCGATTTTCTGCACCAACACCTTGCCGACGCTTACCTGCGTCTTGGACGTTTGCAAGAGGCCCGGCAGGAGTACCAGCTGGTGCTCGAGCTCAATCCCCGTTTCGCCGACGTCTGGCTACGCCTGGCGGAACTGGCGGCTCGCGCCGGCCAGCCGGCTGAAGAGAAACGGCTGTTGCTCGAGGCGGTCGATGCCGGAACCAGCAGCGCCGCGATTCGCAGTCGCCTGGGGCAGATCGAGATCGTCGCGGGCAATCCCAGGGGCGCTGAGGCGCACCTGAAGCGGGCGACCGAGCTGGCGCCGGCCTGGGCTCTTCCCTGGATGCTTCGTGCCCAGGCGGCAGAAGCGGCCGGCCAGCCGGCGGTGGCGGCTGAGTTTTACCGCCGGGCGCGGGCTTTGCGCTGAGGAGAAATGGATCTACTGCTGGCTGCTCTGTAGAGCGATCAGCGCCTCGGTCGCCTCGCGAAACATCTCCGGTACCTCGCCAGCCCACTTCTTCTGTTTCTTTTTGCGTTGGCCGTTGTTGGTCTCACCGTCGTAGCGAGCCTGAAGTTCCCACATCTCTTGCAGGCCCACGTCGAAACCTTGCTGGAGCTTGCGGGTGAGGTCGGCGCGTGCCTCCGCGCGCGTCGATCCACGCCCTTCCGTCGCTGCCAGCTCGACCGACAGGCTCCGGGCGAAGGCTTCGGCGAGGTCGAAATGCAGTTGCTCATGATCCAGGGTATAGGCGTTTCTGGATCCGTGCTTCACCGCCGAGAAGTCCTTGTTCATGACCGCGTAGGCCCTGAGACCGGGCGCCGTGGCGAGCCATTCGTCGCCGACTTGCCGATCCTCGAATTCGTATCGGTTGATCCGCAGGGTGGTCGCGATGTGGGCGAAACTGCCCTGGTGCCATCGACTCCAGCCGGGGGGCCGCGTGCCCTTGCCCTTGAAGTCGCTCCAGGTGATCGCGCGGTAGGTGGTTTCAGTCGCGTGATCGAAGCTGGGCGCGCCGAGCACCGCGTCTGAGTCGCCGGCGACGTTGAGAGGTATTAGCCAGCAAGCGAGAGATAGAAGCAATAGGCGTCGAGAGATCATGATGTCGCATGCTACCAGCCCCGAATGATTCGGACAGGGTATGATGTGACCGCCCCAGCAATTCACGGCTCGCACTTCATGAAGAAGATCTTCATTTGTCTACTGATTCTCGGGCCACGCCTGCTCCTGGCGCAGACGGGTGTGGAGGACGAGCGTCTTGTAGCAGCCCAGCGCGAGGTCACAAGGGCACAGGCGGCGGCGGATCGGCCAGCCGTCATCCGGGCGTTCGAAGAGCTCGGGCAAGTGCAGCTCGAAGCCGGCGAGACGAGCGATGCCCTCGCCTCGTTTCGCCTGTCCCTCAAGTTGGCGCGAGAGAGTGATGAGCAGCCGGCGATCGCGCGCAACCTGCTCGAGATCGGCCGTATCCATCTGCAGGAAGGAAGGGTGCCCGCCGCCGCGGAGACCTTGCGGCGGGCGGTCGTGGCGGCTGAAGGGATCGACGCGCAGGAAGTGCTGTTCGAAGCCCATGCCTCGTTGAGCGACGCCGCGGCTGCCACCGGCCAGTATCGGCAGGCTTACGAGTCTTCCCGCCTGGCGTCAGAGCTCTCTCGAGCGCGCATCGAGAAAGCCGCTCAGCAGCGCCGGGCGGAGCTCGAGGCGCAGCTCGAGGCTGATCGTCAGCGTATGGAAGCTGAGGCTTCAGCCGGCCAGCAGGAGCTGCTCCGAGAACGCCGGGAGAAGGCCGAGCTCGAGAAGCGGATTCGGCAGCTGGGGGGCCTGGCGATCGCCACTGGCGTGGCGCTGGCGTTGCTCGCGCTCAGTCTGGTGAGCCGGCATCGGCTCAAGCGGCGAACTTCGCAGGTGCTGGCGGAATCAGAGTCGCAGTTCGCGCAGGTGGAGGGCGAGCTGCAGCACTCCTCCGAAGAGTTGGCGCGTATCTCCCAGCTGCGCGACCATGCACTCTCCGAGTACGATCGCTTGTCGGCCGAGCTTCTGAAGTCTGCCGGAGAGCGGGATCGCCTCGCGGCCGAGCTGGAGCAGAGCTCGAGCAAGCTCCAGCGTACCTCGGAGCAGCTGGAACACCACTTCATCGAGCTCAAGCGGACCGCGGCCGACCGCGATCGCGCCGTGGGCGAGCTGGCGAAGTTTGCTGGCGAGCGCGACCAGCACCTGGCCGCCTTCGAGCAGACCACCGGCAAGCTTGAGCAACTCTCGGCCGAGCTCGAGCGCACCGCCGGCGAGCGCGATCGACACGCGTCCCTACTCGAGCGCACGACGAGTGAAGCCGAGCGCATCTCAGACGCCTTGATGCAGGCCTCAGCCGACCGCGACCTGGCGGCGGGTGAGCGCGACCGAGCGATCGGCCAGCGGGATAAGGCGGTGAGTGAACGCGATCGGTTGACCGATCAGCTCGCCAGGGTCTCCGACGAGCTCGAGCAGTTGCGCCACGACTGCCGCCAGGACATCTCGGCAATGGCCGATCGCAACGCCGCGGTCAGAAGCCGTCTGGCCGAGATGGAGAGTTTCAACTCGACCCTCTCGCAACATCTGAAGGTGTTGCTGGTCGCGGTTCGCAGCTCCCTCGGCGCGCTTCA
>JAAUYI010108515.1_pt1 | contig 12010 bp, 9 predicted proteins | sample 7278041 | NCBI WGS metagenome assembly JAAUYI01 (sample SAMN14350216, study PRJNA611818) | marine sediment metagenome | isolation source: surface marine sediment (0.6m) | place: French Polynesia: Moorea | collected 2018-08
CAACCAGGTTAATCGACAAAAGTCAAGTCTGGTATAGCTTCTATTTCGCGATCGCCTTCTTTGTCAAAAAAAAATCTTGATGGATTTTACACAGTAAGTTCGGTAGAACCTATAATTTTTAAGCATTTGAATGACTGTTAAACGTATTTCTACTGGAATTGCTGGTTTAGACAAAATTTTATCTGGAGGTTTAATTCCTAATCAAGCTTATTTAATTAAAGGTCAACCAGGTAGCGGTAAGACCACATTGGGGCTTCATTTCCTTAATACTGGTGTGCTGGCAGGAGAAACGAGTTTATTTATTAGTTTTAGCGAACCAGAAGCTAGATTACGTCGTAATGCTAAGCTCATAGGAATTGATATCGATGAAGTAAAATTTCTCGATCTTAGTCCCACGGCAGATTTCTTTACCGAAGATCAAACCTACGATATTTTTTCCCCAGCCGAAGTCGAAAAAGCCCCAACCACTCAAAATATAATCGACACTATCAATCGCCTTAAACCTCAACGAATCTTTTTAGATGCCATAACTCAATTTCGCTTTTTAGCATCAGATTCCTTTCAGTTTCGCAAACAAGTGCAATCTTTTTTACGCTTTATGATCGATCGCGATATAACTCTATTATTTACTTCCGAAGGGAGCGATCGCAATCCTGATGACGATTTACAATTTATGAGTGATGGGGTAATTCAGCTACACATGACTCCAGAAACCCGTAGCATTCAGGTTGCCAAATTTCGAGGTTCTGGTTTTAGTAAAGGCTATCACGATCTAGAGTTGAGCGATCGCGGAATCAAAGTTTTTCCCTGTTTGGGTATGGAAACTAAGGAATGCAAGTTTCTATCTGAAGCTATTTCTTCGGGTATTCCCGAAATCGACGAACTACTTTACGGTGGTATCGAACGGGGTACAACGACAATTATTAGTGGACCAAGTGGGGTTGGTAAATCCACTTTTGGGATTCAGTTTATCAAAGAAGCTGCGGGGAGAGGAGAACGTTCGACACTTTATGCTTTTGAAGAGGCAAAAGAAACAATACTCAAGCGTTGTGAAGCAGTTAATATTCCCGTCCAGGCAATGATTGATCGCGGTACTTTATCAATAATTTCGCTTGAGCCACTAGAATATACTCCCAACCAATTTATCGATTTAGTGTGCACCGAAGTAGAGCAGAACAACGCCAGAATAGTGATGATAGATAGCACATCGGGTTACAAGTTGTCGATGCAGGGACAACACTTAATCCGTCAGTTACACTCCCTTTGTCAGTATCTCAAAAACATGGGGGTAACAGTTATTTTAATTAACGAAACCCACACCATTGCAGGAGGAGAATTTAACCCTACTGAAGTTGGGCTTTCTTATTTGGCAGATAATTTAGTTTTTCTACGTTACTTAGAATTAGACGGTGAGTTGCGTAAAGCGATAGGCGTACTAAAAAAAAGAGTATCAGATTTTGAACGTACCTTGCGCGAATTTAAGATTACCAAATACGGGATCAAAGTAGGAGAACCTTTAACCAAGTTAAGAGGAATTCTCAGCGGTGTTCCAGAATGGATAGCAAAGGATAAATAAGTGACAAGTATGAATCTTCTAATAGTTGAAAATTTGTTATCACTAATCAATAGCTTAATCAAAAAGCCAAAATGAAACGTATTCTTTTACTAATAGAGCATCAACAAAATTGTCATTTATTATCCCAATGGCTTACAGGACAATACCAAATCTTGTCTCCTCAAGCTGAAGAAGACTTTGTGGCTGAGGGGGAACAACTGCTGAGACAAACTTTTGATTTATGTTTTATTGACTTTGGCGCGATCCACCAACTACGCCAACAAATGCTTGCTAGACGAGAAACAGAGATACCTACCTTCTTACCTTTTGTTTTTCTTACTTCTCAGCAAGATATTGGGCTTTCTACAGATCATTTAGAACCCTTAATCGACGATCTGATCTATCTTCCCATCAAAAAAATTGAATTGCAAACTAAGTTAAGGGTATTATTGCGATCGCGCTCTTATTCGTTACAGCTAAAAGATGCAAAAGAGCAACTAAATGATGCTCTATCAGAAGAAAAAGAACTCAACCAGCTTAAATCCCGCTTTGTTTCCATGGTATCCCATGAATTTCGTAACCCCCTCAATAGTATTTCAGGAATGGCACAAATTTTAAAAACGTATGGCGATAACTTATCTCCTGAAAAGAAAGCAGAAGTTTTTAGTCAATTACAGCGCAATGTCAGCAAGATGACCCATCTTTTAGATAATGTATTGATTATTAGCCGTAAAGACGTGGGTAAACTTAAATTCAACCCAGCACCGCTAAAGTTAGAAGCTTTTTGTAGCGGTCTAATTAGTGAAATTCAAACAGTTTTTAATCACAAACAAACAATTAACTTGGTTTACCAGGGAGAACAACCAGAATTTAATTTAGATCGTCAACTACTGCATCATGTTCTAACTAATTTACTGGCTAACGCTTGCAAATATTCTCCTCAAGATAGCATTATTGACTTTGAAATATCTTGCCAGTCTTCAGAAATAATATTTACCATTTGCGATCGCGGTATTGGAATTCCAGCAGAAGATATTCCCCAGTTGTTCAATGCTTTTTATCGCGCTGGTAACTCAGAAGGATTTCAAGGTACAGGCTTGGGACTGGCGATCGCTAAACAATATGTCGCTCTTCATCAAGGTGCGATCGCAGTTACTAGCGAGTTAAATGTCGGCACTACTTTTGAAGTTACTATTCCTATTTGCAATTAAATAATAATTTCCATAATAGTCAATCGATTGATATAAACGGGTAGCACCAGAATCGTAGCTCCACATCACTAGTGCTGCACAACTAGCTAAAGCAATTGTAGCAATTATAGACAGAACAATATCTTTTTTGATTGATTTTCAACTTGGAGACTTAATGTTTGGCTGTTTTACAACAGAGTTGGAGTTGGATAAATAGAAAAACCAGTAAGCTCCTCCAACTACCAAAAAGTAGCGGACGAGAATAATAATTAAAAAGGTGAATAAATAATATAGCCAGAGTTGCATTAAATTAATTGTTACAATGTGAAGCCTGTCATCTCTTCCGTAAACGAAAGAATCAAAAATTTGACTTAGGGCAATGGCAGACAAGACTTTTGATTTGCCTTGCCCTTAATTTGCAATTTACTGGTTAATATCTCTTTCGATTACATCACCATCAGCATCAATTTCTAATTCTTCGCGGCGTATAGTTTCACTAGCCTTTACAGTTTCTTGGTCTACTTCTTTACGAACGCTTACTTCTTCACGAACAAAAGCTTGCTTCTCAATATTGGCAGTTTCTTCGTAAAGTTCAACCTGAGCTACTTCTCCAGCTGCAAAATTAGCAGTACCAGGGCTAACTACAGTTCCTTTTGCAGCATCTGTACGTTCAATGACAATACGTTCTTTTTCTATAGGTACAGCAACGCTGGCTGTTTCAGTTTCAACTCGCTTACCAACAGACACTTCTGCAGCTTTGGCACGCTGTTTATTAACCATCAAGCGTTCTTCATATAGTCTGATTTTCTCGTCGTCAGCTATGTCAGTTCTGGTTCTAATGTCTTCGTCTACATCAGTAACGGCAGTTGGTTTTGCTCCTGGAACATCATAAATGCCAAATTCTTCTACACCGTGACGATTCATGATTGCATCTGCACGGGCAATTTCTGCTGCTGTACCGTTAACTATGACGAGGAAGCTGCCACCCTTGACGCGATCGTTGTATACTTTTGCTTTCTCTTCGGGAATTCCCAAGCCAATCAACGCACCTATCAATCCCCCAGCAGCAGCACCGATACCCGCACCAGCCAAAGTAGTGGCGATCGCCGTTGCTTCTGCTCCAGCTAGCAAAATTGGACCAATACCAGGAATTGCTAATGCACCCAAACCAACCAATAAACCAGTTATACCACCTAAGGCACCGCCAGTTAATGCTCCAGCTGCTGCTCCATCGTCAGCTTTGTTGCCTATCTCCTCGGTAGTTACTGTACCGCCTATTTCATCAGCATCTTTAGCAATAACAGACACTCTGTCCATATCATAACCATCGTCTTTGAGAGCGCGAATTGCTGCTTCTGCCTCATCTCGACTATAAAATAGTCCAGCAGCGCGTTTGTAGTAGGTATTTTGCATAATTTCTATCCTTAACTGTTTACAAAAAGTTTCTAGCTAATTAAAAAGCCGATCAAGCCAGCAATTAAATTAGTGAAAGTTCAGTTGTTAGGAATAATATTCACACTTTTTTGAGTAGAATCCATCTATCTAAAGGACAACAAGACTTTAAAATATCTTTGATGTGTCATCGTTTGAACAAAATTTGAACAAAAATTATGAGGTTCTAGCCGAAACTTCTGAAAGGATAATTCGAGTTGTCGTGATTTTTTCTTGAAGGCAAACCGAGATTGAACGGAAAAGAGGCAAAAGTCTATTGATAGAGATGCAACCTCAAATTACTATTTGTTAATACAATGTTTTTTAGACAATAAAGAAACCAGAAAGAAGGAAAACTGAATTATTCATTACTTCATTGGGAAAATATCTACATAATGTTTAGAGAGCAAAACCAGACTCCAAAAGCCGATATTTTAGCGATCGATGACACACCAGAGAATTTAGCTTTATTGTCTCAGATGTTAAGGGAAAGAGGTTACAAAGTTAGAAGCGTAACTAAAGGTTCTACCGCATTAAGAGGGGCAAAAGCAGCACCTCCAGATTTGATTTTACTGGATGTCAAAATGCCAGAAATGAACGGTTACGAAGTCTGCCACCACTTAAAGGCAGACGATCGCACTCGTAATATTCCTGTGATCTTTATCAGTGCCTTGGGAGATGTTTTTGATAAAGTCAGAGCTTTTCAAGCTGGTGGTGTAGATTATATTACTAAGCCGTTTCAAGTAGAAGAAGTTTTAGCACGGCTAAATACTCATCTGACTATTCGTAATCTACAAATACAGCTTCAGGCTCAAAATGCACAGTTGCAGCAGGAAATAGCTGAAAAAACTGCCGCTGAAGATAAATTTGCTAAAGTTTTTCGTACTTGTCCTAATCCTATTGCGATCGCCACTTATCAAGAAGGACATTTGTTAGAAGTAAATAAAAGTTTTCTGCAAATGAGTGGTTATACAGAAGTAGAAGTAATTGGTAAAGATCTTAATCAGATTTATTCTTTATCAGCCTTTGAGCAATACGATCGAGCATTGCAAAAATGCCAGTCCCAGGGTTTTATTCGCAATCAAGAACTAGAATTTAAGACAAAATCAGGTCAAATTAAAACGGTTTTACTCTCTCTAGAGTTAATTGAATTGGGGGGAACTAAATGCACTATCCAAATTATGAACGATATTACTGAACGTAAACGCTTAGAAAATGAATTTATTTCCTTGGTTAGTCATGAGTTGCGTACTCCGATGACTTCTACTATAGGGGCATTAGACTTATTAAATTCCGCTCAACTGGGAACATTAAGCGATCGCGGTAAGCAAATTTTACAAGTTGCTATTCGTAATACAGAGCGTTTAATCCGTTTGGTAAACGATATCTTAGACTTAGAACGGATGAAATCAGGCAAAATTGCCATTGAACCAGTACAGTGCGATCTTCAATCGCTTTTAGTTCAAGCTACAGAGACTATGCAAGCAATGGCAGAAAAAGCCCAGGTTAAATTGCTACTAGAAGATTGTACAGTTTCTATGAGACTCGATCCAGATCGCATTTTACAAACATTGACTAATTTACTGAGCAACGCCATTAAATTTTCTGAACCTGGGGGAACTGTAAAATTAACAGCAAATATCGATGGCGATCGCTGTCAGATTGAAGTGGCAGACACAGGTAGAGGAATTCCTGCTGATAAATTACAGTCTATCTTTGAACGTTTCCAACAAGTAGATGCTTCTGACTCCCGTAGTAAAGGGGGGACGGGTTTAGGACTAGCTATTTGTCGTCATATTGTTGAGCGACATAACGGCAAGATTTGGGTACAAAGTGTTTTAGGACAAGGAAGTACCTTTTATGTCAGTTTACCCTTAAAAGGTCGATAGACTGTTTATCTTTCCAGTTACTTTTGAGAAATTACTTTTTAACATTATGTTATTCCCTAATTATTCTCGATCGCTTTTCCCAGAAATTTAACTAAATGCCACCGCTAAATTCTCTATTTATTCCCGATCCCAGTTTAAACTGATGAAACTAAATTCTAAATTCAGTCAAAATAGCCAAATATTATGAGCAAAAGCATCTTGATTATTGATGATGAAGAGGATGTCAAAGAGATCGCTCAAATGGGATTGGAAATGGCGGCCAATTGGAACGTCATCACCGCAAGTTCAGGAAAAGAAGGATTGAGTTTGGCGCAAAGTAATCAACCAGAAGTAATTCTCCTAGACTTAATGATGCCAGATTGGGATGGGAAAGAAACCCTAAAACAACTTAAAGCTAATCAAAATACAGCAAATATCCCCGTGATTTTAATGACTGCTAAAACTCAATCAGCGATCGCACCAGAGCTAACGGAGTTAGATTTAGCTGGTATTATTACTAAACCATTTCGTCCTCTACAGTTACCAGAACAAATTAATCAGATTTTAGCTCAAAGATGAAAAATAGAAATAGAATCAGATTCTAATGCAGAATGACTATTATTTTGGAGAGATCTAGCATTGTTATTCTCATGGTAAAAAAACCCCCGAACTCAGGTTAGGTTAACTAGCCAACGTGAGCGTCCAACGAATTTAATTCGTTATGTCTGAGAGAAACAATTTGTTTCCTAAGAGTTCGGAGTTCGTAATTCGGAGTTATGATTTTTTTAACGAAAGAATGAGGGTTTCAAGGCTATCTAACTACTATCCAAACTTGAAAAATTGCAGTTTTTAGCTTTGTCGAACTGACGTTAGCCAAGTACGAATAACAAATGACGATTAACATTCTGAAGCAGTTTGATAAACTTGTCGTTCTCGATTAATAAAAATCTCCGCTAATGCTTGATAGGCTTCAGTCCAAGCTGTCATGACTTCTTCCGTTGCTGCATCTCCCAAAACATCTTGAATTGCTTGTAACAAACATTCCCCTACAATGGGATACTGTTCTGGTAAAACGTGAGTTTTTACGTGACGATGAGCGATCTTATCTACCATTGATGTTAATTGTTCGAGATCGTCGATATGACTGGCATAGCTATACACGGCATTAGCAAGTTTGACTGGTTGACTACCATTAGCTTGTGCAGACATATCGAACTGTGCTTTCACTTCTGGATATTTGTTAAACATAATCTCGTACATCCGAGTAGTAGTCTGTTTGCCATATTTTTTGAGTACGGGGGCAGTAGACTTGACTATATCGATTGTTTTTTGGCTAATTGCTTTCTTTGCTGGAAAATGTTGGGATAAAGTCAGAACAAATGCCAAATTTTCTTTCGTTTGCACAGCGTGAGGGACATTAGCTGGCATAAACACAAATACCCCTGGGGCTAAAGCAATATCTTTCCCTTCTAGAGTTAAGTTACCTTCTCCTTCCATTACGGTTATCAAGGCGTTGCGCGTAGAAGTATGTTCTTTGATTTCTGTACCTGCTGTCAAACAAAACAAATTATATTGACTGTTGTTGTCTTGGAGTAAAACTTTATTGAGGATACCATTGGTTGGATATTCAATTAACTCCTGAAAAGTCCCTGTAAAAGACTTGTTGAATGTTGAGATGACATTATTCATAATTTTATCAACTCCTATTTATTGCCAAACTCGATACTCTTACTCTGACATTAAGTTTCAGTCCCGTCTCTGAGGTAGCTCATGTTTAGTCAAAAACTTTTGTTGAGCAAGTATTGGACTTTGGACAAAATTTGATTTTTTGACTTTTGTTTCCCATTATGTTTGATTATTTCAATCAATATTTCAGTCAAATTCAGGACTTGGAAAACTCAGTTAAATTCAGGATTGTTGAGCTACACACTTCCATCCTCTCCGTTGTGATCGCTTTTCTGTTTTCAATTAAGCTATTTTTGTCCAAAGTCCAAGCAAGTAGTTATTTGTTCTGAAACCAGATTTAGAGATCGCCATTTACTAAAATTGCTAGAATTCCCAAAATAGTTTTCAGTTATAATAATTAAATTGGGACTATTTGCTAATTAATGCTGGTTAAAGGCTGCTCGTCAATTACTCAATTAAAACAAATCTCTATCTTTCAAGATTTAGCTACAACCCAACTAGAGAGTCTAATTCCCTACAGTTACGTTCGAGAATATCAGCAAGGTGAGATAGTAATCCACGAAGGCGATCGCATCCCTCAGCAACTTCATGCTTTAATTACAGGGAGACTAGAAATCAAAAAAACTACTGTCAAGGGGAAAGAAACAGTAGTACGTCTGATTCCAGCAGGAGAGCTTTTTGCTGCACCAGCTATTTTTGGCAACAGAATTTCTCCCGCAACGGTGATATGTCAAGTAGAATCGCAAGTATTAACTATCGATCGCGAAGCTTTATTAAAGGCGATATCTAACTCACCAGAGATTAGTTTAAGGATATTAGAAGTATTTAATCAAAGACTGCAACAACTCCACAATACAGTACACGGACTAATTTCCGAACGAGCAATAGTGCGTTTAGTTAGAGTAATTCAATATTATCGCGATCGCGATGGCACTTACTCTGTAGCAGAAGGCGATCATTTAAATATTCAACTGCCTTACTATCAAATTGCTCGCAGTATTGGTATTACCTACGAAGAATGCGTGCGGTTGTTTAAAAAACTCAAAGGAGTAGTAATCTACCAAAGAGGCGGCAAAATTATTGTTAAAGATTGGGAAAAATTAGAATCAGTAAGTAACCTTGTTTAACGTGAGTTTGATGAGTCCAAAATTGACTAGTTTTTAGAGAGTGAATAGGCAATCGGCAATCGGGAACAGCTTATTCTTTCGTTTCTATTAATGAAGAATTAAACCCCAAATAAAATCTGTCGAACTCAGGTTAATTCAAGTCTCAGCTATGAAATTAAAATCTCGTCTCGATCTTACCGAACATAAACTTGCTCTTTACTTATATTCTTATAAACTTTCCACAAGTCGTATTTTCTTTCAAGCGACATAACTATTGAGTTAAAAACTGAAATAATATTAGTGGGTAGAGTTATTGGCGATCGCCTTGCAAAAATTTACAGTTAAAACTAAAATCTTGGTATAATTGTCGCTCGTATTCAACCAGTTCAAGATTGCAATTGAAAACACAATATTTTGAATCTTGTTTATTATTGGTTTTTATGGTTTTAGCTAACATCAGTGATTAATTGAATTCTGCTGTTTGAATATTCGATTTAAAGAAAATCCAAGTTCGATCTACATCAAGCCATCCCGCGCTAACGCAACGGGGAATAGTGTATCCGCCAAAAGTTTGTTCGGCTTCGACTTCGGTGATAAAAGTACTATATTGCCACTGTCCTGGTTCCCGTGCATCGCTCCATCGAGGTAGAGAAATTTCTAAGAGTTTTCCTTCAGCATCGATAGTTAAGGTTAATACTACGAGTTCATCATCTACTTGAAAATTAGCTTGAATGGTGTTTTTGGCAACCGCCTTCCAAGCCACATTGTATTGAGGCAAAAGAGCAGAGGGAAACCAGATATACTCAGCCCCCAATCTACCCGCAGCCGAGCGATTGACATCTTTACTTCTAGCATCAACCAAGGGAATCAAACCCCACAAAGAAAATTTAGTTCGACCTTGACCTCGATAGTAATAATCGGCACCGCTAAAGTTCATGCCACCTTTTCCGACGTTTGGTTGCCAAATAAATCCTGGAGAGATGGAAATAATTTGCGATGCTTTCATGGGTAGCCAATCTGCATCGGGTTTCGAGCGAAAACTTCCCCTCATTTCTATTTCGACATAAGTAGCCAAAGGCGTTCCAGGAGCGATCGCGTGTAAGAAATAACGCTGTACTGATTCGTCTAAATCTGCAACCATATCTGGATTAAAAACTAAACCTGAAGGTTGAGATCTAAGAGAACACCAGATTTCTTTAACTAAGCGATCGTATCTGAGGCGAATCAGCAGCAGAAATAAGAAAATAGCGCTCGCACCAGCGACTATAATCTGCAAGACTTTATCCATAGTTTTTTGCTTTTCGCTCTTACTATTCAACAAATACTATTCAACAAAAAAAACTTGAGAAACTTATGAGAGTTGATTGCAAAGTTTTAATTTAAATAATGAGATTGTGTCGTGCAAATTTTTAGTGGCTTAAGATTTGGGCGAGCGCTATTTTTTTGGTTATTTAAGCAGGTAGGCGTAATTACAAGAGTTTACTTTTGTAGCTATAATCTGCAAGCCATTGACTCTAAGCTTTTGTAAGCATAAAGTCTATTTTAAAAGAGATAAAAAACTGCTTTGCAGCATTACAATTCAGCAACGCTAATAATTTAATGGCACCCAGCTACTTACAATCGCGCTTTAAACAAACGTAAAAGCAGAATCGCTGAGAGCAAGATCGGGAGAAACGTCTTGTAAGGTAGCAATTACTTCTTCTCTGGCTGAAGTACCAGGATCGTAGAGCAAGTCTGCATCAATCGTTCCTGTTTCAGAAGTAAAGAAGTCCAAGATATAAAGATCTGCCGAACCTTTAAGCTGAATGGTATTGCGACTGGCGTCAAAGTCAGTAATAAATGCTAAATCAGATTCACCTACTGTGAGAGGATCGCCGTCATCATAGAAAACATTAGCTTCATCTCCTAAAACAAAGGTATTATGACCCGCGCCACCAGTTAAAATATCGACTTCGCCAGTACCAAATCCTGATAATTCATCTCCTGGATTGGAAGGATCGACGCCAACCAGGCGATCGTTGAGATGCTTCTCCCGTGCTGGGGTCGATCGCATACAGGGCATTATCTTCTCCAATGGCGAACAGGGTGTTCGTACTTTCATCTACATCCGCTCCTTTCATTGAAACTGGAAGTGTCGAGCTATCAAAAGAGGAAGTAAACTCCCCAGTTTCAGGGTCTAATATTCCCAATCCGTCCTCAACGCTAAATCCGTAGATCTGACCATCTTGATGAGCGATCGCGTGAATACCTGGTACGGATTGAGAACCAATTACCGTTACTTCTCCCGAAGTTAAATCTACTGTCGATAAAGATTCGGGGTTAAGAGGAGCGAATAAATTAGAAGCAAAAAGCGTTTCTTCTTGGGATGAATTGGGCAACTCAGATGACAATCCACTAAAATTACTTTGCAAACCCAACTGACCTACAGGTCTTGCAGTTCCTTTCAAAGAATCAATTCCATAAATAATATTGGTAGCACTGTCAATAGCATAAAGTGTAGCCATTAAATTTCACCTGATTATTTGGTTGACATTTGAGTTGAAAAATATCTGATTTGTTGTCATGCAAGTTACATATTTTTCTGTAATTTATATGACAAAGTATTTGTTAGACAAGTTACTTACTTACTTACTTTTTTTCTTTCTTTCTGACATATCTTACAAGAGGTTTTTGATTTTGTGAATATACTTAAATCACTTTTTTCCTAAAAATATTTAAGTGATCTCAGTTATTGACTTTTTTTAGAATTGTGTTAGCTTTGTAGATTTGTATTTTAAAATAATTTATCTAGCAAAAAATACACTAAACAAGATTAAATCCAGCATAAATGTATGTAAATCAATGATTTATTATTTCAGCAAAAAAAATAAATCATTAAATAAACATTTATTGTTACTCTAAAGCAAACAAAAAAAATAATACTTAATAGGAAAATTAGTATTATTGTTGTAGCGATTTTAAAGTTAAAAATAGATATTAATTGAGAGTGATAAGAGGCGATAGTGAAATGATTAATTGTGAGCAATAAAATATATCAATCTATCAGCTATTTTCGATAAACTATTAAAATGTTTTATTTCACAGTATGAATGTTTTCATCAATAAATATTAAACTGAGGTTATTGAAGAGTAACTAAATCTTTTTGGTTAAACAAACTTTGATGGTGTGAGAAA
>JAAUYI010213059.1_pt1 | contig 12009 bp, 12 predicted proteins | sample 7278041 | NCBI WGS metagenome assembly JAAUYI01 (sample SAMN14350216, study PRJNA611818) | marine sediment metagenome | isolation source: surface marine sediment (0.6m) | place: French Polynesia: Moorea | collected 2018-08
AAGTCTTCTCTCTTACTTCAAACAAGGGTTGAGATACATTCTAGAAGCTATTATCTATCTCAGAAAAATCGAGCCCTTATGGAAATATTTGAATTTTGTCAGGTGTTAAGAGATAATATCTTAAAAAAAAATTGACTTCAAATCTGCGGAGGTTAGAATGAAAATATGGCAAGAGAAAGTTTGAAACAGCGGATCATTTTGGCTGTCATCTGTTGTGTTACAGCAATAGGGGGCTTCCTTTTTGGATATGATACTGGGGTCATTTCAGGTGCTATCCTCTATATTAAACAAGAATATACTCTATCTATTATTCAAGAGGAACTGATCATTAGCATGGTTTCTCTTGGAGCCATTTTAGGAGCCATCCTGGGAGGGCCTCTATGTGACAGATTAGGAAGAAAAAAAATTGTTCTTTCATCAAGCCTTATTTTTATCATTAGCGCTATTGGCCTTTCCCTTGCAGGGTCGGTGAACGGAATTATTGGATGGCGCTTTTTAGTTGGGCTTGCAATTGGAGTTTCTTCAGCAACAGCCCCCTTATACATAGCCGAATTATCGCCGCGTCATATCCGAGGAGGCCTCGTCACCATCAACCAACTCTTTATTACTATCGGAATTTTAGGCTCCTATCTTATTGGATTTCTTTTTGTAGAGTCTCAATCCTGGAGAATCATGTTCGTTATCGCAGGAATCCCAGCAGCTTTTCAATTCCTCATCATGGCCTTTTTCCCAGAAAGCCCCCGTCATTTAACCAATATTGGGCAAAAAAAGCGGGCTTTTACTCTCTTAAAAAAACTGCGAGCAACAAAAGAAGATGCGCAGCTTGAAATTGCTCATATCGAAAAAAAGAGAAACACAAAAAAACCTCGCTGGTCTGAGCTTCTTTCAAAAAAAGTACGGCCTGCTCTTTTGGTAGGAGTCGGAGTCACAGTCATCCAACAAATTACAGGGATCAATACAATCATCTATTACGCCCCAACTATTTTTAAATTTGCTGGAGTGTCCTCTAGTGAAGCCGCCCTTCTTGCAACAACCTGGTTAGGAATCATCAACGTCCTAATGACTTTTGTTGCGATTTACCTTTTGGATAAAGTAGGACGGAAACCTCTTCTCCTTTTTGGTCTTGGCGGGATGGCAATTAGCCTAATTGTCTTAGGAATGGGTTTTAATCAAATCGTTTCCAACAAACTCGTTGGGATAATAGCTCTGATCTGCCTTTTTGCTTACATTGGCTCTTTCGCCTATAGTTTGGGACCCATTGGCTGGCTTCTCAATTCAGAAATCTACCCTCTACATATCCGCGGGAAGGCAATGGGAGTTGCCACCTGCGCAAATTGGGTTGCTAATTTTATTGTCACAGCAACGTTTCTTAACCTTATTAACATTTTAGGAAAAGCTGGAACCTTTTGGCTTTACGGAGCCATTGGAATCCTAGGAATTTTCTTTATTTGGCGTCTTGTTCCAGAAACTAAAGGAAAATCCTTAGAAGAAATTGAAGAGTTTTGGAAATAGACTACTCAACTTTAACCAATTAGAACCAAAACTACCCTAAACAACTAATTTCCAAACGCTGCCTATTTCAACTTAAACTCGAACGCCCTAACTCTCAATACAAAATTAGCAAGGTATTTTTGATAGAACTTGGTTTTTTAAAATCGAGAACACTGTTTATGAGACAAAGAAGAAATTTTATAGACGTATTGCAACTAGATGGGAATGCTTTTAATGCTTTGGAGAAAGTTGTTTGAAAAACCGTTGAGCCTCTTCTTTTATATTTCTCTGTTTTTCTTGAGACATCTTTTCAAGCGTCCGATAGCTGCGGGTCAAACGGCGGTTTTTTTCTAACTTTTTCCTATTCCGCATCAGAAAATTCCAGTAGAGATAATTAAAAGGACAGGCGTGTGGCCCACTTTTTTCTTTAACTTTATAATAACACCCTTTGCAGTAATCAGACATCCTATTGATGTAGGCTCCACTTGCAGCATAGGGTTTACTGGCGAGGAGCCCACCATCAGCATAGAGAATCATTCCAGATACATTTGGAAGTTCCACCCATTCGTAAGCATCAGCATATACAATCCAATACCATTCATTGACTTCTCGAGGATTAATTCCTGCGAGAAGAGCAAAATTTCCCAGTACCATGAGCCGCTGAATATGGTGAGCATAAGCATGCGCTTTTGTTTCTGTAATACATTGTTTTAAGCAATTCATTTTAGTCTTTCCAGTCCAGTAAAATTGGGGAAGAGTCTGTTTTGCTACTAAAAAATTTTCCTTTTTATACTGCGGCATTTTTAACCAATAAATTCCCCGAACATACTCTCTCCAACCCAAAATCTGTCGAATAAATCCTTCGACGGAATTCAATGGAACTTTTTGCTTACTGAAAGCCTCAATGGCCTTTTCAATACACTCCATAGGGAAAAGTACACTGCAGTTTAAGTAAAAACTCAAATGTGAGTGATACAGCCACGCCTCACCTTGAACCATCGCATCTTGGTAGGTCCCAAAAAGCTCCAACCGCTCAGTAATAAATTGGTCTAAAACTCTCAAAGCTCCTTTACGATCCACAGCAAAATGAAAAGGGTGTAGGTCTCCGAAATGAGACGAAAAAGTATGGCTTACAAGGTCAAGGACTTCCTTAGTAATTGTATCGCTGTCAGCAGCATAAGGCTTTGGAGGTTTCATTCCCTCTTTCAATGGTTCGCGGTTTTCCTGATCATAGTTCCATTGGCCACCAATAGGTTCTTTTCCATCCATTAGAAGATCATATTTTTTTCGCATTTCTCGATAAAAATACTCCATGATCAAGCTTTTTCTCCCGTGCGACCATGCTTTAAATTCTGTACGACTGCAAAGAAAATGATCCGCTTCTCTAATTTCAACAGGGATACTGAATGCTTTTTCCCATTTAAGGACTTCTTGATACAAATGCCATTCACTTGGTTCCGTAAGAATGAGTTTTTTTATGGAATGCTCTTTGATGGCAACCTCTAGGGCATCCCTTAAGATTTGGGCATCTGCGGAAATATCCAGCTGGACGTAATGGACCTTGGCGCCCTTTGCTTTGAGTTCTCTTGCAAAATGGCGACGAGCAGACATTAAAAAGGCAATTTTCTTTTGGTGGTGCTTTACGTAGGTAAACTCTTCCATCCCTTCAAAAAAGAACACTACGTCTTTACATCTATCTATGTCTCTAAGAGAAGAAATACAGAGATTGAGCTGATCTCCAAAGATGCATCGTAAATTTGTCATCAGGCACTTTAGATTTTTTTAAGCTTGATAGCTAGCTAAGTTGATTTAAAATTAGAACAAATTTGAGTCTTTTCTTTCGGAAAAAATAGGTGAGTGTTTTCTTCTCATTTTTACCTATCTTTCACCAACACAATACTCCCAACCTTTGATGTAATCGAGAAGTTTTTGTTTCGAAGGCTGTGAATGAACGAGTTTTAAGGCTGCATAAGTGCTGCCAAGGTGTGCAAGTTTTGCAAGTAAGTGGAGGTGGCGCTTATCATCGCAAGCAAATATAAAAAAGATCGCATGTACAGGATTTTTATCAAGAGCTCCCCAATCGATCGGTGTTTTGGGAAAAACACAGAAGACGATATCGGTTGTTCCCTCTAATAAAAAATCTCGAGCATGAGGAACAGCAATTCCATGATTCCAAGCTGTCGGCATGAGTTTTTCGCGATCGAGAAGAAGATCTACTAGTACATGTGGATCCATTTCTAAGTCATCAGAAACATGATGCATGATTTCATGAATAAGATCTTCCTTGTTTTTCGATTGAACATCAGTGAAAACCCTACCGCGATGAACGGCTCTGAAAAGGCTAAATTGTTGCAGTCCCTTTTTGGTATCTTGACCTTCTTTTTTGGTTTTCTTCTGTGGATAAATTTGTTCTTCTTCTAAAGAAAAAAAGCTCCCCGTTTCTTTTTGAAGACGACAGTTTAGCAACCAATGTTCGATTTCAGTGCGATTAAAGCGGTATTGATGATTGAGTTTATAAGCAGGAATTTTTCCTTCCATGAGCCAACGTCGAATAGTTGTCTCAGAAACTCTCAATAGCTCAGCAACATCTTTTATTTTCAGATCCATCTCTACTCTCCTTAATTTTTAGGAAACATATTGCGTTAATCTTATCTATATTTCAACATTTTCGTCACCAATTTTTTGGTAAAATCTTTTTGAGAATTTACCAAAATACGCCATAAAACCTCTTTCTTAAATTGGAGGATACAAGGCGCTTTTTTGATGTTGGAGTTTTTTGGCTCTCAATAGATTTCCTCCATAGAAAATATGAGTTGAAATCTTCATAGGCCAAGAGTATAGTCTAATGCACTATAGCGGCAAGGTATGCCATGTTAGCCCGCTGCTCGAAAATGCATTGGCAACTTCTATGTTAGTAGGAACTCTGAACATGGGTGAACTAGTTTCAGCCCGAAAAGTCAGGAATCTTCTTCCTTTAGATAGGAGAGGATGTCAAAGTTGGACAGGTCTAAGTACCACCAAAGACTAGCACCCCTCAAAAAGAGAGACCACATCCTCCCTTGTTTTGGTATTTAGAAGTTTTTTGCGCCTATCTTCATCTTTAACGGCTGCAGTTAAACTAGATAAAATTTTAAGATAATCGGTTTGCTGGTCTACAGGCCCTCCGATCATAAAAATCAGACGAACTGGCGCTCCATCACGTGCATTCCAAGGAATTCCCTCTTTTTCTTTTTGAAGACCCACTGCTATAGAAAAATGATCAAAAGCTGACAGTCTAGCATGAGGAATTGCAACTCCTAGTCCGATCGCAGTAGAAACAATTTTTTCTCTTTTGCTAATCGCTTCAAAGAAACTCTCCCGATCCATGATTTTACCAGAAACGGCTAGGGCATTGACAAGTTCTTCGAGGGCGGCACTGCGACTATCTGTCTCTAAAAAGCAAATAACACTCTCTTCAATGAGTTCTGAAAGCGTCTTTTTGCGCTCTTTATTCATAAATAAACTAATGCGTTCCAGTATGGCCAAAACCACCCTCTCCTCTGCCTGTTGCCTTTAAGCATTCTTCTTCTCTGTAGCATGCTTGAATAACAGGAGCAAAAACAAATTGAGCTATCCGCATTTTTGGAGTGATCACAAAGTCTTTTTCTCCATGGTTAATGAGAATGACTTCAATTTCACCGCGGTAGTCTGAGTCGATTGTTCCAGGACTATTTAAGACAGTTACACCATGCTTACATGCAAGCCCACTTCTAGATCTCACTTGTATTTCAAAGCCTTTAGGGATTTCAAGGCGCAAACCAGTTGGAATACGTCTACGTTCGCCAGGATTAAGGACTACTTCCTCTATTATATTTGCCCGAATATCGGCTCCTGCCGCTTCTTCTGATCCATAGGTAGGGAGCTCTGCCCCCTCTTCTAGAACTGTGGGGACGTCGTTATTTGTCATATTTGACTAACTTTTATGGTGTTTTTTTCTCGCTGCTTCTGAGTCACAAAGATCAAATCATCCAGCTTTTCCCTTTCAACGTTTTTTTCAGTCTTTACTAGTTGTTGTTCATTGCCCATTAAAAATGTAACGAAAAAGTGAAGCTTTTCTTTGAGTTCTCTTCTTTTGACGATACAATCTATCATCCCTTTTTCAAGGAGGAATTCAGATTTTTGAGCAGTATCTGGAAGTTTTTGCCGAATGGTTTGTTCAACAACACGTGGTCCTGCAAAACCAATCAATGCGTCTGGTTCAGCAATAATCACATCACCTAAAGAAGCAAAAGAAGCAGTGACTCCTCCTGTTGTTGGGTTTGCAAGGACGGAAATAAAGGGAAGTCTTTCATTGTGAAATTTTGCGAGCGCTGCAGATGTTTTAGCCATTTGCATAAGAGAATAAATCGATTCTTGCATCCGCGCTCCACCAGAAGATGAAACAAGGATAACGGGAAGTTTTTTCTTACTAGCATGTTCGATCAAAAGGGTAATGCATTCACCAACGACAGATCCCATAGATCCTCCCATAAATCCAAAGTCTAAGACACCAAGAGCCGTTTCGCTTCCTTCAATTTTACAAACTCCAGCAAGAATGGCTTCGTTTCTTCCCACTTTCTGTTGCGCTTTAGCAAGTCTTTCAATATAAGGCTTTGAATCGACAAAATTTAAGGGGTCTTTGGGGCAGACTTCGTTAAAAAGCTCTTCAAACGTTTCTTCGTCTGCAAGAAGATCTACTCGTTGAGCTGCTGATAAGCGGTAGTGATGCTCGCACCTAGGACAACAATTATGATTCTCTTGGAGTTCATTTGCATGGATCATTTCCTCACATTTGGTACATTTGATCCAACCACTAAACCCATCTTTTTTAGTGGCTTCGACTTTAATTTTTGGCTTATGCCGCGTAAAAAGCCTTAAAAATCCCATAGCGACCTATTGGCGGTTTATTTGAATTAAGAGTTTACCAAACTGACTAAAAAAATACAACCTCGATCGCGCAAAATATTATAAATAAACTCTTAAATTACTGCGAGTCACCGGACCTACTGCAGTGATTTTCTTACCCATTGGGATCCTACCAAAAATTTTTCTAAAAGCATCAATCGTTGATGGGCTCGTAAAAATTATTTCGTCAAAACTTTCTAAATGAGGCTTAACAGAAGGAATTTTTGGCTTTGTATCATATAAGATACACCGTTGATGTCGCACCCCTCTGAGCACTAAGGTTTGCGAAAGAGCGCACCTTGCTTTTGATGATTGAGGAAGAAAAACGTAGGACTGATCCATATCCTCTAAGGCTAAAAGATGCATGATTCCTTCTTGTGTTTCGTTTTCTGCAATTTTATCGACCTTAATTTCCTTTTCTTGAAGATGTTTTGCTGTAACTTTACCAACAGCAATCACCTCTTTTCCATTGAGATCTGCTGAAGAAAAACTCTTTTTTTCTAAATACCTGTAAAAGATCTCTACAGTTGTTTTGCTTGTAAAAATTAAGTGCGTATAGTCTGGAATGTCTGCAAATGCGCTCACAATCGCAGGATCATCAAAAGAACGTGGACTAATCTCAATAATGGGTAGATGAACCACTTTTTTTTCATAATGCTTTGGATTAAGCCCTAAATAAAGGGCTTTTGTTTTATGTCTCCCATCAATTGGGTGGAAAAGAGCTTCCATTTCTTTATCATTATTTCGACCAATGACAGCGAGCTTTCCTTGCAAAGGGGCTGTTTTATCTGGGAGAATCATTCGATTTCTTGCAGTTAATCCTAAACGAATCAAAGCTGCTTCAGCAACCACAAGCCCATCAATTTCACCGCGGTCTAGCATTGCAAGACGGACATCAATAGCGCCTCTTACTTCAATGCATTTAAGGTCCGATCGCAACCGTTTGATCACTTCATTACGCCTAAAAGAAGAAGAGCCAATGATGGCCCCTTTTTTTAGGTGCTTAAATTGCTTTCCTTCACGGATCACTAAGCTGTCGCTTGAATCTACTCCTCTTGTCAATGCCAAGAGTTGCAGCCCTTTTGGGAGAGGATCTGGTAAATCTTTCGCTGAATGGATACCTACGTCACAACCTCTATCTAAAACCTTTTGATCAATTTCCCGGGTAAAAAAGTCGGTCTTATCCATCGGTCCTAAAGGGCTTTTCAGATCAAGGTCTCCAATCGTTTCCAGATAGTCAACTGTATAATCGACCTTCAGCTGTTGCATCACTTCTTCTACTTGCTTTCTCGAAAGCTTAGACCCTCTTGCACCCACTTTTATTTTCATCAACCCTCCAACAGCAACTAAAAATTTTGTTATAACTTTTTTACATCCTCACGACAATACGAATTTTTCCCATGGAGTAGAGAACTGATGAACCTATTCCAAATAAAATTTTTATTACTATAAGGTGACGAGAATGTCTCCCAAAACTTCTTAGTCTTTGCGATAACTAAACACGAGAATTCTTCCTGGAGATTTCTCCTGCAGCAATGGCAAAAGCATTGGCAACATTTAGAGAGTTTTTTGAACCCAAAAGAGAGATTTGAACCCTATGATCTGTTTGGCGCAGAGTTTCTTCTTTCAACCCATATTCTTCATTCCCTAAAAGGAGTGAAAAGGTTTGAGGAAAAGAAAAGTCATAAATAGAAAGAGCATTTTCCACTGTTTCTAATGCAATTAGAGGTTTTTTGAGATCAAAAAGATTTCCTTGATGCACCGGAACGATGCCCGCTGTTCCCATTGCTGTTTTTTGAACTTTTGGATGATCGGCATAGGGAGTATTTTCTGAAAAGATCACAGTCCCTAGCCGAAAAGCTTCGACAGTACGTAGAATATTTCCAATGTTGTAAGCAGAACGGAGGTCTTCAAGGTAAATCATGATCGGACCAAAAGGAGTCGCAGAAAGAGTATCAAGCTTATTGACAAGAAAGTCGCGTTCTTGAATAGAAATCGAGGCCTTTTTCATATGAAGATGGAAGCGGTCAGCCATTTGCTCAGCTGTGTCTTGGATTGGAGGAAGAGTTAACCATTGCTCCATGGCTCGGTACTGAAGATCTACAGGAAGTTTTTGTTCATAAAGACCTCTAAGGTACAGTCCAGCGTTTTTATGTCGACGGCGGAGGCTCAAAGAAAAAAACTTTTCTTTCGTAAACATTAAGTTTTTGCTGAAAGGTACGCTTCCAGGTTTCCGTCAAAGATATGAATGCCCTCTTTTTCTAAAGAAATGATCTTCGTTGCAAAATCATTGATGAGATCTCGATCGTGCGTAGCAACGATTGCAGTTCCTTGAAATTCTGATAGCCCCCATCCCAAAGCAGAAACAGCTTCTAGATCTAGGTGATTATTGGGTTCATCCAAAATTACAGTATTGTGATTATGCAGTAGAAGAGCTGCAAAAATAAGACGTGCGGTTTCACCACCTGATAGTTTAGAGATCTGTTTAAAAGCATCGTCACCTCCAAAGAGCATTTTGCCCATAACACCACGAATTTCTTGATCATAAGCAGCGGGGTTAGACCGTTTCAGCCAATCGAATGCTTCGATTTTTTCTGACTTATCGATGAGCTCCTCATGATTTTGCGGAAAATAACCGAGATCGACTTGATGTCCTGTTTCTATCGTTCCGCAATCGGGCTTAAGCTTTCCGACAAGCATCTGCAAAAGCGTTGTTTTTCCCATTCCATTGGTTCCAATGACAGCAATTTTATCGCCTCGCATGACCTCAATAGAAAAGTCATGGATGACTCGATTGACATCAAAGGTTTTACTAATTTCTTCAACCTTAAGAACAACTTTTCCTGAGGGTTTTTCAGGAGGGGTGAAACGAATATAAGGACGTTGAATATTGGATTTTTTTAGTTCCTGAGGTCGCAGTCGCTTGATTTCCCTGATGCGCGACTGAACTTGAGAGGCACGTGTTCCAGCTCCAAACTTCGAGACAAATTCTTTCAAGTGTGCAATCTTTTTTTCTTTAGATTTAACATCTTGTTCAGCGCGTTCCTGGACTGCTGTTTTAGCAACGAGCATAGCATCGTAGTTTCCAGGATAGGTAATAATTGTGCCATAATCGATATCGGCAATATGTGTTGTGACGCTGTTTAAGAAATGACGGTCGTGACTGACAACAATGAGCGTGCCCGAATAATTATGTAAAAACTCTTCAAGCCAGCTGATGGATCCTAAATCAAGGTGGTTTGTAGGTTCATCTAAAAGGAGCGCTTCAGGATCTCCAAAAAGAGCTTGACAAAGAAGGACTCTGAACTGAAGGTCACTGGGAAGCTCACGCATTTTCTTCTCATGAAAATCCGCTTCGATTCCCATTCCAATCAATAAGACTTCAGCATCTGATTCCGCACTATAGCCATCTTCATCCGCAACGATTTCTTCTAAATCACCCAGGCGCATGCCAATCGCATCGGTCATCTCTTTTTCATAAAGCTTATTTCTTTCTACTAAGGCATTCCAGAGACGCTCATTCCCCATAATGACAGTATCGAGGACGCGCGCATTCTTAAACTCTCCAATATTTTGTCTAAGAAAGCCGACTTTTTTGGGAAGAGAAATAGAGCCAGAAGTGGCATATTCTACACCCATCATAATTTTCAAGAGTGTCGATTTACCTGCTCCATTAGGACCTGTCAAACCATACCGGTTTCCAGAGTTAAAGGAGACGCTTACAGCATCGAATAGAACCTGCGTTCCCATCTTTTTTGAAATCTTATCTAGCGTGATCATAGGAAGGACTTTACCAAATCTTACTTGAAGATACAAGAAGATTCCCGTACAAGAACCTAGCCCGAATTAAAGATATTTTTTTCCACACTTTTTGTCATCTTTTTAAAGATTTTCACATTCTCAGGGACGAAGCAAAAGCGTATTCTCCTGCAATTTTAAACAAACCCGTTCTTGTTGCTCTCAATAAAGTCGACAAGAAAAGCCATGAAAACCTCCAAGCTTTTAAAGAGAAATACCCTTTTGATCCAAAAACCCTCTTTGAAATCTCGGCATTGGAAGAAAATGGACTGGCTCCTTTCATCGAAAAAATGCGCTTTCTCGCCCAAGCAAATGGAAAAAAATATCATTGATCTTTCGCTCTTTTATCGATTAATGAAAGATTCTATTAGGTTTAGAAATGATTAGTGGAACAGTCTCGTTAAAAACTTATCCCACACACTCCAAATAACAGGAGGAGTCGCGCGACGCCAGTTGGAACGGATATAACGAAAAAAATAAAAAACTGAATGAGAGAAAATACGCTCATTCAGGAGAAAAAAAAGGCAGAACATATACCACATGCGAATGCCAAGTTGAAAAATTTTACACAGGAGCCAAAAATGAATCTAGACGAAGAACTTGCAAAATGTGAGACCATGGAAGATCTCACAGGAAAAAACGGACTGATCCAGAAACTAGTCGGCGGAATGGTCGAAAAACTCCTCGAGAAAGAAATGGAGGACCATCTTGGATATGAAAAACACTCCTGCACATTACAAACCCATTCTTGGAGTTGCATCACTTCTAATGCTTATAATTTTTCTCGGATGATTCAATATCTCATCGAGCACCCTTTGTCCTCGAGTGTTTTTTTCATAGATATTGCCCACTGCCTTGGGGAATACCGTACCGGCTCTTTGTCCATGTTTATCCCATGATCTCCCAGCCTTAGTTAATCCATTTTTATCATGAATGGTTCCTGAACGACTCATCTTACTCGCAGAGATCGTTTTAGTTTTTCCAGCACTGATAGTTATTGCTTCTATTCACAGAGTTAGATGACTTTTTAATGCTTTTTCTTTCGTGTCTTTATCATTATCCTCTTTTTAGAGTCCTTTACTGCTTTGATAGCAGCGCCACCACCAGCAACTGCTTCTGGAGCCGCAGCGCCTCCAGTGGTAACAATCACGACGGTTGCAACGACCACAACAACGGCTCTTACAATGATCTTTTTTTTGTGCTTTTTAACAGCTCTTTCGACGTTCTTACAGATTTTTTAAAATTACCCCCACACAGAACAAATTGAGGGTTTTTCCCTGAGATTAAAGATGCGGGTATAATTTTTATCCCTTGGTAGCCATGCAAGGGGCCCATCCGATGGGGAAATTCTTCTCCAACATCGTCATCCTCTTCTTCATAAGCAAAAGGACTGTTATTGGGTTCTCCTCGCATCCAGGCAATATCTTCTTCAAGTCTTTGTTTCGCTTCAATATCCCAGTCTCGTACTCCATTTCTCATAAGAAAAATTAAAAACTCTTCGATTTCTTCAAGCTGCTTCGCTGCAAAAATCTCTTCTAGTTTATCGGTGTTTTCAATCGTCTCGACAAAATCAAGAATACGATCAAAAGACAGCGTCTCATAGTTTAAGAGATTCCAAGGAGAGCAGTTAGAGTAGTCTGGAGTAGAATACCGTGGAAATGATACTGTAGGATTTCCATAAAGAGGAAATTGGCAAGTCAACTACCCCGCCCTGAAAGACGAAGCTTTTAGCTGAGTCTTAAGATAGGATTGGTTGACCAGCCTGAGCACTTAGAGTGCTACGTTAGATAGGTCAGG
>JAAUYI010022228.1_pt1 | contig 12003 bp, 14 predicted proteins | sample 7278041 | NCBI WGS metagenome assembly JAAUYI01 (sample SAMN14350216, study PRJNA611818) | marine sediment metagenome | isolation source: surface marine sediment (0.6m) | place: French Polynesia: Moorea | collected 2018-08
GACCTCGGTGTCCGCCCCGGTCGCGACCCAGGCGGCCGTCGCCGCCGCCTCGTAGGTGCCGAACCCTCCCGGCGCGATCGCCGCGAGCTGCGCCGCGACCGACACCGTCGCGACGAAGACCGCCGCCGACCAGCTGGGGTCGAGTCCGGTCCACGTCGCGACCCGGTGGACGAGGACGGCCTCGAGCACCCAGGCTCCTGCCGCGCCGAGGATCACGAGCGGGTCGAGGCGGACGGCGAGGTCGGCGGCGGCCGCCTGGCGCAGGAGCACGAGGGAGGCCACGACGGCGCCGCCGACGGCCACGATGACGACGGCGATCCCGGCCCCACCGACGAGGTCGAGCGTCGCGCCCGGCGCGACGGCGGCCGCGACGAGGGCGAGCCCGACCGTGTCGGCCAGGCGGAGGGCGAGGGTCGACGACGTGAGGACGCCCACCGGCAGACCGGACCGTCGTCGAGCGACCACGACCCGGGCACCCTCGCCGAGCCGGAGGGGGAGCAGGTGGTTCGCCCCCAGCGCCACGTGGATCGCCGACAGCGCGTCGCGCAGTCGCAGCGACGGCAGCACCCGCGACCAGAGCGCAGCGCGGACCACGAACGCGGCGCCGAACGCCGCGAGCGCCACCGCGAGGCCGGCCGGGTCGTCCGCCATGGCCGAGAGGCCGCGTCGCAGCGCGACGGTGTCGACGGTGCGCACGACGAGCACGACGGCGACCACCGCCACGAGGACGACCAGGGTGGGGAGGACGCGTCGACGCACGGGGCTCGAACGGGCCGGAGGCACGGCGCGACACTACGGAGCGCGCCCCAAGATGACAAGCCGTCCTTACATGCGAGGGAAGGGGACCCGTCGTGATGCGACCCGCTGGTAGGTTGGCCGCATGTCCTACGAGCCGACCGAGTACCACCCGGCCTTCGAGGAGTACAGCGAGACCGTGTTCGAGCTGGCCGAGGACGGCGTCGAGGTCATCCAGGCCCGCATCGCCGAGCGCCTGCAGGTCTCGCGTCCCGCCGTCTCGGAGATGATCCGCCGGATGCAGAAGGAGGGGCTCGTCGACATCGACGACGACTCGGTCATCTCCCTGACCGACGACGGGCGCCGCCTCGCCACCACGGTCGTGCGTCGGCACCGGCTCGCGGAGCGCTTCCTGACCGACGTCCTCGAGCTCAGCTGGGCCGAGGCCCACCACGAGGCGGGGCGTTGGGAGCACATCATCTCGCCGAGCGTCGAGGCGGCGCTCACGCGGGTGCTCGGCGACCCCAACACCTGCCCGCACGGCAACCCGATCCCCGGCACCGACTACACCATGCCCGAGGGGGCGCTCCCGCTGGCCGAGGTCGGCGTCGACGCCGCGTTCACCGTGCAGCGGATCCCCGAGGCGCTCGAGTTCGAGCCAGGCCAGCTGGCGTTCCTCGAGGACGGTGGCCTGCTGCCCGGCCGCGTCGGGACCGTGCTGTCGTCGGCGCCCGACGGCACGACGACGGTCTCGATGGACGGCAACGTCGTCGGGGTGAGCGCGTTCACGGCCCGGCTGATCCTCGTGACCGCCGGCATCGACGCCCCCTCGTCGTCTCCCGCCTGACGAGCGTGCCCGATCGCGGGGCGGCCTCGTCGCTGCGGCGCCTGCTCCTCGCCGTCGGTCTCGTCACCGTCGCGGTCGCGCTGCTCACCCTCGACGCCCGCGCGACCTACGGCGCCCGCACCACCGCCGACGAGCCCCAGTACCTGCTCACGGCCCTGAGCCTCGGGTCCGAGCTCGATCTCGACATCAGCGACGAGATCGCCGAGCGCGCCTACCTGCCCTTCCACGAGGTCGCGATCGACCCCCAGACGATCCCGCTCGACGAGGCCGGCCGCGAGATCAGCCCGCACGATCCCCTCCTCCCGCTCCTGCTCGCCGTGCCGATGCGAGTGGGCGGCTGGGTCGCGGCCAAGGCGGCGCTCGCCGTGGTGGCCGGGCTCGCCGCCGCGCTCGCGGTCTGGGTCGCCGTCCGCCGCTTCGGCGTGCGGCCCGGCGTGGCCGGACCGGTCGTCGGTGTGGCCTTCGCCGGCCCTCCGCTGACCGCCTACGGCACCCAGGTGTACCCCGAGCTCCCCGCCGCCCTCGCGGTCCTGGTGGGCGTCGCTGCGCTCACCGGCGAGCTCGACCGCCGAGGCCGACTGGTCGTCATCGCCTCGGTGGTCGCGCTGCCGTGGCTGTCGGTCAAGTACGCCCCCGTCGCCGCCGTGCTCGCGGCGCTGCTGCTGTGGCGGACCGCTGTGTCGGATCGTCGTTCGGCCCGGTGCGACGTCGCGGTGCTCGCGGCGTGCGGTCTCGTCTACCTCGTCGTGCACCAGCGGGTCTACGGCGGCTGGACCGTCTACGCCGCCGGTGACCACTTCGTCGACGGCGAGCTGCTCGTCGTCGGCCGCGATCCCGACTACCCGGCACGCTCGCGACGTCTGCTCGGGCTGCTGATCGATCGCGACTTCGGCCTCGCGTCCTGGAACCCGGCGCTCCTCGCGCTGCCGGCCGGCTTCGCCGCGCTCGTGAGGCTCCGCCCGCCCGGCTGGGTCGCGCTGGCCGGGCCGTTCGCGGCCGGGTGGGCCGTCGCGACGTGGATCGCCCTGACGATGCACGGATGGTGGTGGCCCGGTCGCCAGGTGGTGGTCGTGCTCCCGCTCGGTGTCATCGCGATCGCGGTCCTCGTCGACCGGCTCCGCTCGATGGTGGTGCCGGTGGTGGTGGCCGGCCTCGTGGGCACGGCGACCTGGCTGTGGTTGGTCGTCGAGGCGTCGACCGACCGGCTGACGCTGATCGTCGACTTCGACCGCACCGCGAACCCGTGGTGGCAGCTCTGGTCGTCGCTGCTGCCCGATCTTCGGGTGGCCGGGCCGGGCGACGTCGTGCGCTTCGTGGTCTGGGCGCTCGTGCTCGCGTGGAGCGCTCGGTGGACGTGGCGCCGCGTCGGGAGCGCCGAGCGGGTTCAACCGGCCAGCGTCGAGGAGGACGCGACGACGTTCGCCGACCGCTGAGCATGCCAGCGGTGCTGCTCGGCCAGGCCCTCCTGCAGCGACCACGTCGGTGACCAGCCGAGCGCCCGTCGCGTCGTCTCGAGATCGGCCACGGTCCGGTCCGGGTCACCCGGCGCAGCGGGTGCGGTCACGAGCTCGATCGGCCGCCCGGTCATCGAGGTCACCTCGGCGATGAGCTCGTTGAGCGTCGCCGTGCCGCAGCCGCCGACGTCGAACGTCTCGCCGCACGGTCCGCACCGCCAGGCGGCGATGGTCGCATCGACGACGTCAGCCACGTAGGTCAGCTGTCGACGTTGACGTCCGTCGCCTCGTCGCCGGAACGGCCGCCCGCCGGGTCGGGCTGCTTCGAAGAGGCGGTGGAGGGCCATGTCCGGTCGCTGCCGGGGTCCGTAGACGGTGAAGTAGCGCAGCGTCGTGATCGGGACGCCGGCGTCGCCGTACACGCGGGCGAGGTGCTCGACGGCGAGCTTGCTGATGCCGTAGGGGCTCGACGGCTCGGTGCACCCGGACGCCGACCCGTAGACCGAGGACGACGACGCGACGACCACCGCCGGCGTCCCCTCCCGGAGCGTGGCGTCGAGCACCACCTGGGTGAGCTCGATGTTGCGGCGAGCGCAGTTTCCGAAGCCGTCGCCCCAGGAGGTCTGGACGCCGGGTCGCCCTGCGAGGTGGAACACGGCCACCGTGCCGGGGAGCACCTGGTCGAGCACCGCGGTCGAGACCGGTCCGACCCGGAGCTCGAAGTCGGGCGAGGCCGTCGCCGCGACGAGGTTCCGTCGCTTCGCCTCGGGGTCGTACCACGGGTCGAAGTCGTCGAGCCCGACCACTCGGTGACCGCTCCGCAGCAGCTCGTCGACGAGGTGGGAACCGATGAAGCCCGCGGCACCCGTGACGACCACCTTCGCTCGGCGCATCGCTGAGATGATAGGTGCCCCTACCAGATGGCGCAAAGATGGCCAGACTCAGGCGTCGGTCGTCGGTTCGTCGAGCGTGATGATCACGGCGCAGTCCGTCGCCATCGTCGAGCCGAAGAGCCGGCGGACCCGGCCGAGGAGGCTGATGAGGGTCCACATCACGCCGTACTTCGACTGGACGAGGTTGCGGATGCGCTCGAACTCGGCCTGGTCGGCGAGCTCCGCGGTGCCGGTGACGGGCGAGGATCCCGGTGTGACCTTGCCGGCCCGATCCGACGGCTGGAGCGCCACCCGCGGGTCGTTGCGGATGCGCTTCACCTTCCACGAGTCGATCGAGGTGACGAGCGCGAGGCGACCGCCGCCCGCTCCGACGATCCAGACCGGCAGGGCCTTCGGGGTGCCGTCGCGCGTGTAGGTGGTGAGCGAGACGTACTTCTCGGACGCGAGGTCCGTGGTCACGGGCGCTCCCACCGGTCGATGCCGCCCATGCCGTACTGGTGGAGGATGATCGCCCGCTCCGGCCGGACGGCCAGGAAGGCGGTGTCGGGTGAGTCGTCCGGGCCGCCGGGTGCGAAGGCGCTCAGGTCGTAGTCGAACACGCCGTCCCAGAGTCGGCGCTTGGTCTCGAGGTCGGAGAACACCTCAGCGGTGCCCCAGAGCTCGACGCCGTCGCCGACCTCGGTGACCTGCCAGTGCAGGGCGACGTTCGGGTTCGCGGCCACGTTGCGGGCCTTCGTGGACGTGCGCCCCATCATCGTCCAGAGCACGTCGTCCTCCCAGCACGGGTGGACGGGCACGACGTCGGGTGCGCCGTCGGCCCCGACGGTGGCGAGGTGCGCCCAGGGGCTGAGCTTGGCGGCGAACTGCTTGACGTCGTCGAGTGTCGTCATCGGGATCCTCCTGTCGCGGCCCGCTGCGACCGCGTCACGAGCAGTCTCGTCGCTGCGCCTGCCGCCAGCACGCCGCTTCCGGCGAGGACGGTGCCGAGGGGGAGCGCGAGCGCGAGCACGACGCAGCCGACGAGACCGGTCGCGGCGACCATCCTCGGCCAGCGACGCTCGTCAGGTGACAGCTGCAGCGCCGCGGCGTTGGTGATCGCGTAGTAGGTCAGGATCGCGACGCCCGAGGCGCCGATGGCGCCGCGCAGGTCGAGCGTGGCGGTCAGCGCCACCACGACCGCGGCGACCGTGAGCTCGGCGCGAAGCGGCAGCGAACGGGTGGCGTCGACCGTGGCGAACCAGGTCGGCAGGTCGGCGCGTCGTGCCATGGCGAGGCTCGTCCGGGAGACGCCGGGGACCAGGTTCAACAGCACGCCCAGCGCAGCGACGCCTGCGCCGACGCGCACGACGCCCGACAGCGCGTCGAGGCGCCCGGCCTCCACGACCGGTCGCAGTGGTGCGTCGGTTGCGGCCAACACGTCGACGGGCGTCGTGGCGAGCGCCGTGACGCCCACGACGAGGTAGACGCCCAGCACGGCGAGCAGGGCGCGCGGGACGGCTCGGGGGATCGTGCGCTCCGGCTCTCTCACCTCCTCGCCGAGGGTGGCGATGCGGGCGTAGCCGGCGAAGGCGAAGAACAGGAAGCCGGCCGATCGCAGGATCTCCAGCGGGCTCGCGTCGAACGGGGTGATCCGGTCGAGCGACGCGCCGTCGGAGCTCCACCCGGACGCCACGACGACGGCGAGTGCGAGCGACGACACGACCAGCAGGACCCGGGTCACGGCGACCGTCCTCGTCAGTCCGCCGAGGTTCACGCCGGTGATCAGCACCACGGCGACGACGCCGGTGAGCCGCTCCTGGTCCGGCCAGAGGTAGGCGCCGACCGTGAGCGCCATGGCGGCGCACGACGCCGTCTTCCCGACGACGAAGGCCCAGCCGGCGAGATGCCCCCAGGCGGGCCCGAGCCGGGCTCGGCCGTAGATGTAGGTCCCGCCGGACTCCGGGTGCAGCGCGGCCAGCTGGGCCGACGAGGTGGCGTTGCAGAAGGCCACCAGCCCCGCGACCACGAGCCCGAGGAGCAGCGCCGTCCCGGCCGCCCCGGCGGCGGGGGCCCACGAGGCGAAGACACCGGCACCGATCATCGAACCGGCACCGACCACGACGGCGTCACGGACGCCGAGTCGGCGGGTCAGCTCCTGGTGCTCTGCGCTCACGGCTCGCTCCGTCCCGACACGGCGCGCCCATCATGGTCGCCGTGATCAGCGGCAGGGTGAACGGCAGGCGACGCGCGGCTGACGGTCGTCACGTGCGAGGCTCGCCCGATGCGGGGAGCGCTCCTGGTCTGCGGGACCACCAGCGACGCAGGGAAGTCGACGTTCGTCGCCGGGTTGTGCCGGCTGCTCGCCCGGCAGGGCATCCGGGTGGCGCCGTTCAAGGCGCAGAACATGGCCAACAACTCGTGGGTGACCCTCGACGGCGGTGAGATCGGCAGGTCGACGGCGGCACAGGCGTCGGCGTCCGGGATCGAGCCCGAGGTCGCGATGAACCCGATCCTGCTGAAGCCGACCGGCGAGCGACGCAGCCAGCTGATCGTGCTCGGTCGCCCCGACGTGCATCTCGGGGCCGTCGAGTACCAGGCTCGGGCGGCGGCGCTTCGTCCGATCGTCCTCGACGCCCTCGCCGAGCTGCGGTCCCGCTTCGACGTGGTGCTCTGCGAGGGCGCCGGCAGCCCGACCGAGATCAACCTCGTCGACCGGGATCTCGTGAACCTGCCGTTGGCCCGTGACGCGGGGTTGGCCGCGATCGTGATCGGTGACATCGAGCGAGGCGGGGTGTTCGCATCGCTGTTCGGCACCGTCGAGCTGCTGCCACCCGACCTGCGCCGGCTCGTCGGTGGGTTCGTGATCAACCGCTTCCGAGGTGACCCGGCGCTCCTGGAGCCGGGCCCGGCGATGCTCGAGCGACGCTGCGGTGTCCCGACGCTCGGGGTACTGCCCCACCTCGGCGCACTCACCATCGACGCCGAAGACACCCTGGCGCTCGATCGCCTCCCGCTGACAGGGTCGTCGGAGGAGGTCGAGGGCGCCGTGCTCGACGTCGCCGTCGTCGCGCTGCCGCGGATCTCCAACTTCACCGACGTCGAGCCGCTGGTGGCCGAACCGGCGGTCTCGGTGCGCGTCGTCCACCATCACGACCAGCTCGGTCGGCCCGATCTCGTGGTGGTGCCAGGGTCGAAGTCGACCGTGGCCGACCTCGACTGGCTGCGCGGCCGTGGCCTCGATCGGGCGCTGCGGGTCGCCGAGGCGCGGGGTGCGACCGTGCTCGGCATCTGTGGCGGCTACCAGATGCTCGGTCGCCGGATCGTCGACGACGTCGAGTCGGGACGGGGGGTGGTCGAGGGCCTGGGCGTCCTCGACGTCGAGACGCGCTTCGATGAGCGGAAGCTCGTGGAGCGCTGTTCCGGGACGGCGCTCGGTGCGTCCGTCGACGGCTACCGGATCCATCACGGGCGCGTCGCCGGCGGCGATCCGTGGATCGAGCTCGACGGCGGCGGCGGTGACGGGAGCCGGTCGGGAGGGTGGTGGGGCACCACGGTCCACGGGCTTCTCGACGCCGATGACCTGCGGTGGGCGTTCCTCTCCGAGGTGGCTGCTCGCACCGGTCGGACGTGGTCGTCGTCCGGGGTGAGGTTCGCCGACCTCCGGGCGCAGCAGGTCGATCGCGTCGCCGACGCGATCGAGGAGCACGTGGACCTCGACCGGCTCGGCGCGCTCGTATCGCTCGGGCGGTGAGCGGACCGTGGGTGATCGGCGGGGCCGGTCGTTCAGTCCTTGAGCATCGTGAGGAGCTCGTCGACCGTGTGGTGGTCCTCGAGCGGATGCCGGAGCGGTTCACCCGAGACGATCTCGTAGCGGTTGCGGCGACCGACCTTCTCGCGGCGGATGTACCCGTCGGCCTCGAGGTCGTCGAGGATCTTCTGGACCGCTCCCGGCGTGATGCCCACGAGCTCGCTGATGTCGCGCTGGCGCAGCTCGGGATCGCGGCTGATCGCCACCAGCACGTGGCCGTGGTTGGTCAGGAACGTCCACCGTGACGACGGCGTCTCAGGGGCCAACTCTCTCATCCCAATACATATATCAGATCGTATGTGTTGACGTGAGTGCGTTCAGAGCTCGTCGGCTGCGTCCTCGGCGGGACGCAGCTCGTCGATCCGGAGCCTGATCGAGGTGTCGGTGCGGTGGGTCGAGCGGAACAGGAGGTGCACGGCGACGGGCAGGGTGAGGATCATCGCGGCCGAGGCGACGGCGAGCCGGGCTCCACCCGCGGCGCCCAGCTCGATGACGGCTCCGATCGAGACCGTGATCACCGCCACGGGACTGGCCTTCCCGGCGGCGTGGAAGCGGGCGTATGGGGTCGAGAAGCGGAGGAGCCCGACCGATGCGAGCAGCAACAGGGCGCTGCCGACGAGGATGAACGCCGCGGCGACGGGGTTCACGGTGTGTTCGTCCTCTCGATGAAGCGGCTGACGGCGACCGTGGTGGTGAAGCCGACGATCGCGATCACGACGAGCAGGTCGAGCCCCGCCGCAGAGCCGGTGTCCGCCGCATCGACGACGACCGCGGTCATCAGCGCCACCAGGACCAGATCGAGCGCGATCACGCGGTCGGCGAGCGCCGGGCCCCTGATCACCCGGATCACGGCGATGACGGCGGACACGAAGAGGAGGACGGTGGCGATCGTGGCGATCATCGTGTGACCTCCAGGCGTGAGGGGCCGGGGAGCGAGGCACAGGCGAGCTCGGCCAGCCGGGCGACGTAGGCGCGGACCTGCTCGTGGCGGTTGTGGTGGAGGACGTGCAGGTACAGCGTGCCGGTGTCGGGATCGGCATCGACCACTGCGGTCCCGGGTGTGACCGTGATGGCGACGACGAGCAGCAGCAGGTGCGACCGAGTGTCGGCCGGGACGTCCACCCGGATGATCGCTTCGTCGGTGTGGTCGGTCGGCGTGAGGATCTCCCGTGCCACCTGGATCGTCGAGACCACGAGGTCTCGCGCGACGAGCGCGGTGAAGCGCACGAGCGGCCCGATCCGCAGGCTCCCGCGCCCCGGCGGGCACATGCCGGTCGCGACGACGGCGAGCCCGACCGCGAGCCCGGCGAGCGCGTTGGCCCAGGACAGGTCGCCCCAGAGCGCCGACCAGGATGCGGCCAGGATCGCGACCAGCACGATCCGACGGGGCCGGAACCAGTACCTCATCCGAGCACCTCCGAGATGTAGGGCTCACGCTCGAGGAGCTCGACCGCGGCCCGTTCGCTCATGGACCAGAGCGGACCCGCGAACAGCGCGACGGCCAGCGTCCCGGCGACCGCGACCCCGGTGGCGAGCTGCATCAGCCGTCGAGCGCGGTCGTCGCAGCGGGTCGGCGACGGTTCGGTCGGCTCGCCCCAGAACACGCCGAGCCAGATCTTCGCCATGGAGAGCAGGGTCAGTGCGCTCCCGACCAGCGACACGACGACGATGGCCGTGGACGCCTCGGCGATGCCGGCGTCGACCAGGGCGAGCTTGGCGACGAAGCCCGAGAACGGGGGGAGGCCGGCGAGGCTCAGGGCCGGCAGGGCGAAGCAGACGGCGACGAACGCTCGTCGGGTGATCAGCCCGCCCACCCGGTCGAGCGCGCTCGTGCCCTGGTCGTCCTCGATCAGCCCGCCGACCAGGAAGAGGACGGTCTTCACCGGGATCTGGTGGACGAGGAACAGGACGGCCCCGGCGACGCCGGCGACGGTGAAGAGGCCGAGCCCCATCAGCATGTAGCCGATCTGGCTCACGACGTGGAACGACAGCACTCGCTTCACGTCGTCCTGCGCCAGGGCTCCGGCGACGCCGACGATCATCGTGAGCCCGGCGATGACGAGGATGATCGGTCCGAGGTCGTCCTGCGCGGTGAGCGCGTGGAAGCGGATCAGCACGTAGACGCCGATCTTCGTCAGGAGGCCGGCGAAGACCGCCGTGATGGTCGTCGGGGCGGTGGGGTAGCTGTCCGGCAGCCAGGAGAACAGCGGGAACATCGCCGCCTTCGTCCCGAACACGACCAGGAACCACAACCCGATCCCGGCCCGGGTCGCGTCGGGCAGCTCCGGGATCCGTTGGGCCAGCTCGGCCAGGTTCACGGTGCCGGTGGCGGTGTAGACGTACGCGACGCCGAGCAGGAAGAGGCTCGATGCGAAGAGGTTGATGACGACGTAGGTCATGCCGGAGCGCACCTGCGCCTGCCGTCCCTGGTGGGTCAGCAGCACGTAGCTCGCCACCAGGATCAGCTCGAACGCGACGAACAGCGTGAAGAGATCGCCGGTGAGGATCGCGAGCGCGACACCCGACGTGAGGACGAGCAGGAGCGGGCCGACGACCCGGGGCTCGGCGCCCGCATCGGTGCGGCGCTGGCCGATGGAGAACAGCTCGACGACGAGGATCGTGGCCATCGCCACCACGAGGACGAGCGCGGCGAACATGTCGGCGACGAGCACGATCCCGAGCTCGGGTCCCCAGTCGCCGAGGCGCACGACGACGCTGCCGTTGCGCTCGACCTCGGCGAGCAGGACGCCGCTGGCGGCGGTGACGGCGGCGAGCGACGTCAGCGTGATCGAGTCGCGCAGCCGGGCGCGATGACCGAGGGCGACGGTCGCGGCGGACGCGATGAGCGGCCCGATGACGACGAGGGCGACCAGGGTCGTCACGCAGAACCTCCGGCGATGCGGCGGTCCTCGATGTCGTCCTCGACGAGGTCGTCGCCGGTGAGGACGCGCTGGCGTCGCGCGAGGGCGAGCAGGAAGAGCGTGAGGCCGAAGGCGATCACGATGGCCGTCAGGGCGAGGGCCTGGGGCAGCGGGTTGGCCGACTCGGCGGGCGTCGTGCGATCGGCGAGGGGTGGGTCGCCGGCCGGACCACCGGCGGCGAGGAGCGCGAGCACGGCACCGTGTCCGAGCACCGAGAACCCGAGCGCGATGCGGCTCAGCGAACGGGACGTCATGAGGTAGGTCCCGACGGCGGTGAGACCGGCGATGGCGAGGATCAGGGCACCGCTCATCGCTCGGCTCCCTCGAGCTCGTCGTGGTCGCCCTCGTGGTGGACGTCGTCGTGCTGGAAGCCGTCGTCGTTGTGGCCGGCCTCGGTGACGCCGAAGCCGTCGAGCACCGCGACGACCATGCCCACGACGATGAGCGTCACGCCGATGTCGAAGGGCAGCGCCGAGCCGGACTTCACCGTGCCGAGCACCGGAACCGACCGCTCGACGACGATCTGGTCGAGGATGCCGTCGCCCCAGAGCACGGGCGCCACGGCCACGAGCCCGCTGAGCAACCCACCGGCGCCCAGCAGCACGAGCGCGTGGGTGGGGCGCTGCAGGCCGGCGGCGGTGCGCAGGGCCACCACGGCGCCGAGCAGCAGGCCGGCGGCGAACCCCCCGCCCGGCCGGTTGTGGCCGGCGAAGAGGAGGAACGTGGCGACGACGAGCGCGAGGGGGCTCGCGACCTGGACGCCCACACGGACGATGGGTGAGCGGGTGGAGATCACGAGGTCACCTCCTGGCGGTTGGCGCGGGCGAGGGCGGCGATCCCGATCGACACGACGACGAGCACCATGATCTCGCCGAAGGTGTCGAGGGCCCGGATGTCGGTGAGGATGACGTTGACGACGTTGTTCCCGCCGCCGTCGTCGACGGCGCGCTCGGTGAGCTCGTCGATCGGCGGCTCACCGACCGGGTCGGCTGCGCTGGCGGCCAACGCGATCGCGACGGCGATCCCGGCGGCCCCGGCGACGGCGATGCGCACGCCCCGCCACATCTCGCCGGTCGTCGGGAAGTGCCGGGCGAGGCGACCGAGACCGATCACGAACCCGACGACCACGACCGTCTCGACGAGCAGCTGGGTGAGCGCGAGGTCGGGAGCGCCGTGCACGACGAAGAGGCCTGCGACGCCGATGCCCACGGCACCCAGGCCGATCGCGGCGCCGAGGCGCGTCGTCACGGTGACCATCGCGAGCGCGGCGATCACGACCACGACCGCGAGCGCGGCCTGGAGCGGGTCGTCCCAGCGGCGGATGGCGTCGACGTCGATGGAGACCGCGAAGGGGGCCGTGGCGATC
>JAAUYI010156417.1_pt1 | contig 11994 bp, 5 predicted proteins | sample 7278041 | NCBI WGS metagenome assembly JAAUYI01 (sample SAMN14350216, study PRJNA611818) | marine sediment metagenome | isolation source: surface marine sediment (0.6m) | place: French Polynesia: Moorea | collected 2018-08
CGATGATTTCAGTGACGTCTTCGTCGCTTTCGCCGCGTAGGAACGAGCCGAGCGCGTCCCCCTGAGGGAAAAAGCGCCGCGCGGCGGTTTCGTTGAGCATCGCGACCTGGGCAGCGTCGGCATGGTCGTCGCGTTTGAACGCACGTCCTTCGATGACCGGTGTGCCCATGGTCTGAAAGTAGCCGGTGGTGACGATACGGTAGGGTGCCATGACGCTTTCGGGTTCGGGCCGGCCTCGGACGTGGATCGACGTTCGGCCGCCGCCGATCGGCGACAGCGGCAGGGTGTTGATGCCGGCGGCAGAGCTGACTCCAGGCAGAGCCTCGAGCTCTTCGATCAACCGGTCGAAGAACAATCGCCTCTGCTCGATGTCGTCGTATTTGCCGTCATAAACGAAGAGCTGCAACGCGGCTCGGCGTTCCGGTTGAAAGCCAGCATCGACGTCGACCAGGCGCAAGAAGCTGCGCAGCATCAGTCCGGCGCCGACCAGCAGAACCAACGACAGGGCGATCTGGGCGACGGTGATCGCGCCACGGATTCGCTGCCCGCCGCGTTGTCCAGCGGCGCTTCGGCTGCCGTCTCGCAGGCGGCTACCGAGCTCTCGTCCGGCGGCTCGAAGCGCCGGCAGGATGCCGAAGGCCAGGCCGGTCAGTAGCGTCACGCCGAGGGTAAAGGCGAGGACCGAACGGTCGATGCTGATCTCGGCAACTCGGGGCAGGCCTTCCGGATCGAGACCGACCAGGGTGGCGACGCCGGCGTAGGCCAGACCGACGCCGAGCAGTCCGCCGATTCCCGCCAGAAGTAGGCTCTCGGTGAGCAGCTGGCGGATCAGGCGTCCACGGCCGGCACCCAGGACGATGCGCAGCGCCATCTCCTGCTGCCGGCTGACGCCTCTGGCGAGCAGCAGATTGGCAACGTTGGCGCAGGCGATGGCGAGCACCAGGCCCACCGCCGCCAGCAGAGCGATGAGCGCCGGTCGAGCGGAGCCGACGACTGTCTCATGAAGAGGGACGGCGAAGGCAGACCAGCCTTCGTTCGAATCTGGATATTGCTCCTCGAGGGCAGCAGCGGTGGCTCGCAGCTCGTCGTTCGCCGCTTTGAGGGTGGCTCCCGGCGCCAGGCGTCCGAGCGTACTCCAGTAGTGGTTGGTGCGGTTCAGATTCTGTTCATAGGCCCAGGGAGCCCAGATTTCGATGCCCGGGGAGGGAAATGAGAAGCCTTCCGGCATCACCCCGATGACCGTGTACTCGGTGTCGTCGAGCAACAGTGAACGGCCGATCAGCCCTTCGTCGCCGCCGAACTCGGACTGCCAAAGGCCCCAGCTGAGAACGACGACATTGCTCTTGCCCTCCTGGCTCTCTTCGGGTGCGAATGTTCGGCCGCGGTATGGAGTACCGAGCTGTGCCAGAAGCCCCGGTGTCATCAGGATGGTCGCCAACTCCCGGGGACGGTCGGCGTCGTTCAGCGCCAGCCCGAACCAGCGGTAAGCACCCAGATGCTCGAAACTCTCGAGCGATTCGGCGAAGTCCAGGAAATCTTCGCCGGCGAGGCCGGAGCGCTCGATGCTCCGGCTCGGCTTGGTGGCGTAAATCCGCATCAGCTCCGCCGGTTCCGGATAGGGCAGCGGCGTCAGCAGCACCGCGTCGACCACGGTGAAGATCGTCGTCGTCGCGCCGATGCCGAGAGCCAGGGTCAAGATCGCCAATAGCGACACCGTGGGCTCGCGGCGCAGCGCCCGGAAGCCTTGCTTCAAATTTTGTAGAAACATCAAGTGACCTTACGATGATCGGCGGTCGAAGTTTCGGCTCGAGCCGCGTTCCTGTGCGGACTGACGGTGCTCGCTCAGGATCCACCGACCACCGAGGACCAGCGGTCAAGAGTGCCGGTTTCGAAACCGTCTTCAAACAGGGCGACCGGCGCCTCAAAGAAGAGATCGTCCCAATGGGCGTCGAAGCTCGCGACCGCCCCAGCATCGATCACGAAGGTCACCCGTGTCGAAGAGGTTTCAGGCGGCGCCGTCACCTCGCCGGCTAGCCGTGTCCATTCGCGGTCGCCAGCCAGCGTTGGGGTGGCTGCGGAGGCCAGCGGGTCGCCGGAGCAGTCGGAATCGGCATGGAAATCGACAGTGGCGTAGGCTGCGGGATCGTCGGCCGAGCCGCCGGCAACGCGCAGCCAACCGCCGACCAGGTAGCTCTGGCCGCCGAGCGTGGCGATGCACTGGGATAGTGTGAAGCGTTCGCCGGGACCGGTGCGGTTGAGAACCTCAGCCGATCCGGAGTCGGGGGCGCCGCGGCGGTCGAGCTCGCTGTGATGTAGCGTGGAGCCGGTGGGAACCTCGAGCGTCCAAGGCTCGAGGTCATGGTCGAAACCGGGGTCGTCGAGACCCAGGTTGCCGAGCACGGCGTCGATGCCGGCGGTGATCTCGCCGGCCGTCACCGACACGTCGATCCCTTCCTCTACCGTCTCGACGTCGTCGTAGAACTCGATGATGCCCGATTCCGGATTGAAGATCGAGCTGCCCCGGAAGCGCACTCGATAGCTGCCCGCGGGCAGGCCGAGCAGCTGATAAGAAGACTCGTACGCGGCGATGAAGCTCTTGAACGGTTGCCACTCGCTGCCGTCCCAGGTCAGGGCGGTGACCGTCAGCAGCGGGAAGGAGCCGCCGCCCTCGTTGGTCACCGTGCCGCTGATGCCGCCCGCCGGGGTCAGCGCGGCGTCGATGCCGTCAGTCCAGGAACCCTGGATCACCGTCACCGGCGTCGCCTGATCGAGCCGAAAGGCGTCGTCGTACCACTCGTCGGCCTGAAAACCGTCGTTCGACCTGAAGCCGACGTAATACTCGCCGGCCGGCAGGAAGCCCGCCAGCTGGTAGCTGCCGTCGGCCGCGGTGGTGGTCGAGCAGCCGGGAACAAACGAAAAATCCTCGGCGATGCAGCGCACCTCGATGCCCGCCAGCGGCTCGACGGGTGTCTCGCTGGTGACGACACCGCGCATGCCGCCGCCCCCGGGACCGTCACCGGAGCCGTCGAGCGCGGCGTCGATGCCGGTGGCGGTGCCGCCGTCGGCGATGATCACCGGGGTAGCGAGCTCCAGAACGGTGACGTCATCGTAGGCTTCCGGCGGAAAAGTTCCGCTCGGATCCGTGAAGTCGACGTAATAGCGGCCGTTGAAGAGGCCCGAGATCGCGTAGCTGCCGTCGCCTTCGGTCGTCGCCTCCGCCTCGAGGGTGAAGTCGTCGTTGAAGACTCGCACGTCGATATCACCCAGTCCGGTGCCGGTGCCGTCGGTCACTCGGCCGGTGATCGCCCCGGGAGGTGGCTCGCCGAGTACGGCGTCGATGTCGGCGGTGACCTCGCCCGCGACCACCGACACGTCGGTCCCCTCCTCGAGGGTCTCGACGTTGTCGTAGACCTCGATCAGGGGCGGTCCGCTGAAGCCCCTGCCGGTGAGCAGGACGCGCACCGTGCCCACCGGCACGCCCGTCATCCGGTAGTCGGATTCATAAACGACGCCAGTATCCACCACCGGTCGCCAGTCGTCTCCGTTCGGGACGTAGGCAGTGGCGGTCGCCAGGAAGAAGTCGTTGCCGAAGCGGTCGGTGATTGTGCCGGTGATCACCCCCGCCGGCGCCAGCTCGGCGTCGATGGCGGCGGTATCGGCGCTGTCGGCGACGGTGATCGGTGTTGCCTGTTCGCGGCTCTGGGCGTCGTCGTACCATTCCGGTACCTGGAAGCCGTCCGGCGAAGAGAAGCGCAACAGATAGTCGCCACCGGGCAGGTGGCGGACCCGGTAGCGGCCTTGTGAATCGGTGGCGGCGAGGCCGAAGGCCTCTTCGTCCGACAGCGACTCGGCAAAGACCCTGACATTGAACAGCGGTTCTCCGCCCGAGATGACGGTGCCGCTGATCGAGCCCGGCAGGCTGTCCGGAGGCGCCGCTACCAGGGCAGCGTCGACGTCCACCACCGCGCCCTCTCCGACCAGCGTGAAGTCCGGTAGGCGCAACGTCTGATACCCGAAGCCGGGGTCGTAGAATTCGAGCAAGTAGCCTTCAGGCCAAAGCCCGTTGACCGTGTAGGCTCCGTCGGCGTCGGTGACCGCGACCTGATCCCACAGCACCCGTCCGGCGCGGTCGGCCGGATAGATCTCGATGCCGGCGAGGGGAATGTCGGAAGCGGCGTCGACCACCGTACCGGAAATGCTGCCGGTCGCGAGATTGCCGACGGTCACGTCGAAGCCGGAGATCGTCTGATCCAGCTCGATCCTCACGTCGGTGCCGTCTTCAATCTGGAGCACGTCGTCAAAATACTCGACGGTCGGCAGGTCGTCCTGCAAGAAAGAGCCCGCCTCGAAGCGCAGGCGGTAGCTGCCCGGAGGCAGCGGCAGTCGGAACTCGGGCTCGTAGAAGATGGTCTCGGCACTGCCGGCCGGTACCCAATCGCTGCCGTCCCAGGCCAGGGCGTACACCCGGGCAAAGTCAAAGGCTCGGCCATAAGGGTCGGTGATGTTGCCTTCGACCACGCCTCCGGGTGGAAGGCCGATCTCGCCGTCGATTCCGGCCGTGGTCTCGCCGAGGACCACCGGCACCGGTGTCGCCTCTTCGATCGAATCGAAGCCGTCATAGAACGATATGAAGCTGTCGAGTCCCTGGCGACCGGTGAATTGGACCAGGTAGTCCCCGGTGGGCAGACCGCCGAGGTCATACACGCCGGTGACGGCGTCGGGGGTGGCGAGGAACAGCAGTTCGGGATCGGATCCCGCGGTGTAGACGAACACCAGCGGGACGTCCAGGGGCCGGCCGCTCGGATCGGTGAGCGTGCCGGCGATTCGGCCGGCGGGCTCGAGATCGGCATCCACCACGATCACCGCGCTGGCGACTTCGATCGCGGTCGCGTCTTCGAGTCGGCTCGCCCCGTCGTAGTAGCTGAAGGCGAAGGTCTGTGACCAGTCGCGGAACAGCAGTGTGTAGCTGCCGCTTTCGAGCTCGGTGAAGGCGTAGGTGCCGTCGTCGCCGGTGTTCTGCCACGAGCTCAGCAGCCAATGCGAATCCTGGCGCTGGTAGAGCGACACCTCGATAGCAGGCAACGCGACGCCGCCCGGGCCTCTCACCAGGCCCTCGATGCCGCCGGACTGTGCGTGCAAAGCTGGGGAGGCGAGCGCACAGCTGGCGAGAAGGATGAAGCAGGATATCGGCAGTCGCCTGGACGCATAGAGCATGGTGAGTGTCCTGTGGTTTGACTTGTCGGTATTGACGGCAGCTCCGGACTCGACCGGAGAGCTTCGACTGACCTGACGTCATGTCGGGAGTTCGAAGATTTCGCGCCGGCGGATGTGCGTGACCGATCCATCACCGGTCGGTGACGACTTCTCGAACCGTCGAGCCGTAGATTGACCTCCGCCCAGAGGGGCGAATCACTCTAACGACCCTGGAGAACCATCGATGAAATACCGCAGGACGAAATATCGCAAGACCGTGATCAGCATTTTGGCTCTGGTGACGTCGCTCGTGAGCTTCGTTCAGGCAACCGCCAGCGAGGATCCCTGGGCTCGCTTTCGAAGCTATCGGGAGCAGCTAGTCAGCCTGACCGAGACTGGCGACTCGAAAGGTTTGGCGAAGCTACGCCGGGAGATCTTGGAAACCGAGACAGCGCTCGGAGTCCTCTTGAATCTTCCGGGTTCGGATCCGGCCGGAGCCGAAGGCTACTACCTGCGAGCGGTTGCTATCGCTGAGGAAGCCGACGGCAAAGCCCAGACTGCCGAGACCTTCGGTGACCGGATCGACGTGTTCCAGGCCTATGCTGATTTTCTCGCCGATCAGGACCGAGGCCTCGAAGCCGAAAAATGGTTCGGGCGCTCGCTGCGCGAGGTCGAGGGCAAGATAGATACCTGGAGCCAATTGCGGGAGAGCGATTCCAGGCACGAGGCGGTGGCGTCATTGCGCGACGGCCGTCTGCCAACGCTGCTGCGCGCCGCCGCCAGTGTTGCCGCCACCATCGGCAAGGCCGAGATCGGCCTCGCTTATCTCGACCGGGCCGATCGATTGGCAAAGCCGGCGAGCCGTGAGGAGACCTATCCGGTGCTGGTCACCAGGGCACGGCTGCTCAAGGCTCTGGACCGGGAGCCAGAAGCTCTGGCGACCTTGACCGAAGCCCTGGCTATCCGGCTCGATCCCGAAGTCTTGGAGTCGATGGGGGAGGGGACAGAGCTCGGAGTCTCAGCGGAGTCGCTGCTGGTGAGGGCGAGGGAGATGCGGACAGCCGCGGCCTTCGACTTTCCAGCGTTTCGTCTGCGTGATGCCCAAAGCGGTCAGGAGGTCACTTTCGCCGACGTCAGGGGGCGAGCGACGCTATTCAACGTCTTCTTCCCGTCTTGCGGGTTCTGCAACGCCGAGATGCCGCATTTGAAGGAGATTGAGAAGACCTATGCCGATCGCGGCTTCAAGCTGGTGTCGGTGAACCTGCTGCCAGACCAGGACAAAATGATCCCGAACTGGAAGGAGCGTGGCGGATACCAACATCCTATTCTGGTGACGGAGAGCACCGACTACCTGCTCGAGACCTTCGGTCTGAGATTTCCCGGTGGCATGCCGGCCAACTTCCTGATCGATACCGACGGAAAGGTTCATTTCAAGCACATCGGTTACCGCAAGGGAGAAGAAAAGGTGATCGAGGCCCAGGTTCGGGAGCTCTTGGAGTTGCCTCCGCTTTCTAGCCCAGGACCTTGATGGCCCAGGTGCCAACCGGCGGGTGACGGCCGATGCCTCCGGCGATCGACCAGGGTGCTATGATTCATCATGTCGAAGACTCAACCTGTCTGGAGTGCGAGAAGGGAGTGGCCTTCAGAGGGAAATGGTTCGGGGGATTCAGGATCGAGCTGAGTCGGTCGAGTGCGAGCCCATGTCTTGCGCGGCTCGAGCATTCGGTAGTGTGGCCGAGGGCTTGACCCGCTCGGCGTGGCGGATGTCGGTGTTGCCGGCGCTGGCTCTGCCGCAGAGCGTCCGCGGTCCCCTATTTGACGGTGTTCGCTGGTGGGCCGGCGCCTTGGCGAGGATCTCGCCGCGTCCGATCGCCCGGGTCGCGAGCGGCCTCGCCGCCGATCTTGACGACCTGGAAAGGCCGGTGGTTCGCCGCGAAGATCTCGGAAGCCGGCTGCGACGCGAGCGTCGGCGCTCCGCGCGGGGCGGGTAGGCAGGCAATGACCCGAATCGTGGTGCTGGGCGGTGGCTATGCCGGCATCCGTACTTTGCTCGACCTGCAGGAGTTGCGACGTCGCCGCCGGCTGCGAGCTGAGCTGACTCTGATCGACCGCGATGCCGGGCATCAGGTCGTGACTCTGCTCCACCGTATCGCGACCGAGGGCCTACCGTCGGCCAGCGCCATCCTGCCCTTTCGTCGGCTGCTGTCGGAGGTCGAGATCCTCCGGGCTGAGGTCGGCGAGATCGATCTCGCCCGCAACCGGGTGGTCACCAGCCGGGGAGAGATCGCTTATGACCGTCTGGTGATCGGTCTCGGTTCGGAGGCGTCGACGCCACCGATTCCGGGCCTTGCCGAGCACGCCCTGGCTCTGCGCTGGTGGCCTGACGCGGTGCGAATCAAAGAGGCGGTTCGCGGGCTGTTCGCCCGCGCTGGGGGCACAAGCTCGGCCGCCGAACGGCAGCGGCTCTTGCGCCTGGTGGTGGCCGGCGGTGGCGCCACCGGCTGCCAGCTCGCGGGCGAGATCGCTCATTGGGTCACCGACCTGGCCGACGAATTCGCCGTGCCCGTCGGCGACATCGAGCTTATCCTGCTGGATGCAGGGCCTTCGCTGCTCGACGATCAGGACCCGGCGACCGGCCGTCGGGCCGAATCCGTGCTCCGCCGCAAGGCGGTCGAGGTCAGGCTCGGCAGCCGCCTCGAGTCGGTCAGCGCCGGGCAGGTCAGCTTCGGCGGCGAGACGTTGCCCTGTGGAGCGGTGTTCTGGACGGGCGGCGTCAGAGCGCCGGCTATGCTGGCGACGAGCGGCCTGCCGGTCGGCGACGCCGGCCGGGTATGGGTCGACCGGCGGTTGCGAGTCATAGATCATCCGGCGATCTATGTCGCCGGTGACTGCGCCCTGGTCCGGTTGGACGGCCGCCCGGTCCCGGCGACCGCCGCCTTCGCGCTGCGTCAGGGCGCCTACGTGGCGCGCGCACTCGAGGCCGAGCTGAAAAGTCGATGGGTCGCGCCTTACAGGCCTCGAGACCTGGGTATGCTGGTGTCGCTGGGCGGCACCGATGCGGTTGGCAATCTGCTCGGTTTTTCGCTCTCCGGGTTGGCCGGCGGATTGGCTAAAGAAGGCATCGAGCGGTCCTACGTCGCCACGGTTCTGGGGCAGCTGCCCAAGGTCGGAGTTTGAACTTCGAGCGAGTCGAGAGAGCACCGATGCGAGATCGAAACTATTCGCCGGGAATCGAGGCGCTTGAGCGCGCCCGCTCGAGAACGCTCGAGCTCACGGCCCAGCTCGATCAGACACAGCTCGACTGGGCGCCCGAGGCCGGGCGCTGGTCGGTCGGTGAGATCCTCGATCACCTGATCCTTGCCGAACGCTTCTTCCGTGACCAGGTCGTCGAGCTTATCCGTCGCACGCGGCAGGGCGAGGCGTCTTATGTGTGGCGCTCATTCGCCGATTACAACCCTCGTTTCAGTTTTGTCCCCCGAGCGGCTTTGCCGTTTCTCGAGCTGCCGTTCACCGCCGCGACGGTTTTCTTTCCGCCAGCCCTGCGCGAGATTCTGACCCGCAGCCGCTTGCTGCGCTATAAGAATCCCGACGTAGCGACGCCGCGCCAGAGCCGCGGCGGTGACGAGCTGCGCCGGGAGCTCGCGGCGTCGATCGCGGAGACCCGCGAGCTATTGGTTGCCAACGCTGACCTCGACTTTGCCGGAATGACCTTCTCGCATCCGCTGCTCGGGACCCTCAATGTCCCGCGGCTGCTGAGCTTCGCTGCCGGCCACGAGGAGCGGCATCAGGCGCAGATCCGTGAAGTCCTCGAGCGTTCTGGCTTCCCGTCGGCTGAGGCGAGGGAAATCGGCGCAGGCATCGGGGCTGTTCGTAAGGTCCGGTTTACCAGCGGTCGCGGCAGCCTCCTGACCGGCGTACTGCACGCGCCCGCGCAAGCGCGTGGCGCCCTCGTCTTCTCCCACTGTTTCACCTGTACCAAAGACTATGACGCTGCGGTGCGGTTCGCCGAGATTCTCTCGGATGCCGGCTTTGCGGTCCTCCGCTTCGACTACTCGGGCGTCGGCGAAAGCGAAGGCGATTTCGCTCAGACGACGATCACCACCGATCTTGAGGACCTGCAGGCCGCGATCCGCTGGATGATCTCCCAGCGGCTGGGTGAGCCGGTACTCCTGGGACACTCGATGGGCGGTGCGGTCAGCCTGCTGGGGGCCGCGCATCGGCCGAGCGTCCCCGGCGTCGCGGTGCTCGCCACCTTCGCCGAGGTGTCGAGCCTGACCCGGTTGCTGCGCGCGCCGGGAGGCGGTCCGGTGCGTCCGGGCACCGGTTCGGTCACGGTCAAGATCGCCGGCCGGAGCTACACGATTTCCCCGGGATTCTGGCAAGAGCTACAGCGCTACTCATTGACTATGGCCGCCGCCGACTACCCAGGTCCTCTGCTGGTGCTCCACGGCACTGCCGACCGGACGATCGACGTCGAGCAAGGCGAGACGCTGTTCGCCGCGGCGTCGCAGCCCAAGGCCTTCTACGCTCTACCCGATGCCGATCACCTCCTCCGTCGCCCTCAAGATCTCGAGCTGGCCGGTCAGATCCTGACAGCTTGGCTGGGGCAGCTCTTTCGCGTAGGCCCCTGACTAGATTCGGTCGAGCATTTGGTCGCGTCGCTCGGATCCCTGCGGGCGGCGCTGCGCTAAACTCGCGCGGCCTCCTGCAGCATCTAAAGTGCCTATTCCAACGAGATTATATTTCCGATCAGGGCCGCGCTCAGACACGCCTCCGCGCCGTCCTCGGGAATCCAAGCGCCGCTCCACAGCCGCGAGAGTGCATTTCTGGATGGCATCTAACTAAGTGACGTCGTCCGGAGTGACCTCTTCGCCGGCCTCGAGTCGTTGGCGGACCTCTCGAAAGATCTGTCGGTCGCGCCGGCGACGCTCGGGCGCTCGCTTGGCGAGGCTGCGCAGCGGCATGGCGACTCTCATGTTGCCCGCGAGGCGCTCTTGGTGACGGCCCAAGAAGGCCCAGTAGAGGGGGGTGATCGGGCAGTCCTTCTTGGGATGGAAGCGGCAGGTCGCGCAATAGTCGCTCATCCGGTGGATGTAGGCAGCGCCTGAGACGTAGGGCTTGGTGGTCATCAACTCGCCCAAGGCGAAGGTTCCCATGCCGAGCACATTGGGCTCGACGACCCAATCGTAAGCGTCGGCGTAGGCCACCCAGAACCAGTCGGTGAGCTGGCGCGGCTCGACGTCGAGCAGCGTCGCTAAGTTGGAGAGCACCATCAGGCGGGTGATGTGGTGGCTGTAGCTCTCGCGCCAGACGTCGTCGACTACCCGGTCGAGACAAGCGAGCCCCGAGGGTGCGCCCCAGAATGCCGGCGGCAGGTCGGCGTGGGCGCCGAGGTACGATGGGCGTGCCCCGCCGGCGCCGCCTCCGGAGCCGCGCCCGCCGTTCCAGGGCTCGCCGGTCCAGCGTCCCCAGCCGCCGTCGCCGGGTTTGATCTCGAGCGGCGGGTCTTCGCGCCCGGGCAGACGCCGAAAGCCGTCGGTCGCGCGATGCACGTGGCGGACGAACTCCCGCCAACCGATCACCTGGCGAACGAAGCCCTCCTGGCTCGACAGCGGCAAATCGAGCTCCAGCACGTCGTCGACCACCCGCCGCGGCAGCAGCCGATGGAGATTCAAGAGCGGTGAGATTCGGGTGTGGAAAAGACCGCTCGAGCGCACTGACATGGCGTCTTCGTAAGGACCGAAGTGGACCATACATTCGCGACGAGCCCAGCGCCACAGGCGCTCGATTTGATTTTGGGAGGCCGCCAGGCTCGAGAGATCGAGGGTGCCGGGGTGTCGGGCGAAGCGCTCTTCGACCAGGTGTCCGACTTCGCGGGTGATCTCGTCGGGCCGAAAACGCGGCGGCTCGGAGGCTGGCGGTGAGCCTCTCCACGGTTTGCGATTCTCGGAGTCGAGGCTGTATTTGCCGCCCATGGGCTTACCGGCAGCGTTCATCAGGATACCGGTGTCACGTCGCACGCGCCGATAGAAGGCGTCCATCCGCCACGGCGGCTGGCCAAGAGAGGCAAACTGATCTTCGGTTGTTAGCCAACCATCGTGGGGTACGACCTCGATTTCCCCGCTGGCGATCATGGACTCGAGGTGCCGCCTCAGCTCGAGCTCGGCGGGCTCCATCATGCGTAATGGACCGAGCTCCCGCACCAGCGACCGCAGGACGTCCGCATACGGCCGGTGGGTGACCACGTGACACACGGCCACCCCGCGCCGCGCTTGCTCGAGGGCAAAATGGCGCAGGTTGGCCAGGAGTAGCGCCAGCTTTTGCCGGTGATAAGGACGCCGCGACGCTTTCCACCGGCTCTCGATCAGCACGATGCCGAGGCTAGCCGGATCCTCGCGCGCCAGCGGGCCGAGGCGGTCGCTCAACTGATCGTAGGCAATGAACAGCCAGCGTCGCCCGTCGGACGGAGGGTTGACGGCATCGAGCTGACGTCTGAAGACTTCCATCGGATTCTGCTACAGTGATGTTCGCCCTAGTAGGGGTGAGCAAAGCCCGATCAAGCCAACTCGTGCGGGAACGGAAGTGTCGGGCTTTGATCGAACAATTATCTATCTGCGTACCTCTCGAATTTCAGGCTCGGAAAGTGATGACGAGGATTCGATGACAGCGGGGTCGAATCGGGTGACGAGGTCGAGCGGCAGCGTCTTCGACCGCGATCCGTCAAGGATACTGGACGGCGAGACGGTATCCGTAACCTTCTTCGAATGGCGCCACGAGCAGATTTACGCGGTCGAGCCAGGA
>JAAUYI010230630.1_pt1 | contig 11993 bp, 12 predicted proteins | sample 7278041 | NCBI WGS metagenome assembly JAAUYI01 (sample SAMN14350216, study PRJNA611818) | marine sediment metagenome | isolation source: surface marine sediment (0.6m) | place: French Polynesia: Moorea | collected 2018-08
GCGCTCGGGGTCGTGCCCAAACCACTTGCGCAGCTCGGTCGAGGGCGCGATCTCCTTCAGCCAGAGATCGACCGCGGCGGCCTCCTTTGCCAAGCCCCGGGGCCAGAGCCGATCGACCAGCACCCGGTAGCCGTCCTCCGGCGCGGGCGGCGCGTAGACACGCTTGGTCCGGACCATGTCTCCTCCCGGGCCATCGAAGACGCAAAGCTGAATTCCTATCACATCGTCCAGTGAGAGACCGGCCGGAGATCGGGCACAGCGCCGCGAATCACGTCTGAACCCAGTGGCTGCCCCTCACGCGACTTTGAAGATCGCGCGAGGGCTTTGTGTCTTCCGCGCGTGCCGGCCCTCCCTACCTGACCCCTCATGTATCGCAGCCAAGTCCCTCGAGCCATCGCCCGGCACGGCGTCCCTCCAGCAGAAGGCTCAGCATCGGTATGGACGACCGGATCGACCTGAAGCCGCAAGGCGCATGTGACCGCCTGTCGCGCCTGGCGGCGAACGCCCGCGCCGGACAATGGTCCGCAGCCGAGGACATCGACTGGCGCCGGGAACCGCGCCTGCCCTTCTGGGTGACCCGGGAGCAGGTCCGCCACGCGATCAGCCAGCTCCATCACGGCGAGATGGCGACGGCGCGGATGTGTCGCCGCCTGCTCTCCGAGCTGGACGGCGGCGCCCGCGACTGCGTGGCCTTGCAAGCCGCCGACGAAGTCCGGCATGCGGAGGTCTACCGGCGCTATCTCGATCGTCTCGGTGGCGTCGCCCCGATAGAGGGCAGCCTGGCCTCGGCGCTCGAGGCCGCGGCCGAGGGACCGGCCGGTGCTCTGGGGGCCATGGTGGCCTTCAACGTCGTGGTCGAGGGCGAGGTCCTGCGGCTCCAGGACACCCTCGCGGAGTTCCTGCCCTGTCCCCTGCTCAAGCAGATCAATCGCCTGATCGCCCGCGACGAGGCGCGCCACGTGGCCTTCGGCCGGATCTTCCTCGCCGAGGCGCTCACGGCCCTGCCCCAGGACAGCCGCATTCGGCTTTACGATTGGGTCCGCGCGCTCTGGCAGGAGGCGAGCGGGTCGACTCTGGCCAGGCGGTCGCGCAATCCTGCGGTCCGAAGAGTGCTGCGAAATTGGCTGGGCAAGGGATGGAGCCACCACGAGGCCGCGCTGAAGCGGATCGGACTGACGCCGGAGCCGGCCGGGGAACGCCCGGAATGATCTCGATCGTCGTTCCGACCTTGAACGAGGCCCGGAAGCTGCCGGACCTGCTGGCCGAACTGGCCGCCGAGACGCCGAACCACGAGGTCATCGTCGTCGACGGCGGCAGCGCCGACGGGACCGACGCCGTGGCCCGCCGCGCGGGCGCACGCCTTCTGCCTTCGGCGCCCGGCCGCGGTCAGCAGCTTGCCGCCGGCGCAGCAGCGGCCCAGGGCGAGATCCTGCTCTTCCTCCACGCCGACTCGCGCTTTCCCGCCGGCGGGCTGGCGCAGATCCTCGAGACCCTGGCAGCTCATCCGGCCTGCCCCGGCGGCAACTTTCGTCTGGTCTTCGACGGCGACACGCCCTTCAGCCGCTGGCTGACCGGCTTCTATGCCTGGATCCGCAGCCTGGGCTTCTACTACGGCGATTCGGCGATTTTCGTGCGGCGCAGCGCTTTTGAGGAAATCGGCGGCATCCGCAGGATCGCGCTCATGGAAGACTACGACTTCGTCCGCCGCCTGGAGAAGAAGGGCCGCACCTGCTGCATAGAGCAGCCGCCCCTGACCACCTCGTCACGGCGCTTCGAAGGCCGCCGCCCGGTTTCCATCGTCTGGGGCTGGATCGAGATCCACCTGCTGTTCCACCTCGGGATCTCGCCCGCCGTCCTGGCCCGGCGCTACGAGGCGCAGCGCCGCCGGGGCCGCAGGCCTGCGGCCAGGCGCAAGGAGCCGGCGTGACCACGCCCATCAGCGGCGGGCTTCGGCCGGATCACGCGGTCGCGATGGCGGCGGTGATGAAGTCCTTGAGCCAAGTCAGCGCCTCTATCGACAGGCCAAGGCCGACGTGGATCGGGCCGCGGTCGCTGGCGATCACCAGCTCCCGCCCGGAGTTGCCCCGGGCCGGGCGGATGGCGATCGACTCGATCTCGTCCAGCATCAGCCCGTTGCGGCTGTGGCGGTTCGACCGCAGGGCGTCGGTCACCGTCAGGCGGCGGCGGTCCAGGCTGATCTCGCGACCGGCGGCGCGGTCCCGGATCAGCATGTAGCCGGGCAGGCCGCCGAACAGAAGACCGGCGCCGAACAGGCCGAAGGGGTTCTGCTCGATGAAGAAGGCCCCGACCATCATCGCGGCGCCGGCGAACATGAAGAGCGCCAGGAACCAGACCGGATAGCGGCCCGCCGTGATCACGACCTTGAGCGAGTCGGCGTCGCTGCGCTCGACGTAGAGGCCCCGGGGCGCTTCGGCCTGGGGATCGAAGGCATGGGTGACCTTGCCTTCCTCGACCAGGTCCTTCAGCGACTTGTCGAGATCGCCGTGGTCGCGCTCGACCACGCCGGCGGCCCCGGCCTCCAGAGCCGGCAGCTCGAGCAACCGGGCGTAGCTCTCCCAGCGCTCGCGCGGCAGCTTTGTCGTGGGCCGGACGTAGAGCAGGACGCAGCGCTTGGGGTCGTCGTGCAACAGCTCGATGATCTGATAGGTGGTACTGCTGTTCTTGGTCTTGACCACTTCCTCGCGGTGCAGGACGCCCTTGAACGCCGTGTAGGGCTGGTACCAGGACTCCGAGCCCCAGAGACTCCGGCCCTCGACCTCGACGCCGTCGCCGCGAAAGACGACGCTGCGGGTGCGCCGCAAGATCGCGAGCCCGTACAACGCCATTCCCAGGCCGATCAGGGAAAACGGCACCGCGAAGAACAGGACGGGCAGGTCCTGCTGCCGCACCTCGCCGAACATGCTCCAGACGAAGAAGGTCCAGGCTGTGCCGAAGACGATCTGGACGACCGCCCCGGCGCGCGAGGGCGAAAGCTCGACGGTCGTCGGCAGGGCCGAGAGGTCGACCTTGACGCGTACCGAATGCCAGTCCGTGGAGCCGATCTCCGCCATGGCCATTCCTCCTCGAAGGACCTCCAAGGAAGCCGTTTCGGGGGAAAATCCGGTTAACGGATCCTGACCTCACGGGGATTTGAAGCCGACCCGGCCCGAGCGGCTATCGGCCCCGAAAGCGCGGCGGCCGCTTGGCGACGAAGGCCTCTATGCCTTCGCGGTAGTCGGCGCTGTCGCAGGCGCTGTAGGGCAGCTCGGCCTCGGCGGCGCTGAGCGGTGCCGGGTCTTCGAGGCGATTCAAGCAGGCCCGGTGCAGGCGCGCGGCCAGGGGCGCCCCGGCCGCGATCCGCGCCGCGGTGGCCCGGACCTCGGCCTCGACCTCGGCGTCGGGCAGCACCCGCTGGACCAGGCCGCGGGCCTGGGCCTCGGACGCGGTCAGGACCCGGCCCTCGAGCAGCAGCTCGGCCGCCCCCGCCCGGCCGATCAGGGCGACCAGGGCCTCGAGCCCGGGATAGGGCAAGGCGTGGCCGATCCGGTTGATCGGGATGCCGAGGCGCGCGCCCTCGCCGCAGATCCGGATGTCGCAGAGCGCGGCCAGCTCCAGGCCGCCGCCGCTGCAGGCGCCGAGGATCATGGCGACGCTGGGATGCCGGCAGTGTTTGAGGCCGTGCAGGGCCGGCTCCATCCGCTCGGCATAGGCCTTGGCCTGGGCGGCCGAGGCCCGGAGCGCCGGGAACTCGGCGATGTCGGCGCCGGCCGCGAAGGCGGCCTCGCCGGCGCCGCGCAGGATCAGGCAGCGCAGGCTGTCGTCGGCGTCGACCTCGGCCAGCCGCGCGCCCAGGCGCTCCCACATCTCCAGGGTCAGGGCATTGCGCTTGTCCGGGCGGTTGAGGACGATGGTCGCGATCGCACCGTCGCGTTGAAGCAGTACCGAGTCGGCCATGGAATCCCCGCTGAGCTGCGGCGCGCAGTCTAAAGCATGATCGTGTCACACCACAGCGGTGTGACACGATCATGCTCTAACCTGTTCAAGTAGATCAAGATTCACGGCAAAGATTGACTCAATCTGAGCCGATCTCGATCCAGGCCGCCCGGCCAGCGCCCGCCAGACGATCGGGAAAACCTACCTGCGGCCGAGAGTCTGTGACGGCAGCTCGCCGAAGCGCTTCTTGTAGGCGGCACTGAAGCGGCCCAGATGGGCGAAGCCGCAGTTCGTCGCGATGGTCATGACGCGCTCGCTCGGCTCCGCGGCCAGCAGCGACTGATGCGCCCGGTCCAAGCGCACCGCCTGAAGCCAGGCCTTGGGCGAATAGCCCCGAAACCGCCGAAAGGCATGGTGTATCGAGCGGGCGCTGACCTTTGCCACGCTCTCCAGATCCTTCATCGAGATCGGCTTCTCGGCGTTCTTGAGGATGTAGTCCTCGACCAGCGTCAGGTGCCGCGGCGCATTCTCGGACAAGGCGGGCGGAGACCCAGGGCAGCCCACCTCGTCGCGTCTCGGGTCCGACGGAACCGCTAGCCGATGAAACCGCATCCGACTGGAGTTCCCCCGTGAAGGCATTGCATGCGACCCGCCTTGGCTCACAGTCCCGCTCTCCCAGACAGATGAGGCACCCGATCGCGTCGCGAGTCCGGCGGCACGGAAGGGCCGCCTTCGGCCTCGATAGCACGGACTGACCGGAAGAGTTTCGCCAATAGTTTCGAGGCTTGGCTATCCGGATCGCGCAGAAAACCGTCAGAATCTTGAAAAAGATGGAGATCGCGGCAGCCCGCTCGGGCGGGCCTAGCGGTGAGATGATTTCGAAGTCCAGTGCGCTTTATGCGTCGACCCTGCAAACTGAATTGGGCGAGGCTCAACGAGGCAGCGTTGCTCCGATTCCGAAACTCGCGCCTGCGAGCTTCGAAACCGGGACACTATGCGGCCTTGCTCCACTCGAGCAGATAGCCCGAAAGCTCCTTCAAGGTCCGGCGGTTCTTGAGGATCATGTCCTCGGCCAGAAGCTTGAGGACCCGGACGTTGGAGCGGCTGGTGTCGTCCATGTCGTCGTTGCCGACGTCGAGGCGGACCTGGAAGCGATAGTAGTTGGGCCGGCCGTTGGCGCCCTGCTGCAGGATGTGCCGGATCTGGTAGTCGACTGAATGGGCGACGCCGTCGCACATCAGGGAGAACAGCGGCTGCGCCCAGGTCGCCGCGCCCCAGTTGCGGCATTCCTCGTAGGGCAGGCGCCGGGTCAGCTCGCCGGCCCCGAGGGAGACCATGAAGATCTCCCGGTTGCCCTCGGCGATCTCCTGCGCCTCGATCAGGGCGCAGAGCGCCGGGTTGTAGGCGAAGACCGCGCCGTCGACCAGGGCGAAGTAGTCGTGGCCGTCCTCGGAGGGGACGTGGGCCGGCTCGAAGTAGGTCGGCGCGGCCGTGGTCGCCCGCACCACCTGGGCCATGGGAAAATCGTAGCCTTCGCGGAGCCGGGCGTTGCGGCTGCGGAAGAAGAAGGGAATCCGGCGCTCGATCTCGTAGGAGGTGACCATGACGCTGGCCAGGGCCTCCGACAGCTTGACCTCGCCGAACATCTCCGCCAGGACCCGGTTGAAGCCTTCCTCGGGGTACTTGCTGTTGGCCAGGTTGCCGACCGCGGTCACCTTGTGCCAGAGCGTGCGCTCGAAGACCCGGTCGGCGTTCTTCTCGATCAGCCGGGACAGGGTGCGCGCCGAGTAGCGGGGCTTGCCCTCGGCGTCCGGGGTCACCAGCGCCAGGCCGATCAGGCCGCCGATCGAGGTGCCGACGATCAGGTCGAAGATCTCCGAGATCGGCTTGCCGACCCGCCGCTCGATGTCGGCCAGGACCAGCGCCGGGATGATGCCGCGAATCCCACCGCCGTCGATCGACAGCACCCGCAGGGGCTGCGTCGGACGGCCCAGAAACCGGGTCAGACCGGCTGTGCGTGGGACCTCGTTCACGAAGTCATCCTTTGTCTTTGGCCGCTTGTTAACCCTTGAACGCCTGAGCTTATCACAGGAGGCTGCGCCTTGCCCGGCGCCATCCCCATAGTCGTGTTTCGTAACGATAGCAAAGAATTTACCTATAGGGCTGTTAGTCGAGTCTTAATGGGATCGCAATGTCCAAGCAGAACGCCCACAAAACCGCCGAATCCCGTGCCTGCCCGAACCCCTGGCCGCGCGGCGGCCAGGTCCGCCGCATCAACCTGGCGCTCCAGGGCGGCGGCGCCCACGGGGCCTTCACCTGGGGGGTCCTGGACCGCCTGCTGGAGGACGACCGGATCGAGATCGAAGGCATCACCGGCACCAGCGCCGGGGCGGTCAATGCCAGCGTCATGGCCTATGGCCTGACCGTCGGTGGCCGCGAGGAGGCGCGCCGGGTCCTGCGCCATTTCTGGGAGCGGGTCTCGCAGATCGCCGCCCTCTCGCCGCTCCAGCCCAGCGCCCTCGACCGGCTGATGGGCCCGGGCCGCATGGACTTCTCGCCCGGCTACTGGGTCATGGACATGATGTCGCGGGTCTTCTCGCCCTATCACTACAACGTCTTCGACCTGAACCCGCTGCGCGACATCCTGGACGACATGATCGACTTCGAGGTCCTGCGCGGCTGCCAGGCGGTCAAGCTCTTCGTCTCGGCAACCAACGTCAAGCGCGGCCGGATCAAGGTCTTCGATCTCTCGGAGATGGAGCTGGACGCGGTTGTCGCCTCGACCTGCCTGCCCTTCCTGCACCAGGCGGTGGAGATCGGCGACGAGGCCTACTGGGACGGCGGCTACATGGGCAACCCGGCGATCTATCCGCTGATCTATCACGCCGACTGCCCCGACATCCTGCTGGTCCAGCTGAACCCCATCAACAGCGACAGCGTGCCGACCAGCGCCCAGGAGATCATGGACCGGCTGAACGTCCTGACCTTCAACGCCAGCCTGATGCGGGAGATGCGGGCGATCAACTTCGTCACCCGCCTGATCGACGATGGCTTCGACCACGGCGGCCGCCTCAAGCGCCTGCTGCTGCACGTGATCCACGCCGAGGACGTGATGGCCGAGCTCGGCGTCTCCAGCAAGCTCAACGCCGACCGGGCCTTCCTGGAGCACCTCTTCGAGATCGGCCGGGCCCGGACCGAGGACTGGCTGGCCGCGCATTTCGGCCAGCTGGGCCGCGAGTCCAGCGTCGATATCGAGGAGATGTATCTCTAGAGAGGGGTTGCCGGATCCGGCTCGACGCGGCGGCGGGCGCGGCGCGGTGGCCGCCCGCCGGGCAGGTAGGCGGTCAGCCAGAATCCGAGCCCGGCCAGGCCGCCCGGCAGGGCCACGGCCAGCAGGAAGCGCCAGGTCGCGGCATCGCCCTCCACTGGCGCGGCTTGCCCGACCGGTGCCTGGATCAGGGCGGCCCAGAGCACGGCGGCCAGGGCGCCGCCGAGCACGAAGGCCCACCAGCTTTCCCGGGCCAGGCGGCGCAGCAGCCAGAGCAGGGGCAGGCCGAGGCAAATCGCGGCCGGCAGGGCGAAATAGAGGAACACCAAGGCGAAGGCCGCGATCCCGGGCAGGGCCTCGTGGGGCCGCAGCAGCAGGCCCGATTCGGCGGCCCCGACCAGCCCGAGGAAGGCCCCGGGCAGGGCGCAGGCGACCAGCAAGCCGAAGAAGACCCGGCCGGGCGTGGTTCGACGGGGAAGCGCTATACGTCGCGCCATGGGCGGTGTCTCTGTCTGCAGCGCAATTCTCCCAGCCTGCGCCGCCGGACGTGGAGGAAGGGTTAAGCGGCCCCTTCGCCCCTGCGCGCGCCCTGGCGGCCTCGGTCGACGGCCGCGCGCAGGTCCCGGGCGGCCGCCTCCGGATCGGCGGCCCCGCAGATCGCCGAGACCACGGCGATGCCCTCGACCCCGGTCGCGGCCACCGCCGCCGCGGTCGAAAGGCCGATGCCGCCGATCGCCACCATGGGCAGGGCGAGGCGCCGGCGCAGCGCGGCGAGGCCCTCGAGCCCGATGGCCGCACCGGCATCGGCCTTGGTCGACGTGGCGTAGACGGCCCCGGTCCCAACGTAGTCGACGACCGCCGGATCGACCAGATCGGCCTCCTCGAAGGTCCCGGCGGAGACCCCGATGATCGCCTCGGGGCCCAGGGCCTGCCGGGCCTCGGCGGCCGGTCGGTCGTCGACGCCCAGGTGGACGCCGGCGGCGCCGACGGCACGGGCCACCTCGATGCGGTCGTTGATGACCAATGGGACGCGCTGCGGGGTCAGGACCTCCTGCAGGCGCCGGGCCAGGGCCGCCATCTCGGCATCGGGCGCGGTCTTGTCGCGCAGTTGGACCAGGGTGACCCCGCCGGCGACCGCCGCCGCGGCCACCGCCTCGACCTCGCGCCCCGGGACGTCGTCGGGGCCGATCACCAGGTAGAGCGTCAGGTCGAAGGTCTCGGCCACGGTTTCGCGGTCCCATCCTAGCCGGGTGTGCGGGCCCAGCTACTTGGCAGGCCCGAAACAGCTTGTAAAGCGCCGGTCCGGCACCGTCCGGGCGCCTGCCGCGTTGCCCGGGGCCGAGAATACCGATAAACAAGAGTTCAGGAAGAGATCTCGAAGGACCAAGAAAAAGCCATGGCCGAGAGCCCCGAGACGGCGCGCGCCGCCGCGAAGATCCTGCTCGACATCGAGGCCATCCTGTTCCGACCCGACCAGCCCTTCGTCTTCACCTCTGGCCGCGCCAGCCCGGTCTACGTCGACTGCCGGCGGATCATCTCCTTCCCCAAGGCCCGTGCGCGCCTGATGGACATGGGCGTCGAGCTGATCCGCGAGGCGACCGCGGCCGATCCGCCGGACGTGATCGCCGGTGGCGAGACCGCCGGCATCCCCTTCGCCGCCTGGATCGCCGAGCGCCTGGGCTTGCCGATGATCTACGTCCGCAAGAAGCCCAAGGGCTTCGGCCGCAACGCCCAGATCGAGGGCACCTTCCACGAGGGCGCCAAGGTCCTGCTGGTCGAGGACCTGGCGACCGACGGCGGCTCCAAGGTCAACTTCATCGAGGCCCTGCGTGGCGCCGGTGCCGAGATCAGCGAGACCTTCGTGATCTTCCACTATGGTATCTTTCCCCAGAGCACGGGGCTGCTCGCCGACCTGGGCGTGAACCTGCGCGGGCTCTGCACCTGGTGGGACGCGCTCGCCCTGGTCGAGGACAGCGGCTACCTGGACGCCGGCGGCGTCGCCGAAGTGCGCGCCTTCCTGGAAGACCCGGACGGCTGGTCCGCCGCCCACGGCGGCAAGACCTCGGAGGAGCTGGCGGCCGGCGGCTAGCGTCTCCACAATCCTCTCGCAGAAGGAGGTCGAAACCTTGGCCAGATCGATGTTCCCCGGGCCCGCGTTCCTGGGCGCGCTGCTCGTCCTCGCCACCGCCGTCGCAGGCGCGCCCGCGGCCAGGGCCGGCGGCGCCGGCGAGCTCAAGATCGGCCTCACCCAGTTCCCCTCGACCCTGCACCCCAACATCGACTCCATGCTGGCCAAGACCTACGTCCTGGCCATGACCGCCCGGCCGATCACGGTCTTCGACCAGGAATGGCAGCTGATCTGCATGCTCTGCACCGAGCTGCCGACCCTCGAGAACGGCCTGGCCAAGAAGGAGCCGCTGGCGGAGGGCGGCGAGGGGATCGCGCTGACCTATACCCTGCAGCCCGACGCGACCTGGGGCGATGGCACACCGGTCACCACCAAGGACGTGGTCTTCACCTGGGAGGTCGGGCGCAACATCGAGAGCGGCGTCACCAACAGCGAGCTTTACCGTCGGATCCTCGCGGTCGACGTGATCGACGACAAGACCTTCACCCTGCACATCGACCGTGTGACCTTCGATTACAACGCGATCAACGACTTCCGCCTGGTGCCGGCGCACATCGAGCGGCCGATCTTCGAGGCCGCGCCAGCCGAGTACCGCAATCGCACGGCCTATGACAGCGACCCGACCAATCCGGGGCTCGCCTTCGGGCCCTATCGCATCGTCGAGATCGTCAAGGGCTCCCACGTCGCGCTGGAGCCCAATCCGACCTGGTGGGGCGAGGCGCCGGCCTTCGACCGGATCACGGTCCGGGCGATCGAGAACACCCCGGCGTTGGAGGCCAACCTGTTGTCGGGCGCGATCGACATGATCGCCGGGGAGCTCGGGCTGACCATCGACCAGGCCCTGGCTTTCGAGAAGCGCAACGGCAGCGACTACCAGGTGATCTACAAGCCGGGGCTGGTCTACGAGCACATCGACCTGCAGCTCGAGAACCCGGTGCTGCAGGACGTCCGGGTTAGGCGCGCCCTGCTCCACGCCATCGACCGCCAAGCGCTCAACGACCGGCTCTTCGGCGGCAAGCAGCCGCCCGCCGATACCTCGGTCTCGCCCCTGGACAAGGTCCACAGCGACGACATTCCGCGCTACCCGCATGACCCCGCGCGGGCCGCCGCCCTGCTGGACGAGGCCGGCTGGAAGGAACTGCGGAACGGCGTCCGGCACAACGCCGACGGTCAGGCCCTGACCCTGGAGTTCATGACCACCGCCGGCAACCGGACCCGGGAGCTGGTCCAGCAGGTCCTGCAGAACCAGTGGAAGCAGGTCGGCATCGACGTCCGCATCCGCAACGAGCCGGCGCGGGTCTACTTCGGCGAGACCCTGGATCAGCGAAAGCACAAGGCCCTGGCCATGTTCGCCTGGAGCTCGAGCCCGGAGAACGTGCCCCGCTCGACCCTGCACAGCGAGGAGATTCCGACCGAGGCCAACGGCTGGTCGGGGCAGAACTACACCGCCTACAAGAACCCCGAGATGGATGACCTGCTCGACCGGATCGAGCGCGAGCTGGATTTCGCCGAACGCAAGAAACTCTGGGTCCGGGTTCAGCAGATCTACGCCGAGGACCTGCCGGTGCTGCCGCTCTACTGGCGGGCCAACACCTACGTCCTGCCCAAGTGGCTGGAAGGGGTGCGGCCGACCGGCCATCAGTACACCAGCACGCTCTGGGTCGAGGAGTGGCGGCGCGGCGCACGCTGACGCCGCGGAGTGCCGGATGATCTCCTACATCGGTCAGCGCCTGATCGAGTCCGCCATCGTCCTGCTGGTCATGTCCTTCGTGATCTACGGGCTGATCGGGTTGATGCCGGGCGATCCGATCGACCTGATGATCCAGGCCGACCCGAACCTGACCAGCGCCGACGCCGAGCGGCTGCGCGCTTTGCACGGCCTGGACCGGCCGATCCACGAGCGCTATCTGGCCTGGCTCGAGAAGGCCGTGGACGGCGACCTCGGCTACTCGCGGCAGTTCGCGGCACCGGTGCTCGACATCCTGTTGCCGCGGCTCGCCAACACCGGGCTGCTGATGGGCCTCAGCTTCCTGCTCGCCCTGGCGATCGCCCTGCCCGCCGGCCTGATCGCCGCCAACCGCCCGCGCGGCCTGGTCGACCACTCGATCAACCTCTTCGCCTTTGCTGGAATCTCGGTCCCGCCGTTCTGGCTGGCGATCCTGATGATCATCCTCTTCGCCGTGGTGCTGAGGTGGCTTCCGGCCGGCGGCATGGGCGACCTCGACGACCCGCTCGACCGCCTGCGCCACGCGGTCCTGCCGGTCGCCGCCCTGGCCCTGGTCACCGTCGGCGGCATCATCCGTTTCGTGCGCGCCGCCACCATCGAGGCGCTGCGCCAGGATTACATCCGCACCGCCCAAGCCAAGGGCGTCAGCCGGACCGGGGTGATCACAGGCCACGCCCTGCGCAACGCCATGATCCCGGTGACCACCATCTTGGCGCTCAACTTCGGCGCCCTGTTCTCGGGCGCCCTGATCACCGAGACCATGTTCGGCTGGCTGGGCATGTGCAAGACCATCTTCGACGCGATCCAGACCAAAGACTACAACCTGGCCCTGGTCGGGCTGCTCTTCGCAACCCTGACCACCCTGCTGGCCAACATCCTGGCCGACCTGGTCTATGCCTGGCTCGACCCGAGGATCTCCTACCTATGAGCGTCGCGCC
>JAAUYI010182509.1_pt1 | contig 11990 bp, 6 predicted proteins | sample 7278041 | NCBI WGS metagenome assembly JAAUYI01 (sample SAMN14350216, study PRJNA611818) | marine sediment metagenome | isolation source: surface marine sediment (0.6m) | place: French Polynesia: Moorea | collected 2018-08
TGCCAACCCAGACGGATCATTCTCCGGAGTGGATGCGGTAATCGACAAAGACTTTGCCTCGGCCATGCTGGCGGCCCGGGTTAAAGCCGATCACCTTATCATCTCCACAAGTGTTGAAGCGGTCTGTCTGCATTTCGGCACGCCCCAGGAAAAATTTCTCCACCATTTGACCGTTGCCCAGGCCAAACACTATATTGACGAAGGGCAATTTGCCGCCGGCAGCATGCTGCCCAAAATACAGGCTGCATTGGAGTTTCTGGCCCAAGGCGGCACCAAAGCGGTGATCACCTCTCCTGAATATTTAATCGAGGCCCTGGCCGGGCGCAAGGGCACCACGATTATCAACCAGGGTGGGCAGAGATGATCCGGCACTCCCGCGACTGCGGTTTTCATGATCCTGCAGCTTCAGGATTTATACGAATACGGCCGGAAATTGCCCTGTTCAGGGGGATACGCCCCGAGCCATTTCTACAAAGGTGATATCGACCATGCCGACGATTCTCAAAAACGGCACCATCGCCACTGCATCCAAAACCTTCAGGGCGGATATCCTGGTGGTCGACGATGTGATTGCCGAGATCGGCACCGGCCTGACCCAAGCTGACGCCAAGGTCATCGATGCGCGGGGCGGCATTGTTATCCCCGGCGGTATCGACGTGCATACCCACTTTAATTTGGACATCGGCATCGCCGTAGCCCAGGATGATTTTTATACTGGAACTGTGGCTGCGGCTTTTGGCGGTACCACCTGCATTGTCGACCATCCCGGTTTTGGGCCTGCCGGTTGCGGATTGGACCACCAGATTAAACGCTATCATGATTTCGCCCGCCATAATGCCGTGGTCGATTATAGTTTTCACGGCGTTTTGCAGGATGTGAACGATGGCATTCTGGACCAACTGGCGGAATTGTCGTCCGCGGGAATTCCCAGCATCAAAGCGTACATGACCTACGACGGTAAGCTCAATGCCGATCAGTTGCGCCAGGTATTGGAGCGATTCAGCGCACTGGGCGGACTCACCGCAGTGCATGCGGAAGATGACGCCATGCTTGCAGCGTTAAAACAAAAACTGACGGAACAAGACCGGGCCGATGTCGGGCATTACCCTGCCACCCGCTCGGCAGCGTGTGAAGCACGGTCCGTTACGCAGGCCCTCAGCCTGGCAGCGGATTCCGGAGATGCGCCATTGTATATTGTTCACCTTTCCACCACACTGGGGCTGGATCAGATCACCCAGGCCCGGGCCGCAGGACAGGACAATATCTACGTCGAGACCTGCCCCCAATATCTGCTGCTGGACGAGTCCCTATACCGGCAGCCGGACGGCGGTGGATTCAAATATGTGATGGCCCCGCCCCTGCGTACGGTCGACGATACCCGATCCCTGTGGCAGGGGCTTGAAGACGGAAAGATCGACGTCGTGGCCACCGACCATTGCCCCTTTGATTTTGAGAAGAAAAAGGTCTTGGGGGCCAAGGATTTCACGCGCTGCCCCGGCGGAATTCCCGGTGTCGAAACCCGCATCCCTCTGCTTTACTCCGAAGGGGTGTCGAAAAAGCGCATCAGCCTGAACCGCTTTGTGGAAGTGGTCTCCACCGCACCTGCCAAGATCATGGGGCTGTATCCCCGCAAAGGGAATATTGCACCGGGATCGGATGCCGATCTGGTGATCATCGATCCGGAGCAGCGCCGGACCGTTACCCATAGCAGGCTGCACCACAACGTGGACTACACCCCCTATGAAGGCATGACGGTTCATGGGTGGCCTGTGCTGACCATGGTGCGAGGAGAAGTCATTACCAAGGAAGATCAATTGGTGGGAACAAAGGGTTATGGCCAATTCATCAATAGAAAACGAGCTCGGGATTTACAATAAACTAGAAGTATTCATCGCATAATTTTTTTTACATAGTACTCAGCAAACATAGATTACTACTATTGAGAGGACATCAAAACCAATGAGCACAAACGAAATTTTAACATCCATTGAAGCACTGGCCAGTAAAAATACCGACGCCATGGTGTCCAATGATTTTCTTTTGACCTGGGAAAAATCAGACGACGAACTCCAAGCCGTTTTTCAGGTGGCTGAAATCCTGCGACACATGCGCGACAAAAACATTTCCTCGAGGGTCTTCGACTCCGGGCTGGCCGTTTCGAATTTCAGGGACAACTCCACCCGCACCCGGTTCAGCTTTTCAAGCGCCTGTAACCTGCTGGGGCTCGCCGTTCAGGATCTTGACGAGGGCAAATCCCAGATCGCCCATGGCGAGACCGTGCGCGAGACAGCCAATATGATCTCGTTTTTGGCCGACGTTATCGGCATTCGCGATGACATGTACCTGGGCGCGGGCAACGCCTATATGCGCGAAGTCGCTGCATCGGTGGCCCAGGGGTATGAAGAGAAGGTCCTCCCCCAACGGCCCACCCTGGTCAACCTGCAATGCGATATCGACCATCCCACCCAAACCATGTCCGACGCCCTGCATCTGATCAACTACTTCGGCGGCGTGGAGAAAATGAAAGGCAAGAAGATCGCCATGACTTGGGCCTATTCACCCTCCTACGGCAAACCGCTCTCCGTGCCCCAGGGGGTCATCGGCCTGATGTCACGGTTCGGCATGGAAGTGGTTCTGGCCCATCCCGAAGGCTACAATGTGATGCCTGAAGTTGAAGAAGTGGCCCGACGCAACAGCGAACAGTCCGGGGGCAGCTTCACCAAGGCGGCCAGTATGGCGGAAGCATTCCAAGGGGCCGACATCGTCTATCCCAAGAGCTGGGCGCCCTATGCCGTCATGGAAGAGCGCACAGAACTGCTGCGCGCAGATGATCACGATGGGCTTAAAACCCTGGAACAACGTTGCCTGGAAAACAACAAGAAGTTCATCGACTGGGAGTGCACCGAAGAGCTGATGCAAACCACCCGTGACGGCAAGGCCCTCTACATGCACTGCCTGCCGGCGGATATCACCGGTGTCAGCTGCGAACGGGGCGAAGTGCAGGATACGGTGTTCGAGCGCTACCGGGTGCCCCAGTATATCCAGGCCGGTTATAAACCCTATATCATCGCGGCCATGATATTTCTGAGCAAATTTCAAAACCCCGCAGCTAAATTGCGAGGGATGGTGGAAAACCCGCGCAGCCGGGTGATGTGATTACCGTCTATTAAATGAGACAAGACGATCTACATGATTTAAGCCCTACGTTATCGACAGAATTACTTTAAATTGGCCGACGACGGTAAGATTAAAGATTAAAGGTTAAAGATTAAAGGGATTGATGGCAGCCGATTATGGGCAAGTGATATAAGATAAGGCTATGCCCGGTATGTGCTTAGGGCCATTAACATTTGTGATGGGTCCTTCAATAGACAGAATACCTTGCCTTAAAACTTTACACTTTAATCTTTATACTGATTTATTCACAAAAGTGCTTGGCCGTGAATATACCAACGGCAGTTTATCTAAATTAGTTTTGTAGATAGACCCAATATGAGATCATCAGACCGAGGAAGCGAGCCATGAGCGATAAATTCAACTGCTGTTCCATTGAGACATTGGTGCAATGGATTCTGGCCGAGGAGAAAACCGGACAGATCTTCGGTATCCCCAGGGGCCTGTTCTTCGAGCCGCGCAAAGACGATGTGTTCAAGATGCAGCGCTACGGCCAGGCCCTTGAAACGCCGTTGGGCGTGGCCGCGGGTCCCCATACCCAATTGGCCCAGAATATCGTCAGCGCCTGGCTCACCGGCGCCCGCTATATGGAACTCAAGACGGTCCAGACATTGGACGAGTTGGAGGTGACCAAGCCGTGCATCGACATGCGCGATGAAGGTTACAACTGCGAATGGTCCCAGGAACTGCGACTGCAAGAGTCCTTTGACGAGTATCTCAACGCCTGGATCATCCTGCATCTGCTCAAAGACAAATTCGGCTGGGGTGAAGCAGCATCGGCCGGATTTATCTTCAACATGAGTGTTGGATACAATATGGAGGGGATCCTCAATCCCAACGTCCAGCATTTCCTCGACAAGATGGAGAACTGCGCTGCCGAGAAGAGCGCCAGGGTCGATGCCCTGGCAAAGATCTATCCCCGTGTCAAAGACCTGGATATCCCCGACCGGATGTCCGACAATGTCACCATCTCCACCATGCACGGTTGCCCGCCCGATGAGGTCGAGAAAATCGGCCGCTACTTCATCGAGGAACGCAAACTGCACACCACCATCAAACTGAACCCCACTTTGCTGGGCCCGGCGCGATTGCGCGGCATTCTCAATGATACCCTCGGTTTCGGGGTGAACGTACCGGACGAAGCCTTTGGCCATGACCTCAAATACGAGGCTGGTGTGGATCTGATCCGCGCTTTGACCCGCAGTGCGAAGAAAAGCGCCGTGGCCTTCAACCTCAAACTGACCAACACCCTGGAGACCACCAACCATGAGCAGGATCTGCCGGACAACGAAAGCATGGTCTATATGAGCGGCCGTGCCCTGCACCCCATCAGCATCAACCTGGCCCGGCGGCTGCAGAGCGAATTCGACGGGGCATTGGATATCAGCTTTTCCGCCGGCGTGGACTGCTACAATATCGCTGATGTACTGGCTTGTAACATCCGGCCGGTGACGGTCTGCTCGGATCTTTTGAAGCCCGGTGGCTATGGCCGACTGAGCCAGTACCTTGAGGCGATGACCAGCGCTATCAATGACGCCGGCGCCCGGGATATCTCCGCCTACATCAGCGCAAAGAACGGCGGAGGAGATATCGTTAAAGCGGGCCTGGCCAACTTGGAGCGCTATGCCGAGGCTGTGAAGAGAGATAAACGCTACAGCAAACAGGCCTTCCCCTACGACAATATCAAGACCTCCCGGGAGCTGACGCCCCTGGACTGCATCAAGGCGCCCTGCGTCACCACCTGCCCGGCCAGCCAGGACGTGCCCGGTTATATGTACCACGCCGCCCGGGGAGAGTATGCCCAGGCCCTGGAGGTGATCCTGGCCACCAACCCCTTTCCCAATGTTCAGGGGATGGTGTGCGATCACCTGTGCCAGTATAAATGCACCCGCATGAATTACGACGCTCCTCTGCTGATCCGTGAAATCAAGCGATTTGTCGCCCGCAGCCAAGAACGGGCACCGCGGGTCAAACCAGCCCCCAACGGCATTCGGGTCGCGATTATCGGTGCCGGACCTTCGGGGCTCTCCTGCGCATATTTCTTGGCCCGCAGCGGGTTTGAGGTGGATGTCTATGAAAGCAAGGCCATGGCCGGCGGTATGGCGGCCGACGCCATTCCAGTATTCCGTCTGGATGATGATAGCCTGAAAAAGGACATCGACGCCATCGTTGATATGGGCGTTCAGGTCCATTACGGTGAGACCATCAGTCCGGAAAAATTCACCGCGCTTTGCCGGAGCCACCACTATGTTTACATTGCCGTCGGCGCCCAAAAAGGCATGCGTTTGGGCATCCCGGGCGAAGACGCCCCGGGTGTCTATGACCAGCTCGACTTTCTCAGCGCTGTACGCCAAGGCCAGGCCCCTGATCTCGGGAAAAATGTGATCGTGGTGGGCGGCGGCAACTCAGCCATGGATGCGGCCCGCACCGCCAAACGGCTGGTGGGCAAAGAGGGTTCCGTGCGCATTATCTATCGCCGCACCCGCAAAGAAATGCCGGCCGAGCATGAAGAGGTACAGGCCGCCGTGGAAGAGGGCGTGGAAATCGTCGAATTGACAGCACCGGAGTGCCTCCTGGTAGAGGGCGGCCGGGTCACTTCCAATGTCTGCTTTCAGATGGAGTTGGGTGAACCGGATGCCAGCGGCCGACCGCGGCCCATAAAAATTGAGGGCTCTGAATTCAACCTCCAGGCCGACAGCGTCATCTCCGCCATCGGCCAGAGGGTGGTCCTGGACTTCTTCCCGGAAAAAGAGCTGCGCATCAACAGCCAGACCTTTGAAACCTCCTTGGAAAATGTCTTTGCCGGCGGAGATGCCGTGCGCGGGGCCGCCACATTGATCAAGGCCATCGCAGACGGTAAAAACGCCGCCGAAAGCATCGGCCGCAAAGCCGCCCAAGAACACCCCATGGCGGTTCAGACTGACCAACGGCAAGTGGATCTGGCGCAATTGCAGATCGAACAGGCCCGCCGGGGGTATGGAGCGGTGATGCCGGAGACCGACCTCAGCCAACGCCTGGGATTCGACCTGGTGGTGGATACCCTGGACGAAGCCGTTGCCCGCAAAGAGGCTGCCCGCTGCCTGCAGTGCGATACCATCTGCAATGTCTGCACAACCGTATGCCCCAACCGCGCCAACATCGCCTTTACCATGACGCCCATGACCTACACCCTTTACCGTGCTGTGCGGGAGGGCGAGAAGACCGTTGTCCAAGCCAAAGATAGGGTCCAGGTGAATCAACAACATCAGATCTTCAATCTCGGAGATTTCTGCAATGAGTGCGGCAACTGCGCCACCTTTTGCCCCACCAGCGGCGCCCCTTATAGGATCAAACCCAAATTCTATTTGGACGCCCAGGCTTTTGAGAACGAAGCCGACGGTTATATGCTGGATAATGGGGTGCTAATGGCCAAGGTCGGTGGCGCGAACCATCGCCTGTTCGCGGAAAACGGAGAACTGATCTACCACTGCGATCAGGTCGAGGCACGCCTGAACCCGCAGACCCTGGAGGTCGAAGCGGTCCGCATCACCGACACGGCGGTAGACGTGGTGGAATTAGATTATGCGGCCCACATGGCCCTGTTATTGAATCATCTGCGATCAAACCCCATATTTGAAAAAATATCGGGGTAAATTAAAAGTAAGGAGAAACATACGGTGTCATCCCTGCTATTAAAAAACTGCATGCACATTTTTTTGGATCGGGTGAGCGGTTCACGGCAAAATGAGGATATTCTGATTCAGGACAACCGCGTTTCCAAAATCGGCCCCAGCCTGACCGTGGACGCCGATCGAACCATCGACTGCACCTACTGTGTGGTGGTGCCCGGTTTCGTCAATACCCACCACCACTTCTACCAGACCCTGACCCGCAACCTGCCGGCGGTTCAAAATGCCGAACTTTTCGACTGGCTGGTCTATCTCTATGAAATCTGGAAGCACCTGGATGAGGAGGCGGTGTACAATTCGTCGCTGCTGGCCATGGGCGAGCTGCTCAAAACCGGCTGCACCACGACCACGGACCATCACTATGTCTACCCCTCCAAGGTGACGGGCGACCTCATGGGCGCCCAGTTCAAGGCGGCCCAGGAGCTGGGCATGCGTTTTTCTCCCACCCGGGGCTCCATGTCCTTGAGCAAAAAAGACGGTGGCCTGCCCCCTGACAGCGTGGTGCAGACCGATGATCAGATCTTGGCCGACTGTGAGCGGGTTATCCATCGCTATCACGATGGGGGCGAGCTTTCCATGCGCAAGGTGGTGCTGGCGCCGTGCAGCCCTTTTTCAGTGACCGAACCGTTGATGAAGGAGACCGCGCGCCTGGCACGGCGCAATGGCGTCCGTCTTCACACCCACCTGGCCGAGACCCGCGATGAAAATGAGTTCTGTCTCAAGATGTACGGCCGGCGTCCTCTCAAGCTGATGGAGGATTGCGAGTTTGTGGGCGAAGATGTCTTCTTTGCCCACGGCATTTACTTCAATGACGAGGAGTTGGAGGTGCTGGCCGAGACCGGCACCCACATCGCCCACTGCCCCACCTCCAACATGCGGTTGGGATCGGGCATCTGCCGGGTCAAAGAGATGCTGCCCAAAAAGATCAATGTGGGGCTGGCCGTAGACGGCAGTGCTTCCAATGACTCTTCGGATATGCTGGGAGAGATCCGCAATGCCCTCCTGCTCCAGCGGGTGCATTACGGTGCCGCCGCCATTACGACCCCGGAAGTCATGCAGATGGGCACGGAAAACGGTGCGAGACTACTCAACTTTGAAAAGGTCGGCCGAATTCGCGAAGGCTGGGCAGCCGATCTGGCCGTTTTCGACGTGGGCAAGCTGGAGTATTGCGGCTCCCTCTCCGACCCGTTAGCGGCAATTGTCTTTTCCGGCTTTAATCACGGTACCGCCTACACCATCGTCAACGGCCGGGTTGCCGTCGATCGAGGCCGTCTGACCGGGGTCGACGAAGAAGCACTTATGCAAACCTGTAACAACATATCTGACAGGATGCTTAACCAATAGGGGAAAGACCATGATTGATAACTTCTTAAAACCCGAAACGGTCTCCTCGGCCACGGCCTTGAAGAAAGAGCACGGTGCGGCCGCATGTTACTTTGGCGGCGGCACCCTGATCAACAATCCGTCCAATGGCATAGACTGCCGAACCGCCATCGATTTGAGCCGCCTCGACCTGGATCGTATCCATGTGGAAGATAATGGTCTGCGCATCGGCGCACGGGTCACCTTTCAGGACGTCATCGATAACCCCCAAGTTCCTGAGGCCCTCAAAAGAGCCGCTGCCTTCCTGGTGTCGCGCCAGACACGCAACATGGCCACCATTGGCGGTAACATCGCCGCACGTCGTACCGACAGCTATTTGCTGCCCTGCCTTACGGCCCTGGGAGCGCGGGTGCAAACCGCCGAACTGGGCGAAGTACCCATGGAAGATTACTTGTCCGAATCCGGACCCGCATTGATCCTCGATGTCGTTATTCCCAATACCCGGGGACGATGCGATGTGCGCCGTTTCAATCGCCAGTTTGCCGGGCCAGCTGTAATGAGCGCCGCCATGAATATGGTGATGGAAGACGGCAAGGTAATAGCCGCCGCGTTGGCCATGGGCGGCGTGTCCCCCGGTGCCATTCGGCTCTCCAAGATCGAGCGGCAAATTATGGACGGGACCCTATCCACTCCCGAAGGGATCGCCCAGGCCGTGGCACAGGAGGTCTCACCGGCCGCCGACCTGCTCGGCTCCATTGACTTTAAGAAGCACATCGGCGGGATATTGGCCGCAGACTGTTTCCGAACATGTTTCTTAGAGGAGGCCTAAGATGAAGATCAGTTTTAAACTCAACGGCGTACCTCGCAGCATTGACACGGAACCCGGCCGGAACGTGCAGCAATTGCTTCAATCCATGGGCCAGGTCTCGGTGCGCAACAGTGACGACCATACCGGCTTCAGCGGCAGCGATACCGTTTTACTCGACGGCCGTATCGTGTCGGCCGGTCTGTTGATCGCCGCCCAGATCGACGGCCGTTCTGTCCAGACGGTGGCATCCCTTTCCCAGGGCAACGGCATGTCGGCGGTCCAATCGGCCCTGGTGGATGCCGGCGTGGTCCAATCGGCTTACAATGCGCCGGCCGCCGCGCTGGCCATCACCGACCTGCTCAACCGCATTCCCGACCCTGGAAGAGAAGATATCATCGACGCCCTGGGCGGGCTCTATATCCGCGATTCCGGTTATGAGCAGTACTTCACCGCCGTGAAACTGGCCCGACAGAGGCTCGGGGATCCGGAATACAGCACCCGGGTATCGGATGAATTCCGCCCGGATCTGCGGGAAGTGGGCAAAGCGCGTCGCAAGGTGGACGGCCCCAAACTGGTGACTGGACAAAAAGCGTTTGTCGAAGATCGGGTGGAGCCGGGCAGTTGCGTATTGAAGATGCTGCGCAGTCCACACGCCCACGCCTATATCCATGCCATCGATGTGAGCGCGGCTGAGCAGATACCCGGTGTGTTGCTGGTGATCACCCATGAGAACTGCCCTGATGTTTATTACACTTCGGCGGGCCAGGGAGCACCGGAGCCGTCGCCCCATGACCGGCGCATGTTCGGTCAAAAGGTGCGCCATGTGGGAGATCGCGTGGCCGCCGTGGTGGCCGAGACCGAAGAGATCGCCCTGGCCGCCTTGGACGCCATCAAGGTGGAATATGAAGTACTTCCGGCAATATTCACCATCGACGCAGCCCAGGCCGAAAACGCGCCCCTGGTGCACAACAGCCGCATCTCCTTCATGAGCGGCGCGCCCGACGATCTGGACGAACAGAACCAAGGGTGCGATCCCAGGGATGGCCAGGTGATCTATCCTTTTCCCATCCATGGGTATCCCCACCGCAATATCGCCGCCAGCGTTAGCGGCGGCATCGGTGATATACAGACCGGTTTTGACGAAGCCGATGTCGTGCTGGAGCGCTCCTACACCACCAAACAGGTGCACTGCACCCCATGTGAAAACCATACGGTCTACACCAAAATGGACGGCGACCGCCTGATCATTCACGCTTCGACCCAAGTGCCGTGGCATCTGCGCCGGATCGTGGCCAAGGTCCTGGGCATCCGTGAAAACAGGATCCGCGTGATCAAAGAACGAGTCGGCGGCGGGTACGGCTCAAAACAGGATATCCTGTTGGAAGAGGTGTGTGCTTACGCGACCTGGAAAACCGGCCGACCGGTCTTTTTCCAATACACCCGCGAAGAAGAGTTCATCGCCACCAGCACCCGTCACCCCATGCGTGTCGGCGTCAAGCTGGGCGCCAAAAAAGACGGTCAACTCACAGCGGTCTATATGAAGGTCGAGGCCAATACAGGCCCATACGGCAACCATAGCCTCACCGTTCCCATGAACGCCTGCTCCAAATCGCTGCCCCTCTTTTTGTGCGACAACTTCTCCTTTGATGTCACCACCTACTACTCCAATATCTTCCCCACCGGCGCATATCAGGGATATGGCGCTCCCCAGGGATCTTTCGCCCTGCAGACCGCCATGGCTGAACTGGCCCAGACCCTCCATATGGACCACTTCGATCTGATCGAGAAGAACCGCGTCCGTCAGGGGGTCATGCTGGAAATCCTGCGCTGCCTGGGAGAGGGACGCGAAGGCGTTCCGGCCCGTGTGGAGAGCTGCGGGCTGGATGAGGCCCTGACCCTGGGAAGGGAGATGATCGGCTACGGCACCAAAGAAGAGAGCGGCGACACAGATCACATCAAAACCGGCCAGGGCGTGGTCATCGTGCAACAAGGATCCGGCCTGCCCGGTCTGGACCAGGCCAATGCCAACATCACCATGCTCTCGGACGGCACTTTCATGGTTTACTCCGGCGGCGCCGATCTGGGAACGGGGTTGGATACCCTCTGCGTCAAGATTGCGGCCGAGACCCTCTGCTGCGATATGGACCTGATTGCCATCATCTCCGGCGATACCGACACCACACCCTTCGATACCGGCGCCTACGCTTCCAGCGGCACCTATTTTTCAGGCAATGCCGCGCTCAAAGCAGCCCAGGATCTCAAACGCCAAATCCTGGAGGCTGCGTCCGGGATGCTGGATGAACCTTTAGAGCGGCTTACCCTGGCGTATCCGGGCATTGTACAAGGAGAATCCGGTCAACTGTCCTACCAGGAGATCGCCCATGCATTGGAGCGGGGCGACGGTGGCGGTCAAATTACCGGCCGCGCGACCTATACCACCGAAGACGCCGCCATCCCATACGGCGCACACTTCTGCCAGGTGGATGTGGATACCCGCACCGGTGAAATTAAGATCAAGAAGTATTATGCCCTGCAGGACTGCGGCACGCCCATCAACCCGGAGCTGGCCGAAGGCCAGGTCTACGGCGGCGTGCTCAAATCAATCGGCCACACCCTGTGGGAGCAGATGCACACCGATCAGGAGGGGCACTGCCTCAATCCCGACTTAAGGGATTACGGGGTGCCCATGATTGGCGACCTGCCGGAATCGTTCAAGGTCAAACTGGTACAAACCGACGACCCCTTCGGCCCTTATGGCGGAAAGTCGGTGGCTGAAATCTCCACCAACGGCGCCGCCCCGGTCATCGCCATCGCTGTTCACGACGCCGTGGGGATTTGGCTGCGGGACTGGCCCTTTACACCGGAAAAGGTGCTGCGGGCGTTAGGGAAAATTGAAACTTAAGAATAGATGTTGTGGGAGCGGCGTCCCACGGCGATATGTAGTCCTAACTCAACTTTCGGGATTTACACAAAATTAATTTAAAATTCTTTGTAGGAGCGGCTTTTAGCCGCGAAAA
>JAAUYI010013045.1_pt1 | contig 11987 bp, 7 predicted proteins | sample 7278041 | NCBI WGS metagenome assembly JAAUYI01 (sample SAMN14350216, study PRJNA611818) | marine sediment metagenome | isolation source: surface marine sediment (0.6m) | place: French Polynesia: Moorea | collected 2018-08
ATAACTTGCAGTATTCTCAATTAGCCCAAATGTCCGCCTAGGAATGAATTCCCAGGCTTATATACAAAGTCAGATAAATCAGACTAGGTGAGGTATGAGAGTACCTTTCAACGCACTTGGTTTACTCGCTGTGGAAATTGATTTCCAGGTGGGAATGTAAGCTAAACAGGAGGATAAAAGAGCAAGAAGACAAGGAGAAGCAATATTATTTCCTTCCCTCCGGGCGGGGAAACCCCGCCCCTACTCCTCATCCCATGTGTGAACGAAAAAATGTGTGGGAGAGCCAAAATACTTATTACTTATTACTTATTACTTCATCATCCCATCATCCCATCTACAAGGGCTTATGACTGGGTACTCCCACAGCACGGGGGAATTTAACAGGTGTATTTGCTACTTTCTTCAGATATAGACAATGGCGGATGCTCTGACTAAGAGGAGTGATAAATTGTTCAATGTTTTCAATCACACCACCTAATTGCTTCACCGCACTTTCCATGTTAGTGGTTTCCTCTGCCGTCCAATTCCCCCGGTAAATTATCGCTAAACCACCCTTTTTAACTAATGGTAGGGCATATTCAGCACAAACAGAGGGATTTCCCACAGCTCGAATTAAAGCCACATCATATTGTTCTCTATACTGGGAATTTTGACCTACTTCTTCCGCTCTACCAGTAATAGCCGTAACGTTGTTTAATCCCAACTCTGGTAATATTTGTTCAATAAAATGAATTTTTTTATGAGTAGAATCAAGTAATTTAACAGTACTTTGATTGACTGCAATTGCCACTGGAATACCCGGAAAACCCGCACCTGTGCCAATATCAATGAAAGATATTTCTTTACTATGGGTACTTTGATTGGAGTTATTTAGTAATGGTGCTACCCCCCGCAAAGAATCCCACAAATGCTTTTCCCAAAATTCCTGAGGCTCAGTAATACGAGTTAAATTCAGCTTTTGATTACCTTGTAGAATTAATTCATACAATCGCTGGAATTGAATTTGCTGCTGGCTAGTTGGTTGCCAATTGAGGGTTTGTTGCCATATATCCGCCATTTCTGGTAAAGAAGGCAAGATGGAATTGTTCACGGGTTAAAAGCACAATACTGAATCTCATCTCAAATATTAACCCAAGTTGCTAGTTATCAAAAAACGCCTAAATTTAAGTACAAAGCCCTTAAATTTAGTATTTAACAATACTCAAAATCGTGTTTTTTGTATCAAGATGATAAGGTTTTGGGGCACTAACTAGCAACTTACGTTATTATGGGTTTGCCCTCCACTCCGTCTACTATTTGAAAAACACGTAGGGTGTGTTACCGCGTTTGCTTTTAGCATCCCCGCAGGATAGCGTAACGCACCATCCGGTAATCTTTTTATTTTCTGGTAAAAATAATGGCGTTGCTAAAGAGCGAATATGAAATTTAAACATCAGGTATCTTAAACTCTTTCTCTCTGCGCCTCTGCGCCTCTGCGTGAGACAAATTCATATCTTGATTCAGCACCAAAATAATTTTACCAATGACAAGGGCGCAAGCCGCAGCACCCCTAAAGCCCAGCAAATTCATATTTTCAATCGGCAACGCCCTATACACACTCAAACTTTGACTTTTGACTTCTGCGTAGCGGTATATGAACTTATTCTAAGTTTAAATACTGGACTAAAAACCAAATAATAGTATAAAATATTATATTTGCTTAACGAACCATAATATTTTGAAATCTAAATACATTGTTTTTCTAGCATTTTGTTATAAAAAAATACAAAAAGCCTCTTAATTGAGAATTGAGTCATTTATAATGCAAAGTATTTTCATTTAATTAACGGAATTACGTTTTTTGTCGAACGTGATCTACATTACTATTTAATGTAAAATAAAATTTGGATAAAATCTGTTTGGACTTTCCTTTAGTTTTTTCAGAAATAGATTTTTGCTGTTTTGGTGTCTCGAATCAAAAAGACTACACTCCTAACTAACACATTTAGGACTTACGCAACTGGCATATTTTTTTTGTTGCGATCGCATTTGAACCTAGTCATCAGGCTTGTAACCTCACGCACCAATCAATGGTTGTGACAATTGCATAAGTTCTGACATTTCATAACATGGAACAAGGTTTTTAGGCAAGCAATAAAAATGTGTTTGTTTTATTCGTTGGGAAGAGGTTTAATCATGGGTGAATGGGTTACTGACGCGCAGCATTACTATTTTCCGCAGAATTATGGGAAAAGCGGTAGAATGTATAAAATTTAATTTCTTCTCATCAATATACATCAGTATTCACTCACTGCTCTATGTCTGGGGAAACTGGAATTAAAGTTGAAAAGCCCACACCAACTTTACAGAAACAGATAAAGGTAAAACCTAAAGAATTATTCACTTCATTGGGTAAGGCTGCTATTAATGGTGCTTTTCTCAAGTGGGATGATTTGGCAGAGAATGGGGTAGAAATTCTTGGTTCTTTGGGATTGGATGACAAGCCGGGAGAAATTGCGGGATTGTTAATTATTCGTTCTTTGATGCAGGCGATGGGGAATTTAATAGATGAGAACAGGGAACTTTTAATTACCAAGCCGGATAATCTCCAAAATTTGTACAAGCAACTCAATTCTGTTCTCAAGGATGAAGAATTGGTTATAGATGATGATTTTTTTAAACGTCCGACAGATTTATCAATTGTAAAAGCAGCTAAAGATGGCTTTTGTCAGTGGTTAGAAAACTTTGTTGAGAAAAAGGTTGAAGCTAAGAGTATTAGTAATCGTCTTCCGGCTTACTTTATCAATGCTTTAAATGCTGAGTGGATAGAAAAGAGCCAAGAGTATGCTGTTATTAAAGACGTTTTAGATACCCCATTTACCCAAGCAAATAAAGTAGAGCAGGGATGGTTACTCTATCAGGCTCGGCTACAAAAGCAAATTGCAGAACCAATGTTTTTGGAAGCTTTTAGTCTCAAGGATGTTTATGTACCCCTGCGAGCTTACTATGAGAATGAGGTAGAGGATTCGTCAACACAAAGATTAGATTCGCGCATTCATGATGGTAAACGTTATGAAAGAGTCGTCATTGAACTGCAAGAAGAATTAGAAAATTGGTTACAGCAAGCTAATCATAATGATGCCATACGTTTGATTAGTGGTGGTCCTGGTAGCGGAAAATCTTCTTTTGCCAAAATATTTGCTGCACACCTAGGGGAACGGGAAATAATACGAGTTATTTATATTCCGTTGCACTTATTTAATCTTACAGGGGATATTACAAAATCTGTATGGGAATTTGTGCAGTTTGATGGGTTTTTACCCCATAACCCTTTGGATTTGACTAATGGCGAGTCACGGTTACTGATAATTTTTGATGGCTTGGATGAGCTATCAATGCAGGGAAAAATTGCCGAACAAGCAGCTAAGGAGTTTGTGGAGGAAGTTAGACTTAAAGTCACCCAATTTAATCATGACAGAACTCGCTGTTTACAGGTTTTGATTACTGGAAGAGAGATAGCTGTACAAGCAAATCGGACTAAGTTTAGGAAGCCACACCAAATTCTGCATATTTTGCCATATTTAGTTCAAGAAGAAGAAATAAAAAATGGTAATTATATTGATGAGAAAAAGCTGTTAGAAATAGACCAAAGACAGATATGGTGGCAACGTTATGGTAAGGCGAAAGGTAAAAGATATGAAGGGCTGCCTCAAGATTTAGATACAGATAATTTACTGGAAATCACAGCCCAACCATTGCTGAATTACTTGGTAGCTCTGAGTTGTGAACGAAATAGGCTAAGGTTTACGCAAGATAGTAACCTAAACGAAATTTATGCTGACTTGCTAGATGCAGTGTACGAACGTGGTTATGAAAAGCATGGATATCGTTTAACAGAGGGAATAACCAAAGACGAATTTATTGGTGTTTTGGAAGAAATTGCTCTTGCCTGTTGGCATGGGGATGGTAGAACTACTACCGTTAGAGAAATTGAAGAGCATTGTGATAATAGCGGTATGCGAGAAATATTAAACCGCTTTCAAGATAGTTTTAATGAAGATTCTAAAGCGAGTATTACTCGTTTACTCACTGCGTTTTACTTCCGGGAAAGTGGAGGAGTTAGACACAGTGAGAAAACATTTGAATTTACTCACAAGAGTTTCGGTGAGTATTTAGCAGCTAAACGTATTGTGCAAGGACTCCAGTTAATTCATGAGGATTTAGAAGAACGTCAGAAAAATTTCCGTAAAGGATGTGATGAGCGCACAGCATTAGTCAATTGGGCGACTTTGTGCGGTTCATCGGCGATGGATGAATACCTGTTTCGTTTTATTTGTGATGAAATTAGGATAATTCATGCAAAAAATATTTTACAAGTTCCTCATTGGCAAAAGACATTGTGCCGTTTAATTGAGTTTATGTCGGCGAATGGAATGCCGATGGAAGGGTTGAAAGAAAGACCTAATTTCCATGAAGAGATGCGACAGGCGCGAAATGCGGAAGAAGCTTTATTAGTTGTTTTAAATGCTTGTGCGAGAGTTACGCAAGAAATTTCAGATATTAAATGGCATTCACCTGAAGCATTTGGAGCATTAATATCAATACAAAGTCAGAGAATTGGATCTAAAAATACGCTTGTTTTTGATTGTCTCAGTTATCTTAATCTTGAAGGGTGTATTTTAGGCGTAAAAGATTTATACAAAGCAAACTTAAGTTACAGTAATCTGCAAAATGCGTATCTTGTAGGAGCAAATCTTGCAGAGGCGAATCTTGTAGAGGTTAATCTTACACAGGCAAATCTTGCAGAGGCGAATCTTATAGGTGCGAATCTTGTAGAGGTGAATCTTCAACGGGCAAATTTTCAAAAGGTTAATCTTGCAGAGGCGAATCTTGTAGAGGCGAATCTTATAGGTGCGAATCTTGTAGAGGCGAATCTTCAACGGGCAAATTTTCAAAAGGTTAATCTTCAAAACGCGAATCTTGTAGAGGCGAATCTTCAACGGGCAAATTTTCAAAAGGTTAATTTGCAAAATGCGTATCTTATAGGGGCGAATCTTCAACGGGCAAATTTTCAAGAGGTTAATCTTCAAGAGGCAAATATTAAAGGAACCATTCTTGAGGGTAAAGACTTAGCATCCTTAACCCAAATCCCAGAGGAAGACTTCAATGACGATGATGCTCCTGTTTAAAAATGCAATCTTTCGTAGGTTGGGTGAAACGTAGTGGAACCCAACAAAAGGCATTTATCTGCTACATAAAACCTAGACAAAACTAGACATTACTTGACGTTTCAACGGGAGCATGGGAGCGGTTATCCCTTAACGTCCAGACACGGTTTAGCCAACCGTGCATATTTCTCCAAATTTTGGGATGCATTTAAATCTCTATCAGCAGTATACTGACATTTTTTACACACATAAACCCGTTGGGATAGACTAATTTCTTGAATTTCTCCACAATTGGAACAAGTTTTAGTAGATGGGTAGAATCTATCAACTTTTATGACAGTTCCACCATATCTACTTGCTTTATATTCTACTTGTCTACGAAATTCATAGAAATTAGCATCACTGATAGCACCTGCTAGCTTGTGATTTCTTAACATTCCTGAAGTATTTAAGTCTTCCAAAGCAACTACTGCGTGGTTTTTGCAAATAAATGTAGTTGCTTTATGAGTTGCATCTTGACGTATGTTTCTAATACGTCGATGTAATTTCGATATTCTCAGTTTTTGTTTTTGATAACGATTGCTACCTTTGACCTTTCTCGATAATTGACGTTGTAAAGAAGCTAGTTTTTTTCTAGCTTTGCTCAAAGCTTTGGGATTAAAAAAAATCACTCCCGTTGATAAAGTCGCTAAAGTTTTTATCCCTAAATCAATGCCGACATAATCATATTGTTTTTGGGGAATTTCTGGCTCGATTTCATAAGAAAAAGAAATATACCAATTACCCGCTGTTTTAGATATAGTAAACGTTGTGGTTGTTGTGTGAGGTAAAATCTCATAAGTTGAAACCCAGCCAATGGTAGGTAATTTAATACGTTTACCACCAATATTTATGGCTTTACCGCCTGCATTAATCGTAAAACTATCATTTTTACCTTTTTTCTTAAATTTGGGATATTCTGCACGTTTAGCAAAGAAGTTTTTAAAGGCTTTCCCTAAATTATTAAAAGCAAATTCTGTAATTTTCTGGCAAATACCTTTCTCCTTAATCCAAGGTAAAGCAGGTTTGACTTCATTATTGAAAAACTTCTTTAAAATCAAGTGATTTGGTTGATATCCTTCACTATACAAAACTTGCCATGTTGCAAGTCCCCAATTATACGTAAATCGGGATATCCCAGCATGTTTTGACATCAGATTTTTTTGTAATGAGGTCAATTTTAGCTTGGTTTTGATGGAAGTTAACAACACAAATTACGAATGACCATGCACGCAACCATAATTAACACGATCGCATAACTTGTCGGAGTAAGTCTAGAGGTTAATGTAAATTTTTTTAAATAGGTAGACGTTTTTTGCTGGGGTTTGTCCAGTTTTATCCGGTTTTGTCCAGCAAATAGCCTACTAGGAGATAACTCACGCAGAGGCGCTCCAGGCGCAGAGAGTAAGGGTGGAGAAGGTGTTAGTAAATAAGGAGATTTCCAGAATTGAAATTACCACGGGAACTTACAAGTCATCACCAACGGATGTGATTATAATATTTGTCCTATCGCATATCCATTGTAGGGGCGCTGCGGCTTGCGCCCTTGTTATTGGTAAAATTATTTTCATAAATCACCTAAGGTACTGCCATTGTACAAGAGGCGAAGATGGTACACACGCCCGCCAGTAGCGAACAACAAACCCTGCTGATTGAGTTACCTAAGACAATTGGGTTGCACGTTTCCCAAGAACAGTTTGCAGCCTTAGCAGCAGTAAACCGAGACTTGAAACTAGAAAGAACTGCACAAGGAGAGTTAATTGTGAACCCACCAACTGGTTGGGAAACTGGAGAATATAATTGTAGTATTTCTGGGGAGTTGTATTTGTGGTGGCGCGATTCCGGTAAACCTGGTAAAGTCTTCGACTCCTCTACTGGCTTCATTTTACCTAATGGCGCTACTCGCTCCCCCGATGCTTCTTGGGTGAGTCAAGCAGGTTGGGATGCACTGACTCCAGAACAAAAAGGAACCTTTGCCAATATCTGCCCCGATTTTGTGGTTGAATTACGGTCCAGTTCTGATCGAATTGAGTCCCTGCAAGGTAAGATGAGAGAGTACATCGATAATGGGGCAAGACTGGGCTGGTTACTCAATCCCCAGCATCGACAAGTAGAAATTTATCGTTCAAGATTTGCAGTAGAAGTATTAGATAATCCAGAGGAATTGTCTGGCGAGGAAGTGCTACAGGGTTTTGTGTTGAATTTACACCGGGTGTGGGGTTGAAATCAGATTATTCTTTAGGCGTTACTGAAGAGCGAATATGAAATTTAAAAATCAGGTATCTTAAACTGGCGTTGCTGAATGGAAGTATGATTTTACATTTTTCGATAGATTGAACAACGATTCTTTGCGTCTTTGCGTCTTTGCGTGAGATAAATTCATACCTGGATTCAGCAACGCCCTTAAACTTTTATTCTCTGCGCCTGGAGCGTGAGACAAATTCATCCCTTGATTCAGCAACGCCAAATATTTTAACTCTTAAACCACCAAGGGTTAGGAATCGCTTTAGTTTTCACCAAAAATGCTTTTTTCCGCATAAACCTGGTTAACGCCGCCGCACCCATGCGAGAACCACCCAAACCGGAATACTTAAAGGCATTTTTTTCACCCTCATGCATAATCGCTGTCAGAGCAGCATCATTAATACTAATAGCCCCCGCATCAAGTTGACGAGCTACTTCCAATGCTTCAAATTCTGTGCTAGCAAATACCGCCGCACTCAACCCATAAATAGAATCATTCGCCAGTTTTACAGCTTCTTCCACCGTACTAAAAGCCATCACTGGCATAACCGGGCCAAAGGTTTCTTCCTGCATCACCAGCATATTATGGTTGACTTCCGTCATTACCGTAGGACGACACCAATAACCACCACCTAATTCTTCTACCTTACCACCACAGTGAATAATTGCCCCCTTTTCCACCGCGTCTTGGAGGTGGTTGGCAATAATCGCTGCTTGTTTCTCGGCAATAATGGGACCAATTTCTCCATCTTCTAACTGGGGATGGGCTAACTTTAACTGGTGTGCTTTGGTAACTAATTGATGGTAAAACTTCTCAAAGATAGAGTCAGCCACATAAATCCTCTCAATGGATAAACAGGACTGTCCCGTATTTACCACCGCACCCCATAAAATCGCTGATGTAGCTAATTCTAAATCAGCAGACTCTAAAACGATCGCGGGGTCTTTCCCCCCCAATTCTAAGTATGCGGGAATAAACCTCTTCGCCGCCATCTCTGCCACTTTCCGCCCCGTGGCAACACTCCCCGTAAAGCATATTGCGTCCACATTGTCAATTAAATTAACTCCCGTTTCCCCCGCACCTTCAATAAAAGTAAATACATCCCGTAACTGGGGTACGTTATTGAGAGCTGTTAACAGGGGAGCCATAAACCGGGGAGCAACTTCACTGGGTTTTACCACCACCGCACAACCGGCAAGTAATGCAGGGATGGCATCAATGGTAGATAATAATAGGGGAAAATTCCAGGGACTAATTACCCCCACCAGGGAATAGGGAACCACGGTTTGTTGGACTTGGATGAAGGGAATTTCCGTCTCCTTGGCGGTATCTTGAATTAACTTTGGTGCTAACTGACACCACCTATCTATGGTGGAAAGAAAAGAGTCAACTTCCAGCTTCGATGTAGATAATCTGCCCGTATCTGATACCAAGGCTTCCGTAAGTTTATCCCGTGACGCAACTATAGCTCTCTTCCATTCCTGTAAAGCAGCTACCCGCCCTTCTATACCCAGTTGTTGCCAACTTTTTTGTGCCCTCCGCAACCTCGAACACAACTGCGCCAACAACTTTTGTGGCGGTGGAATAATCACATAATCATATTTTCCAGTGCGGGGGTTACGGACTTCTATGGGTTTGGACATGATTTAGATAATTCCCAGTTTGGCTAGACGCTCAATGGTTTGTTGCTGGGTTTGGATAAAATGTTGGCGTTCTACTTCCTTATCCAGCATAGAGTTTGCTGGGTAAAAATGCGACTGTTGGTAACTATCGGCATAGAGTTCAAACCTCTGTCGGCAAAGTAAATTATTTAACCCAGGTCTACGGCGATCGCGGCGTAATGCAGCCAGGTCAATTTCCGCAAACGCTGCCATGCTTTCCCCTGTAGTTGTTGCTGCGACTATAATTCCTCGATGATCGATAATTTTAGAACCACCATTGGCGGAAGACTGGGGAATAGAAATATTAACTATATTAGCTGTATTTGCTGATACTACATATGCCATGTTTTCTACTGACCGGGAAATTTTAGCCGCATCCTTCGGGGTTAAACTACCGTTATATATCTCAGATGTGGAATGGAGGAAAACTTCCGCACCCCGCATCGCCAAACATCGTACCACCTCTGGGTACAAAATTTCCTCCGATGCGATCGCGGCTAAGTTACCAATTTCTGTCTGAGCTACGGGAAACACCCCTTCTAAACCATAACAATCAAGATATCGTTCCCACACATCATGGGGTGTGGGTGTAAACATAGAATTTAACCGCCGATAGCGTAAAATAATCGAGCCGGAAGGGTTAATAATAAAGCAAGTTTGAAAGTACAGTCCGGGAAATTTGCTATCTAATTCGTAGGCATTACCCGCCAGAAAAATTCCATATTTCTGGGCAATTTGACTGAGAGCGTCATACTCAGCCCCCTTCATTTCCAAACAAGCCTTTTTTGCCCATACATCAAAAGAATCTCCCATAGGAAAGCCAGTGAGTACGTATTCTGGCAACACAATTAAACGACAGTCAGGGCCAATAAAAGCAAGACTACCAGCAATTTGTGTATCTAGACGGTTAATATTATCTTGGATTAAATTCCGAGCTTGAGTATTATCACGTACTCGATTAACTGCATGGCAATCTATCTGTAAAGCTAGGGCGCGGAATGACTCCACTGGCTTGATTTCTTCTGCCATAATTCTTTCACTACCCTGTATATTTTCTATATTTTAAATGGGAATGTCCCTACCTCTTCCCTTGCCAGTGTAAAATTACCAACCTCCTCCATCCCTCTCTCCTCTGCGTTCTCTGCGTCTGGAGCGGTTTTTTAACCACTAATCTTCGGACAGCGAGACTTATTTACATAAGCACCTTTTATTTCTCCTGTCCAGCATCCTCTAACCCCCTATCTATGTGTTATGTATTTCAGCAATAATATATAAACCAGATCTACTTTGAAAACCATAGTTTTTGCTTATGAATATTCAATCGGTTGAAAAGACACCCCATCAGTTAACTTACAACCGATGGAAGAACATTTTGAGTTTTTTTACAGAAAAATTGATTTTTTGATATTTCCCTTGAACGGAAAACTTCAGTTCTCAAAATGGATGAGGTGTAAATCAATAAACAATCATTATCTCTATGCAAACGGTGGTGGCAAATTTTTCCTTTACTATCCATAAAAATAAAAAGAAAATACATTCATTTGCAAAATATACCTCCTTTGAGGGATGAATAAATTCACGTATGTAACTGCAAGTCCTACCCCATCAACGCCGATGGATAAGTCATGACCTATACAGCAGTACATTTCCGTATCATACCCAAGACTTGAGCCATTTTAATTCCACCAGATTAATAAAACCATAGCAATCGACCTATGGACTAGTGGTCTGTCCCATAAGTTCTGATGGCTAGGTAAGGTGATCCCCGACTTCTGAATCAATATCCGCACATTGTAGCAATTCCTAGGATAGAAGTCGGGGATCGCTCGCACCCGCGACTCGTCAAAATTAATGGGACAAAGTACTAGAAAAAATTGGTTTATTGGCACCGAATTATACTAGAACATGATTAAATAGGATAGGATCATGAATTTTTAATATTTAGACCATACTTATTACCATAACTTTACTTACATTTAATAAATCTCTGATATCTTAGTAAAGAAATAGGGGTGTGCTTGTATTCAAAAATTATACAAACTTCTTGAGAACATTAATTGATTGATTGTGGCTATTTATATCACTTCACAGCACATGCATCTGAAATTTTCCCAGGAAATTAAGTTATTATTATACCGTTTAGCAGAAAAGCCTTTAAGTCTTGAAGATATCCTAGCAGAAACTTCAGAAAGGGGCTTTAGTTTGGTAATTGCTGTGTTAGTATTGCCCTTTTTATTTCCCATGCCCCCCGGATTAACAGGTCCTTTTGGTGGTGCTTGTTTGATATTATCTGCACAGATAATTTTAGGGCGACGTTCTCCTTGGTTACCCCGAAAAATTGCCAGGTATAAATTTCCCCGACCCTTTGCCAAGATCCTTTTAAAAAATTTACGCCAAGTTACGAGAATTTTAGAGAAAATTACCCGTCCCCGCTTCACAAAAATAGCCAACAATTACTATGTGTGGAGATTTAATGGTTTATGTATTGCTTGGTTAGCATTGTTACTAATTTCTCCAGTACCTTTTACTAATCCCATCCCCACCATTGGCATATTACTGCTTGCTGTAGCTATGGTGGAGTCAGATGGCTTATTAATGTGTCTTAGCTATATATTTACTGCCTTTACTACCTTGTTATTTGGATTTATTGGTTATGGGTTGTGGTTAGCACCCAGCCTACTACCCAAAATTTTCCAGTAAAATAGTTTTTAGGTACTCAACGCGGCGCAGACACGCCATTGCTTGTGCCAGTTGCATAAGTCCTGAAATAAACTTATTATCTCATGTGCAACACAAAACTTACACAAATCGCTCATATCTCAACAAATAGAGCAATTTGATGTTTGTTTCCTGTTTCCTACAAGCCCGTCGGCGGGTAACTTGTCCACAGGCGTA
>JAAUYI010115900.1_pt1 | contig 11977 bp, 15 predicted proteins | sample 7278041 | NCBI WGS metagenome assembly JAAUYI01 (sample SAMN14350216, study PRJNA611818) | marine sediment metagenome | isolation source: surface marine sediment (0.6m) | place: French Polynesia: Moorea | collected 2018-08
ACTCGCTTTTACTCGCTTTTACTCGCCTTTTTTGCCAGAAAAACGTTCACGTTGCAAACGTTGGATGCCCTCCAAACGGTAAAAGAAAGAGACAAGAAAAACGTTCAGAAAGATATATATATTATTGCATGACCAATTCATCCCTGATTCGAAGGGCCAATTGCATGTCTTTGCGCATAATAGTTATCCTCTTTGCATGTATGCTGCACAATTGTGAGTGTTCAAAAAGGCGCACAAGATACGTTTCAGCAGCCTCCTGAATACATCCTAGTGCATCAGGAGTCCAACGCAAGTCTTGGTTGAAATCTTGCCCAATTTCTCTTACTAGGCGCATGAAAGGAAGTTTTCTGATCAAGAGTTCTGTAGATTTCTGGTACCGTTTTATCTCACGAAGCGCCACGGTTCCTGGTCTGTAGCGATGAGGTTTCTTCACATACACCGTTGTCCCACTTTTTCCTGAAACATACAAATCTTCCAATCAGTTAGCATATGGTTGTTGTGGGGAGGGGGCGGTTGTTTTGGGAAGGGGGGGGGCGGTTGTTGTCAGGAGGGGGGAAATGTTAGGGCTTGCCATATATAATATATACATACTTCTGTTCTTTTCTCCACCCTGCGAAGGATTGTCGACCTCCTGCGCTTCTTCTCCTTCTTCTTCCCCTTCTTTTTCTGCTTCTGCACCCTCTTCTTCTCCTTCGGCATTTTCTTCTTCAACGTTGTCTTCTTCCTCTTCAGCAACTTTTTTCTTTTTGCCTGGAATAAACATAAATTCCTCATTCAGTCACGAAATGACACTCCCCCCCCCCCTGCCAAAATGTTGGCGTTGAGACAATTACGTTTACTTACTGGGTCCATCCTTTCCAGTAGATTTCCCAGCTTTTCTCTTCTTCTTTGCCATATTGTCTTGAGCTGTGCGCGCCATTTTACCGGAAGTGATCAAGACAGACCGCACATTAAAGATACCAACCAAATATGGCTGGAAAACTGTGGGAAAGATTCTGCAAAGCAGAATAAAATGCACAAAAAAAACCCAAACTTTTTCTCCCTCTGCACTGAAGTGAATATTTCTGTTGTGAGGCAGTTACAACCTTATATATAGGTTCTTTGCATATACATACAAATGTGCAATGGCCCTAGCTGCACATGCGTGGTTATACCGGAAAACAACATCTATTCACAAGCACAATAGATCGAGGTACATGTGTGCAGGCAGCTTTTTTCAACATGGAAACATCCGGAAACGCCATTTCTACCACAACTGATGAGGATTTTGCTAACACCAAGTCACATCTAGAGAGGCTGGTAAGTTGATTTCAGGATTAACGTTTTCTCAACTTGGATTGTACATTTAACCCAAACATGCAGATGCTGTCGGGTTTGCATTTATCAATTTCTCTTTAATTCTTTCAGGGATTTGATACTTCTAGCCTGGGAGAAGGCGACTATCACAGCATAGTCCGTGCAGCGATGACCAGTGATGACTTCCCTGATGTCCCTGGCCCTCAACAGAATGCTATTGAAGAAGCGATACAGATAAAGGTACAAAGTGCATGCTGCATCCTCAAGCAGTTTATCTACAAGGCAATATTGTACGTGTACATCCATTTTCTTTTTCAGGTTGAACTATCCGAAGAGGAAAAGAAAGACTTGGAATACGACCTGGATGATCTGGAAATGCTCACGGACGGAGAAGAGGAACATGATACCCCCACTTTTACAGAGACCCTTCAACAACTTGGATTACTGGGACAGCTACATCCAAACAAATTCGAACCAGATGACATTGAGAGTGTTAAAGCCTTGCTTCATGGGCTAACCCTTGCACAGAAAGGTCACGAAATGTTAGCTAAAGGTTGTCATGAGATCAAGCAGGTTATTGCCCGGGTGCCATCCATACACAAGCTGCAAGGTTTGCTTGAAGTCATCAAGTCAACTGACCCGTCCCTTGTAGAAGCAGCACGGGTAGCCTCTGAATTACCTCAAACTGGCAAATTATCAAAATCAACCATGTACAAACCAAAACGAGTTGATTCCAAGTTCGTTTGCCGAATTTGTGGCATACAAAAAGGCTCATGGGTTGGGTGTGATTCCCACATTCGTGATCGCCACTCTAATATCGCATATGGTCCATGCCGAACATGCAAGAAATTTACAACCACAGCCTATGACACTTTCAAGCGCCACCAGAAAAAATGTGCCGAAAACGCGTCCTCTTAGGCTACATGAACCACAACTCTAGCCATTCAATTCAACTCCAAAAGTTTATTAACAAGGCTACATGGACCACAACTATATACATATAACCATTCAATTCAAGAACATTTCGATAACACAATTAAGTAAATAAATTTCAACGTTAGAATGTCACTAAATGATCTTTGTCATGAATCGGGTGATGACGGGGGGGGGGGGGTGAGTCATCATGTGTCTGTCAGTCGTAGACCATCTCCTAGCAGCAGTTACAGGTCCGCCTGTAAATGCAAAAAAGAAGTAACTTAACATTGAGTTGAGCATGCACATTAATGTTTTGACAGGTCGTTGTCAAGTCGTCTGGAGCCCGTCGGGCCACCTAAGTTTCCCACCAGCATGCGGTTAATAGAAGCGAACAGGAACGACTGAGTACGAAAACATAAACATCAACAACAATAGGGCGCAGTAGGCGCAACAGCCATCACGGTCTTTACATTTTTACGCAGTCCTCGCGGATTTCTTGGCCCGTTTCCTCACCGGCGATCCTGCTTCCAGTCGGAAGCGTGGTACAAAGAAATGCTCCCTGGATAGCATGATGATCTTGTCAGCCTACAAAGATGCATCCGGTCCTGAACGTACAATTGCAAAAAACGCATGCAACAGGTGCCCCGAACATATGAGACCCATCAGTAAAGCTCACCACTTTGTACATTTTGGGATCGCCGGTCTCCAACTCCGAGGCCTTAGCCAGTAACGCAGTATTTGCTTTGACGAGTCCCTCAGGCGCCGCTTTATCTCCACTCGTACTGGAAATACAATCAAGATATATTAGCAAAAGCGAGCAAAAGCGAGCAAAAGCGAGCAAAAGCGAACACAAATGTAGAATACTGTGGAAAGTAACAACTAACGTCATTTTGCTGTTGATCACGGCGGACCCGACAGGAAACCGGTTCCTCAGTACGATCGGCTTGCCGGGTATCCCGAGCTCTTTCCCGTTGTTGTCTCGCAGATGCGGGGGGCAGGTGTGCTCATGCACGTTGAAGAACTGCTCCACCAATTTGCTATCCATCATTTGTGGCGGGGCATTCAATGCCTTGTCGCTCGTAACTATTCGGCCCTGTTTCACCCTGCAATTGCCAAGTTATAGATGAAGAATACATTAGAGCTTCAACATAGCTTCAATTCTTGCAGTAAATTTGCTTACAAGGCTTTGGAAGGATGCAAACTCTTCGCTCGGTCCTTGTTCAGGTTCTTGAAGTAGGGTGTGATGTTCACGGCGAACTTGCCTGAAATGTGAAATGTGTCAATTGATTGATCATACTCAACATGGGATGTCAAACGTACAAAAAAGTAGCATGCACTCACCCTTTGGCGGTCCGAACCAGCACACCTTGGCCCAATCGATTTCACAGGCAAACACCTTGCCGCCGCTTGCATCTTGCTGGGACAGTCTGGTGTAACGGCTCTTCACTTCCGTCAGGGTGCCAGTTCGGTCCAGGCAGATCCTTTCGAAATGAGGGAGGCCGGCGACGGAACGTTTCATTCTGTCCTCCTTCAGCTCCACAACCTACCAAGACAAGTACTTTCTATACATCTAGTGAATGCTCAGCCATGCAGTATAAAAACAGTGGCAACAAATAACTTACCCCGTACACATCCTGGATACGTGGGTAGATACCCCATGTCAAGGCAAGGCGCAAGACATAAAGTCCCTCAATGGCGCACTCGCCAATGTGCATTTGAATGTTGTCCGGGTGACCTTGGGCTCCGTGAACGACATAGGCCCGGCGTACTCCCATCATTTTCAGCAACTGTTGGATGAAAGGGCATGTGTACTCTCCAGCACAAAGACATAATTAATGGCAAGTGGTTAAATATGACCTCACCTCGCAAAATTGAACCGGAGGGGGATCATTCAGAAAAGCATATCCATCTTCTTGCACTTTGTAGGCATCTGCATCGTTGGTCTGGACAAGTGCCACTGTTGCAGCAGACAGGTCAGGGTTGCCGCAATCAAGCTGGATAAGGACAGGCCAGGCATGCGTATCGGGAGCATTATTCCCATCTCTCCAACCTACGGTATTGCATTTCTTATTACGAACGGATCCACCTATATATACTAAGGTAACCAGTTTTCCTAAACCATGAACCTTACCGGCACTGATATAACACCCAAATGTCCTGATCTTGGCCCTTGCACCATCATCTTCTTCGAGTTTGCTGCACATCTCCACCATCCATCTGCAGAACTCTTCAACACTGCCGAACGTGTCGTCGATGTACGTGTTGTCTTTCCCTTTGAATTCTTGATATTCCTTCTTCGTCGCCGTGGCATCATACCGGTCCACTTTAGTCTTCATGTGGAAATACACTTGGTGCTTCATGGCTTTCATACCGCAGATGATTTTCTTGCCGTACATCAAAGCGTCTCCTTTGCCGCTGGTCACTCGTTGCATGCATTCAAGGTGCAATTCTTGAATCTACAAGCAATTCAAAGTTTTAGCAGGCAAAAGATAATACCGATATATGCACAATAGCCTAATCCCGTAAAATTATGGGCTACTATACGTCTATATACGCACCATCTGTGAGGTTGGCTGCATGCCGGCCAGACAATGGATATTGATTGCAGCAGGCCACAGATCTTTTGGCATTTGGTCCAGATGCCTTGCAAGCTCCTTGGTAGTGATTTTGTCCTTCAAGTAGCATGCTGAGTTTGTCCATTCAACCTTGAATGTTGACTTGAGATTTCTGCAAAATTGCGGAAAAATCAAGTTATCACAAATACTTGAAACGTGAATTGAATACAAAGTTTCATTTTCACAGAGAACAAGACATTCACTTACTGATCGTAGTACTTCTTAGCGTCCAGATATGCGTCCTCGGAACTCCAGGCAAATAGAGGACAAATTTTGTCTGCCATGCTGTCATCGTCAACCATTTTGGCCTTCTGCCGCGCCAAAAATTGGGTGAAGTTCTCATCAACGGGATGCTTTCTGTCATGCCTTTGTATGGTTCCACTTGTGATAAGGGCGGCCAACGGCTTCCTGCACATAGAGAAAAACGCACAGTTATATACTGATGAACCGCAGGTGATAAATCATGCAGTCCCCTTTCATAAATCTCTAATGCAGGTTCGTAAGCTTACACAAATGCATTTTTCCGGGATTCTGTCACGGCTGCTTTCCACCAGAGCCGTTCAAAGTCATCATCGGTCCGGGTAGCAAATCTCCCTTTCGCACTAGGATCACGAAGAGCCGTCGCGGGCTGCAAATACCCCCCAACAGCATATATTGTCATTGTGGCATGAGAGCGGTTACCAAAACGAACCACTTAAACAAGGAAAGAAACAAGTTACATGGCAATGCATAGAATATATGACATACCTCCATGTATTGTTCTGATGACTGGCAAAACCACTGCTGGCTATTGATGCGGACCATGAGATTGTTAAATCTTCTTTCCGTTGTCCTGATATCCCACAATCGTTGGACGCCTTCTGCAAGGACGTACTGGGGCGCATCCTCGAAGTCAGCAAACTCGGGGTAAGTCTCTATAAATAGGGAGAATGAAAAGTTGTTTACCACAAGAAATACCATTTTATTCGTTTCAAAGAAGAAAGTCCGCAGGCTGTCTATACATCTATAGATCTATTGTAAATTCTTTACTCACTGTGCGCCCATTCGAATCGATGCCTCCCATGCCGATCGTTCACAGTGGATATCATAGCTGAATATCTCTCCTCGAAATACTCTGGTTCTCCAAACATTTCCTCTGCTTTGCTGTTCAACCAGGAGGTATTGACCTTCTTTGCCCAATCTTGAAGCTGCTTTTCCACTGCGGGGCTTCGATCATACTCCGGCGCGGCCATCAGATCAAACTCCACAAAATCTGAATCAGGGGCCTCTTCCAAAGCTGTAAAAAGACAATGAAGAACGCTGAATGGATCACCTCTTTCACATTCCAATATCTTTAGATCTAGATCTACAGATCTATAGAATCTAGATCTACATCACGACCAAACGTCAATTCCAATGAAAAAAGGACGAACCTTTCATTTTTTCCAGAAGTTTTTCGTCGACTTCGAATTCACAGGCTGCCAGCTGATCGGTTGCAGGTGCTTGTGAACTTGTTCCCGGACCAACAAGTCTCTGTTTTGGGGATGGCTTTTCGTCCAGGACAACAATTGACTTAGTGGCGTTTGAAGCTGAAAGAAAGAGGAAAGAAGAATTGTTCCGGACTTTTCTTTCCATATTGTTGACAGTTTTTGGTGATATGAGATCGTGACAAGTTATTTCTTACCCATTTTCTCCTCTTCGGTCGCAAAATTTCAAAATGGCGTCTGTTTTCGTTCTTTTCCTTGAAATTGGCGCCAAAAATCCGCAGTGCGCATGCGCAGCAGCCGGGAAAACAAAACCATTTGGGGTTTCCCGTCCTCAATTGTGGATTTGGCAGGAAGAAAAATTGATAAAATATTGTTAAAAACGCTTGAAAATAGTTTTATTCGCCCAAACCACCCCCTTCCACACGCAAAAAAAAAAATAGCTTCAAAGTTTGCTCGAAGCCTCGTTTTCGAACGAGAACTTCCGGTTTGACAGCTTCTCCTCCACGTGCAGCTTCAAAATCCAGAAATTGTTTTCGTTCTTCCTCACCCAGGTATATCGGGTTTCGTTACTAACATGGATAAAAAATACAGGTGTCAGATGTGTCATATATCTCACACGAGTATGAACAAGGCAGTTATACACGCTCTGAAAATGCATGCCAATGAGTCCAATTTCCAGGTGGAATGCATGTTCCCCCAATGTATGTATATTTCTAAGTCCTGGCCAGCCTTTCGCAAGCATTGCTCTAGAAAGCATGGGCTGAAGAGCATCCAAGACTTGACAAATTGTCCGATTGAAGATCTGGGATTGGGTGCAGAAATTGCTAATGAAATTGATCCAGACCTTTTGCATTCATTGACCCAGGAGGGGACGGAGACGACCTCTGAGCTCTCTGTCAATACAGACACTTTGATGGGGAAGTTCATGTTATCTCTGGAAGCCAGGCACCACCTCACTCGCAAAGGACTGACAGAAGTAGCAAGCAACATAGAGGAACTAACAGAACGACTATCTTTTCAGGTTCAGGAGTACGTAAAGTCAGCGTTGCATCAGGACCCAAATAGCAATGTTTCCCATCTCATTGCTGAAAGTTGTCGAGTAGAAGTCAACAGTTTCAGTAATGATAGAAGTCGACTTGCCCTATACGAAGACAAATTCCTGTACTTGCCTCCATGTCCCATTTATCTGGGACAAAGTACCAAGACAATCGGTTATTATGTTCCCTTTGAACGTCTTCTTCAATTGCTTTGCAGACAGGACCAGATATGGCGTTGTATATTATACCAACAGGATAAACGCCAGCAAGGAGACTTACTGAAAGACTATTCAGATGGAGAATTCTTGCAGGAACATCCTTTGTCTAACAAACACGAACCTTTCTTGCAGGTAGCTCTCGCCTACGACGACCTGGAGTTGCAAAATCCCCTCAGAAGCAACAAACGGCACAAATTGGCCATGTTTTACGTGACCATTTTGAACATTCCGCCTGTATATCGGTCTCAGTTACAGAACATTTTTGCCCTTGCTATTGCCCCTGTACAGGCAGTGAAGAAACATGGTTTCATCGTTGTTCTACAAGACTTTCTGAGCACTATGGCAACACTAAAAACCAGTGGTGTACTCATTTCAGACAGAGGTGTGAATCTTAGGGGTGACTTGATTGTTGCCTTATGCGACACTCCGGCTGCTGCTGCTTTGGGAGGATTCAAGGGTTCCTCATCTTTCTCTGAACATTTCTGCAGGACATGTATGGCTTCTCAAAAAGACTTCTGTGATTACAGGCAGGAGGCAGAGTTTGAGTTGCGTGACCTACAGTCCTACATGTCCCAGTGCACAGATTTAGAAAATGCGGACTTAGCAAAGCGGAAGCAGTTTTGGAGCAAGATGTACGGGCTGAATGAGCGGAGTGCATTGTGTGCTATTCCAGGCTTTGATGTGACACAGTGTTTGTTGCAGGACCCAATGCATGTCATTCTGGAAGGTTGCCTCCCATATGTCTTGGCCTTGTTCCTGAAAGACGTCATATATGACCGGAGGTTGCTGACACTGTCCATGCTTAATGATTTCTTATTGGAGCCATGTCAATTTCAGCAAGAGAGAAGAGACCTGGTTGTGCCTATCGAGCCAAAGCAGATAAAAAAAGACGAGCACATCAAACAGAAAGCCAGCACAATGCTTGCGATCAGTTACAGATTACCCTTCTTGTTTGGCCAGCATGTACCGGCCAATGACGACGCTTACTGCAATCTGCTTTCAATGATCCGCATCACGTGCATCTGTTTCAAACCTACAGTGGACTCGACTTTGGCCGGTGTACTTTCTCAGGAGATAGCCGACTTCCTAGAATCATTTTGCAGGTTATATACGGCGGCCAAGGTAAAGCCCAAGATGCATTTCATGATTCATTTCCCTCGACAGATGCTGAAATTTGGACCTTTGAGACATCACAGCACGATGAGAGCTGAGGCAAAGCACCAGTCATTCAAAGACCACAGGTGGATGAATTTCAATAACCTTCCGATGTCTCTTTTGAAGCGGCACCAAATACGCTTTGCTGATGCTTTCACAGACACCAACGGAGCTGTTGTCAAAAACTTCCTGCAAGAAAATTCGGGGGCGTGTTCCAAGTCAAGAAGCAAGGCAAAACGGGTTGGCGATTTCGAAAAAGATGTCCGTGACAAATTAATACAATCCTTTCAGTTGGAACAGGATTGTATTGTTCAAGAGGACTCATCTGTGCAATGGCGAGGCAGGATTTACGATGATACGTGCTGTATACTACTGTCTGAATCTGAAAGCAATGGACCATGCTTCGGAAAAATCGACAGACTCATCTGCAATGGAAGCGCTTTATATGCAGTGATTGACGAAGTTTCAACTGCAGGTTACTGTCCAGAATTTAATGCATACGAAGTAACCATTCTTTCTCGCAGCAGAGACGTGGCTGATATGGCATCTGGTTACGGCAGGTGGCCAGTACCAATGTACCGCATTGACAACGCCACGTACGTGGTGAACAGATACGGAATATTGACTTCTTAATTTGTATTTTACAGGGTGGGGCTGCATGGTGTTTGGAATGTCTTTGATTGCTTGATGTCACACTGTTTTCTTAATATGTACCAGTATGCAGTTATATTTAGTTTCGCGATAGAATGAAATTCCGCCTCAAGTATAAGCAGCTCCCTATGGTATTCATACGAGGAGTGCTTAGCGTGAAAGAAGCTATAGAATCAGGTATGTAGATCGAAGCTATGAGCCCTGTATTTTGCTCGCTTTTGCTCGCTTTTGCTCGCTTTTGCTCGCCTTATCAGTAGTGTACAGATCATGCATTTTATTTTTCATTGCGTGTTCTATATGCAGGATGTACAAAGCTGGGAATTGAATCCGACAACTTGAAGCTGTACACCAATGATGGGGTACAGTTGTTCGATGATGACATACAGGACGAGTCTTTCATGGAGGGACAGACTATCCTCTTAGCGGCAGAAATGCCACCTGTGGACGTAACCCCGCCGCCACCAAAACTTACAAGACAAGGGACTGATGACACACTTAGTTCAACCGACCTGGAGGTGGAAATGCTCAGCGACCTTGATGTGACTCCGAAGTCTAGCCAGTCGGCCCCGACAAAATTACCGACGTTCTCTAACTTTCTACACACCCAACTTCAAAAATGTGGCAACAAGGCATGTGACTCCGAGTTATGGAAGCGAGTAAGTTCGCAAACAAAATTTAAACCTTATTAACCTTCAGGTGCCCATGTAAAACAATTGGCATGCAAGGCATATACGTTGGCTTTTGTTGTGTTATCTACAGGCACTGGCAGAAGCAACTGCCTTTTACTCCGATGGAGAGGAAGTTTTGAAGGCGTCACCTAACTTTTCCAGCATTGGAAAACTTTTGATGGCGAAATACCCGTCCCTGAGCAGAAGCGGAACCCATGAGTGGTCTGCGTTCACCAGAATCTTAAGCCAGCGGCTAAGGAGTTTCAGGTACGAATATTTGCAACTGGTATAAACTACACGATAATTTCAAATCCATTTCACTGAAACCTTAATATATTTGATACGTGAACGAAGCGTTCCTGCAATTTCTTTCTGCCCGAATACCTTGGCCCACTGAAGTAAATTCAATTTTGATTTTAAGCTTATAAATTGCAGGTTTGGTGCCAAGCGAAAACTGAAGACTCCGGAAATGCCATCTGCAGACGAAGATGTGCCCATGCAGATGTTGTCGCCTCCGCGTAAAGTTCAGAAGACGGACAAAACAGCAGCGGCACACGCCGCCCTCACGATACAACTTAGCCTTCCTGACTACGAACAAGTGTCTGACGAAATACGAAAGGAGGGGGGGCGGACTAACCGGAACGAGCAGCATCTGGAAAAACTGTTAGAGGTAACTTTGCGGAACATGAACATGCCTGAAATGTCTTTATGGCAATACTTCAGACGGCAAAGCGCTATCGATGGTGTTATTTCTCACTTTGGTGTTAACTTGCAGACCTCTCATGAAAGGCGTCGCGATGAGATTGAACGCCTCGAAAGAGCGGGCACTGGACGTATGGTGCATACGGGCCTATTGCTGTGCCCCATTTTGGCAGAGGAGAAGTTTTTGCTGCAAGAAGTTGGAGCCATCTTCCGGAGGGATGCGGGGGAATTGAAGGCCATGGCTTCAGAAATTTTGAAGACCGTGGCCGACATGTCAAAGCTGAAGCATTATGAAGTAAGTATAATTGAAGGATTTGTCACTTGTGTGGTGCATGTTATAGGATCCCGACATTTACACGTGCGTTGATGATGTATTTGGATAATAGTAGAATGTAATGTTCCTTATTTCATTTTTCGTTGAAGGCGGACGCCCAGATTGTGCATTCTTTGGACTTCCTGTACGAAGTTTGCAAGAGGGGTTCAATGAAGAAGGTTCAGAAGCCATGGTCGGTGCGCATAGATGTGGGGAACTGTGACGAAGATGCGCTGCACGGTAACGTACATTGCGAACGCGCCGCCCCATATTTGTTTTTGTATTTCAATGCGGCGTTTGCTTTTGAAGGTGGCATCATCTGCGCTGATGGTCACAAATTTAAAGTGCTGACGTGCGTCAGCAACGCAATCCTTAGCTATATCAGTATCTTTCACGTATTTCAAGTGGGTTTCAACGAGAGCGTATTTAACTTTTTGGCAACTCTGGAACATTTGTTGTTAGGCGCTCCGTTTAAGCCTGCCAAATATGTACCTGTCAAAATGGATGAATTTCTCACAGCCATCAAGGGAAAGATGCCAAATTTGCCTGTGTCAAAATGAAATCACGTTTTCCAAGTGGGCTTCAACGAGAGCATATTTAACGGTCTCGCAACCCAGGAGCATTTGTTGTGCTCGCGGCCAAAGGAGATATATAGTGTGAATGCATGTTCAATTCTGCAATGCGCTTCATTTGTATATGTGTAAATATAACGCGCATACATGTAAATCAGCCTGTACATGTATCCGTGTGGGTGGAATTGTTCTTTTGGCTTTTATCAAGAAATGGAACCTCTGGCAATGAAAAATTTGACCCTGCAAGGCTACCAAAGCTAAATGTCCAACTTTTCTGATTATATCCAACATTCTGAGTAACATATGAGTATGTAAACTTTCCAATTCTTGAATATTGTGTCACTTGCCCTTCACTCACACCCAGCCATA
>JAAUYI010024867.1_pt1 | contig 11974 bp, 10 predicted proteins | sample 7278041 | NCBI WGS metagenome assembly JAAUYI01 (sample SAMN14350216, study PRJNA611818) | marine sediment metagenome | isolation source: surface marine sediment (0.6m) | place: French Polynesia: Moorea | collected 2018-08
GACCTCAAAACCGTCATTTCGACCATCGCACGGAATCTAGGTTCTACTTTAGGTGCTTGTGGAGACTTAAATCGTAATGTAATGGCTCCTCCTGCTCCTTATAAAAATCGTCCAGAATATCAGTATGCTTGGGAGTATGCTAATAAAATTGTCGATTTACTCGCACCCCAAACAGGTGCTTACTACGAGATTTGGCTAGACGGAGAAAAAATAGTGACTGGGGAAGAAGCCCCAGAAGTTAAAGCGGCACGTCAGCGTCAGAATAATGGAACACTGATTAACAATACAGAAGAACCAATTTACAGCACTAATTATCTGCCCAAGAAGTTTAAATGTTGCGTTACCGTACCAGGAGATAACTCCGTCGATGTCTACACTCACGACATTAGTTTTGTGGTGATGACTAATGAATTAGGAGAACTAGAAGGATTTAACATTTTAGCTGGTGGAGGTATGGGTCGCACCCATAATAAAGAAGAAACCTTTGCTCGAATGAGCGATCGCATTGGTTATATAGATAAAGAGGATGTCTATGAGTTAATCAAGGCAATAGTTGCCACTCAAAGAGATTATGGCGATCGCGTCAATCGCCGTCATGCTAGGATGAAATACCTCATTAATGATTGGGGTGTGGAGAAATTTAAAGCCAAAGTAGAATCTTATTTTGGTAAAGCGATCGCGCCTTATAAACCTTTACCAGAGTGGAAATATCAAGACTTTCTGGGTTGGCACGAACAAGGCGATGGCAAACTATTCTTTGGACTTTCTGTAGAAAATGGTCGCATCAAAGACGAAGGAGACTTTCAACTTAAAACCGCCCTGCGAGAAATCATCCAGCAGTTTGATATCCCGATGCGTTTAACTGCTAACCACAACATTATCTTCTACGAAATTGAACCAGCAGACAAAGCAGCTATTGAAAATATTCTCGAACAAAGAGGTATTGTCACTCAACCAGAAGCGATCGATCCTTTATTACGTTATTCTATGGCTTGTCCCGCCTTACCCCTATGTGGTTTAGCCGTCACCGAATCAGAAAGAATTCTACCCAGTATTTTAGACCGCATTCGCGTCTTGTTAAATAAATTAGACATGGCAGATCAAAAACTGGTAATTCGCATGACTGGTTGTCCTAACGGCTGTGCTAGACCCTATATGGCAGAATTAGGCTTAGTGGGTAGTGCGCCAGGAAGTTATCAAGTGTGGTTGGGAGGTACGCCCGATCAAACAAAACTAGCTCGTCCTTATGTCCAGAAATTAGCGATTGAAGAGTTAGAAAGCTTCTTAGAGCCACTTTTCCTCTTTTTCCAACGCGATCGCTTACCCCAAGAAAGTTTTGGAGAATTCTGCGATCGTGTCGGTTTTGAAGCTTTGAAAAATACTCAGGAAAAGGAATAGTATTCTTTCAGCCCGCTTCGCGGCAGGGCAGAGTGGCGATTGGCTTTCGCTACTCCCGAAGGTGAAATCGGGTACAGAAGGGAGGAAGAAGCAACAGTTACGCACCTTACTTAACTGTTTATTGATTGTTGCAGGTGTACAACCCTCCTACCTCCTGCCTTCTGCCTCCTGCCTCTTGCCTCTTGCCTCAAACTGCTTAAGTTAGATCGCTTCGCAACTATTAACTCAATGTAAGTCAATACACATCAATTGAGGAAATAAATCATGACCGCAAAAGTAGAAATTTACACCTGGAGTCATTGCCCCTATAGCCAAAGTGCTAAGGCATTATTAAACCAAAAAGAAGTCGAATTTATTGAATACTGCATCGATAACGACGAACCAGCAAGAGAAAAAATGGCTCAACGAGCTAACGGTAAAAGAACTATGCCACAAATCTTTATCGACGATCGCCATATTGGAGGCTGCGACGATCTCTATACGTTAGAGGACATCTGTAGTTTAGACGAGTTGCTATTGCATAACCCAATCGAGCGGTAATTAATAATTTTCTTTGGATCTATCCCCATGCAGAACTTTACCACTATTAACCCCACCTCTGCTAAACCTGACTTATTCTCTGCTTATTTATTAACTACTCATGGAAGTCGAGATTTTCGTTCTCAGTTAGCTTTAGAACAACTCACAAAACTAATTAGGATTGAGATCGAAACTCAGCCAGATGCGATCGAGTATCCCATAGTCAACACGGGAACTTTAGAGTTTAACTCTCTGCCTTTATCCCAACAAATTCAACAGTTTGCCAAAGAAGCTTTAGTTCTTGGTTATCAGAGATTGCAACTATTACCGCTATTTTTGTTGCCAGGAGTTCATGTTACAGAAGACATTCCCCAGGCGATCGCCTCGGCTCAAACCCTAATGGGAGAAGAGATCTTAATTACTCAGTTACCTTGTTTGGGAACGAATATCGATTTAGTCAAACTATGGACAAATCGTCTGGTAGGAATCTGTGCTGATGCCACCGTTCTCTTATCTCATGGTACGCGCCGTTCAGGAGGTAATCGAATAGTAGAGACAACAGCCCAACAATTAAGTGCTTTAACCGCTTACTGTTCGGTGTCGCCATCATTAGACAATCGCATCACCATGTTAGCGAAAGCTAAGTGCAAACGAATAGTTATTTTACCCCACGTTCTTTTTGATGGCGCAATTATGGATGCGATCGCCTCCCAAGTAACCCGACTTCAACAGCAGTTACCCCAAGTGCAGTTAATTCTAGAACAGCCCCTGGGTGCAACTGCGGATTTAGCAAAACTAATTGTCGCTGGAATGAAATCACCATGAACAATACAATCGCTCGAACTTTCCCTAAATGTAAGGGTAAAGTCTACCTGGTTGGTGCAGGGCCAGGCGACCCTGGATTAATGACCCTCAAGGGTAAAACTTTATTAGAATTTGCCGATGTAGTGATTTATGATGCTCTAGTCAGTCCCCAAATTTTAACTATGGTTAATCCCCAAGCTGAAAAAATTCATGCGGGGAAACGCAGGGGAAGACATTCATTACTCCAAGAAGAAACAAATCAACTACTAATAGAAAAAGCTCAAACTAACGCAGTAGTAGTAAGGCTCAAAGGTGGCGATCCCTTTATTTTTGGTCGTGGTGGCGAAGAAGTCGCCGATTTAGTTGCAGCTGGTGTCCCTGTAGAAATAGTACCTGGTATCACTTCAGGAATTGCTGCCCCAGCCTATGCAGGTATCCCCCTGACTCATCGCAACTATAGTTCTTCGGTCACTTTGGTCACTGGTCACGAAATGGCAGGAAAATATCGTCCCCAGGTAGATTGGCAAGCGATCGCCCGTGGTGCGGAAACCATTGTTATCTATATGGGAGTACACAACCTAGCCTATATTGTGGCGCGACTAACTGATGCAGGTCTACAAGATACAACACCCATCGCCCTGATTCGTTGGGGAACTAGACCAGAACAGGAACAGCTGATTGGCAATTTAAACAATATTGTCGATCGAGTAATCGCTACTCAATTTGGCACGCCAGCGATCGCGGTTATCGGTAATGTTGTTGAATTACATTTTGTTTTAGCTTCCTGTAGTCCACAACTTTTCGATGTCGTGCATCAGAAGTAGCAGCCAACAACTAACAACCAACAACCAACAACTAACAAAATTCATCATGATTGCATCTATTCCACCAGAAACTAAGATCGATTTTTATCAATCAGAATACGCTAATAAAAGTCCCCAGCAGATTTTGAGATTCGCGCTTTCTCAGTTTGAGAATATTGCTATTTCTTTCAGTGGTGCAGAAGACGTAATTTTGATCGACATGGCTGCCAAGATTACGAAAAACTTTAAAGTCTTTTCCATTGATACAGGACGACTACACCCTGAAACTTATCAATTTCTCAATCGCGTCCGCGAACATTACGACATTGACTTAGAAATTCTCTTTCCCGATACCCAACAAGTCCAAAAGCTAGTACAAGAGAAAGGGTTATTCAGTTTTTATCAAGATGGTCATAAAGAATGTTGTGGCATACGCAAAGTTATGCCCCTGCGTCGCAAACTGGTAACTCTAGATGCTTGGATTACGGGACAACGTAGAGATCAAAGCCCGAATACTCGTGCTGAAATTCCCGTAATTCAAACCGATACAGCTTTTTCTACTAAGGAACTTACCTTAGTTAAATTCAATCCTCTAGCTAACTGGAGTTCGGAAAAAGTTTGGAAATATATCCGTTATCATAACGTTCCTTACAACAAACTTCACGAACAAGGCTTTATCAGTATCGGTTGCCAACCTTGTACCAGACCCGTATTACCCAATCAGCACGAACGGGAAGGTCGTTGGTGGTGGGAAAACCCCAGTCATAAAGAATGCGGTTTACACACAAACAATAATTAAAGCTCTTAGAAGTCAGAGGTCAAAGATCGAGTTTGTCCTCTACTTCCTCCACTTCCCCTTGCTTCTAAATTCCCAATTCCCGATCCTCATAACTGGAAATTAGCGATGAAAATTACCATAGTCAAAAAAATTAAAGTAGACGGAAATTTATGCCGTAAGTCAGCCGATGTTTTGGAGAGACTCAAACGAGAGCGATTGTTAGGTTATGTAGATCGAATCATCTTTGCTCATGAAACCAAACCTTCTAGTGAGGGTCTGATTTTAGCAGCAAAATATCAAGTCGAGCGCGCTCCATTTTTTATTGTCCAACAAGACGATAACTCTACTCAAGTCTACACTTCTTATTCTCGTTTTCTCTTAGAGGTACTTGATCGCCAAGTAGCTGAAAACGAAGAAATTGCCGAAATTATGGCTTTATATACCGATTTCGACTTTATCTAGGATTAGTTAGAAGATTATGCAGATTTTACTAACTATTGTCATCGTTTTGCTGGCTTTAGTTTGCTTTGTTGGCGAGTGGCTACCAGTGGACATGACTGCCTTAGTGGTAATGGTGTTGCTCATGTCATTGGGATTAGTTACTCCAGAAGAAGGGATTTCTGGTTTTAGCAACTCAGCAACCATGACGGTGATGGCAATGTTTATCCTCAGTGCTGGTATTGCCCGTACTGGAGCAATTCAAATTCTTAGCGATTTGCTACTCTCCTGGGGTGGCAAACAAACAACCAGACAAATCTTTACGATGGGGATAATCCTCGCTCCCATTACCGCTTTTATCAACAACACCGCCGTAGTAGCCGTATTTTTGCCCGTAGTAGAAGAATGGTGTAAAAAACAGGGAGTTTCGGTATCTAAGCTGCTTATTCCTTTATCCTACATCACGATTTTAGGAGGGACAATTACGCTTCTCGGCACATCCACTAACGTATTAGCCAGTGGGTTATCGGAACAATTAGGCTACGGGGCTTTTAGCATCTTCGAGTTTACTCAATTGGGATTAATAACAGCTGTGGTGGGTTTAGTCTATTTGATGGCGATCGCACCTCGATTATTACCCAAGCGCAGAAAGCCCAACAGCGATTTGGTGGGTCAAGATTATCAACTTAAAGACTATGTTTTTGAAGTGGTGATTGAGGCTTGTCCCTATCTGGTAGGCAAAACTTTAATTGAGAGCCAACTACAACGACAATTTGATGTTGATGTATTAGAACTAATTCGTCACAATTATCATTTTCCCCAGCCTTTAGGCGATAAAGTTCTATACGAAGGAGACATTTTGCTGGTGCGGGGTAGTTGCGAAGAGTTATTCAAAGTCAAGAGAGAAAGATGCGTCAATATTCTCCCCGAAGTAGAATTGAAGGACTGCTCTCTAGAAGCAACTCTAACTTCAGACGAAGAAGGGATTGCCGAAGTTTTAATCCTTTCTAATTCTCATCTAATTAGTTCTACCCTCAAAGAATTACATTTTCGACAACGCTATAATGCTACCGTTTTGGCTATTCGCCGTGGAGAAGAACTAATACGCACGCGACTGAGTAAAGTTCCCCTCCGTTTTGGTGATGTCTTATTACTCCAAGGCCCCAAACAAAGTTTATTGGGAATGCAAATGCATCGAGGGATACTCGCGATCGAACAAAAAGACGTACAAATCATCAGACCAGAAAAAGCACTCTGGGCGATCGCAATTGGTTTGGGAGTAGTGTTATTGGCAGCGTTTAAAGTGTTCCCCATTGTGGTCAGTGCCTTGATCGGAGTCGTCTTGATGGTAATTACGGGTTGTCTTAAACCTGGCGAACTATACGAAGCTGTCCGTTGGGATATTATCTTTTTGCTGGCGAGTTTAATCCCTTTGGGAATCGCTATGAACAACTCTGGTACGACTGATTGGCTGGCGGGTAACTTAGTTGTTCTAGGAACTCATCTTCCTGCTTACTGGGTATTAACGTTTTTCTTTGTCATCACTGCTTTAACTACAGAAGTTCTTTCTAACAATGCTGCGGTGGTCTTATTATTACCCATTGCTGCCGAAGTAGCTAATAGTCTAGAACTCAATCCCTTTGCTTTTATCTTGGCAGTTACCTTTGCTGCTTCCAATAGCTTTATGACTCCCCTAGGCTACCAAACTAACACCATGGTATATGGTGCTGGTGGCTACAAATTTACTGACTTTTTTCGAGTTGGTGCGCCTTTAACTTTGTTAATGAGTGTCATTGTCCCTCCATTGATTATCCATTTATACGGCTTGTAAATCTTTCATTCTTTACAGAGGAGAAAAAATCATGAATACAACTCTTATTGCCCCTCATGGTGGTAAATTAATCGACTGTTATTTCAATCAAAGCGATCGCGGATTAGCTTTATCCAATGCCCAAACCTTACCCCGCCTTGTACTTACCCCGCGCAATCTTGCCGATTTAGAATGTATTGCTACGGGGATCTATAGTCCCCTCAAGGGCTTTGTCAGCGAAGCAGAATATTACAGCATCCTCAAGGAGATGCGTCTGACTAATGGCTTGGCTTGGAGTATTCCCGTTACTCTCCAAGTACCAGAATCAGCAGCTTCACAATATCAGCTTGACAGTGAGATCGCGCTGGTTCATCCCAACGGCGAAATCTTAGCCGTAATGACTGTTACCAGTAAATTTAAACCCGATCGCGATCTAGAAGCCCAAAAGGTCTATTTAACTACCGATGAAGATCATCCAGGGGTAAAAGCCATGAAAGCCGAGGGAGAAGTATATTTAGGAGGTGCGATCGCTCTGATCCAAGATGTCCCCTATTCAGATTTTGCCAGCTATCGACTTACTCCCCTGGCTACCCGTGCTGAATTTACTCGCCGTCAATGGCGTAATGTGGTTGCTTTTCAAACCCGCAACCCCATTCATCGCGCCCACGAATATATCACCAAAATAGCTATGGAAATAGTTGATGGATTATTTATCAATCCCCTAGTAGGTAAAACTAAATCCGACGATATCCCTGCGCCAGTGCGGATGCAATGCTACCAAACTTTAATCAAACACTACTATCCTCAAGATCGTACTCTGTTGGGTGTTTTTCCTGCTGCCATGCGTTATGCTGGGCCTAGAGAAGCAATTATGCACGCGATCGCCCGTCAGAATTACGGCTGTACCCATTTTATTGTCGGTCGAGATCATGCTGGAGTTAGTTCTTACTATGGTACTTATGATGCTCAACATATCTTTGATGAATTTACACCAGATGAGCTTGCCATTCAACCGATAAAATTTGAACACGCTTTTTACTGTAAGCGCACCGCAGGAATGGCTACTGCTAAAACCAGTCCCAGTATTCCAGAAGAAAGAATACATCTTTCTGGTACTAAAGTTCGCACCATGCTCCGCAATGGTCAAATTCCACCAGCTGAATTCACTCGTCCAGAAATTGCCGAAATCTTAGTTACAGCCATGAGTCAAGCAAAGTAATTCCCACTTTGTCCGAGCAATCCAAGTGAGGCTGACCAGTGAACAGTGAACAGTTTAATTTTTTATTACGGGTCTAAAACTCCTGCATTAACCTGATAACCCTTCGGGCTGGCCTGTATTCCGTTAATTCTCCATCGAAGGGACTAGCTGTCCCTTTGACTTTGAGATGGTGTACAATTGGGGTTCTGTGTATGTTGTATAGACAGAGAGGCTTATGTTATCTTGAGTAATCCGTCTTACAGACTCTAATAAATTTGCGTAGCTATTTAATAACAGTTTTTACAATTCGGGTTAGCGATCTTGGGGATACTTGCTACGAGCCAGAGTTTGGCTATTGGAAGCAATAATTGAAGCCAGGAGTCTAGATACCTTGTGGTAGTTGCGATCGCGACTACCACAAAATTTTCTGATTTGAGTTTAATTTAGAATTGTGATGTTAGATTTAAATACTTTTATTTAAACCAAGTCCATAATTTAAATTAACGATACTAAAAAATGACCATTGAAGATTTTCCCGAATCAAATTCAACTATTACTCGTCCTCAGCGTCAGCTGGGAATACTGACTGTTTTTCGCCTCGGTTTGTTTAATCTGGGACTGGGGTTGATGGCTGTGCTAACTCTAGCTGTTTTAAATCGGGTGATGATTAGTGAACTTAGCATCCCCGCGACAATTACAGGGGGGATTTTGGCTACGTCTTTGTTTGTTTCTCCTGCAAGGGTATGGTTTGGACAACTATCTGACAACAAACCATTATTAGGCAAACATCGTACCAATTACGTATTATTAGGGACGGCTATTTTTGGTTTAGCGGTATTTTTAGCCGTACAGGTAATGTGGCAACTGGGAGCGGTTGTAAGGGAAAACGGAGAATGGCTGTGGAATATTCAGACTATTGGCTGGAGTGCTGTTTTGGCCCTAATTATGGCTATTTATGGTTTGGCGGTGAGCAGTAGCTCAACCCCTTTTACGGCTTTACTAGTAGACATTACTGAAGAATCGCGACGCTCCAAACTAATTGCGGTAGTTTGGTCGATGTTGATGGTAGGTATAGTAATCGGTGGCATCACAGGTAGCATTGTTTTTAAGCAAATAGAAGCAGGAGGAATCACCGCAGGTAATATTCCTTTGGAAATATTGCAACCGCCAGTTAATGCAGTGTTTAGTGTCGTTCCCTTTTTAGTTTTGGCATTGGCTTTTATTGCGACTTTGGGCGTAGAAAAGAAATATTCCCGCTTCAAAAGCAACAGTACTGCTACCAACCGCGATGATAGTATTACCATCGCCAGAGCAATTAAAGTATTAACTACCAGTCGTCAAACTGGCATTTTCTTTAGCTTCTTATCTATTATTACCATTGGTTTGTTTATGCAGGAAGCTGTCCTCGAACCCTATGGCGGAGAAGTATTTGGGATGAGTATCGGCGAAACAACTAAACTTAATTCCTACTGGGGGATGGGTATTTTGTTTGGTTACGCAGTGACGGGATTTAAAATTATTCCCTCTCTGGGTAAGAAACAGACGACCAAAGTTGGCTGTATTCTCGTCGCCTTGTGCTTCGGTTTAATTATCTTGGCTGGCTTTACTCAACAACCAAAAATGTTGCAATCAGCAATATTCTTGTTTGGTATTGCAGCAGGAATCGCGACTGTAGGTGGTATTAGCTTGATGTTAGATTTGACCGCAGCCGAAAGCGCAGGAACTTTTATTGGTGCGTGGGGATTGGCTCAAGCGATGTCTAGAGGGTTAGCTACTTTTATTGGTGGAGTAATTCTCGATCTGGGTAAAAAAATCTTTGCTACTCCTTTGCTGTCTTATAGTTTGGTGTTTGCGATGCAAGCTTTGGGAATGTTAGTGGCGATCGCAGTTTTAAACCAGGTAAATGTCAAGGAATTTAAGGAAAATACCGCTCAAGCACTCTCCACAGTTATGGAAGGAGATTTGGACGGCTAGATAGTTGACCGTTCACTAGACAGAGGAAAAATCCAATCCGCTGGGCGATGTCTACCAACAGACATCGCTTATTATCAAACAATGTAAGTTCCAGAGTCGGGAGGAACGTCTTGCCAACGTCCATCACCAACAGCTCTTACCGCTTCTTTTAAACTGACATCACCAGTATAAATAGCTCTGCCGACGATCGCGCCAGTGACTCCAACAGATTCTAAACTCAAAAGACTCAATAGATCGGTTAGGGAACTGACTCCCCCAGAAGCAATTACAGGAATATCGATTGACTCGGCTAATTCTCGCAACGCAGACATATTGGGGCCAGAAAGCGTGCCATCGCGATGGATATCGGTATAAATAATCGCTGCTGCTCCCTGTCGTGCCATGCGTTGAGCCAGCTCAGTTGCCATTACTTCGGAAGTCTCCAACCAGCCTCTAGTCGCCACCTTACCATTGCGGGCATCGATGCCGACGACAATGCGACTGGGAAATTCGGTACACAATTGAGTCACTAATTCTGGATTTTCCACGGCGACTGTACCCAAAATAGCTCGCTCTACCCCAGTAGCCAGTAGTCTCGATACTCCAGCGCGATCGCGTAAACCACCCCCCACCTGTACGGGAAGATCGATCGCCTGGGCGATCGCTTCAATTACGGGCAGATTGACCGATTTTCCCGATTTCGCGCCATCTAAGTCTACTACGTGCAGTCTAGTTGCTCCTTCTGCTGCCCACTGACGAGCTACTTCTACAGGATCGTCACTAAATATTGAGGCTCGATCGTAATCTCCTTGATAGAGACGCACGCACTTACCGCCCAGTAGATCGATTGCAGGGATCACTTCCATAATAATTTGTTGAGTTTATTTAGCCGTAAAATTTTAAACGTGGGAGTGGATTTTTTCCGCCCAAAGCTGTACCGACTCAGAAAATAGAGAATGATAATTTTGTAGCTCGATATTGTTCATTCCCATACGTCGCGCGCGATCGAAGAGGCTAACGAGGGATTGAGTGGCTTCTTCGGCTGCACTCTTGGTTTCAGGAGAGATTTTTAATAAAGCTTCTAACTCTTTTTTAATTGGAATCAAAGACTCATTATCGCCACAGGAGGCAAAAGAGCGTACTGAATCTTCATCCTCCTCTAACAATTGACCTTCAGGGGGTATATAAGTATGAGTACGAGCATCGTAAGCCAGGACTTTACCCGTTTCGATATTGTAAATCCAAGCATAGATTTTGAGTCTTCCTTGGTGTAGTCTCGCCCTAACTATTGGATAGGTTTTAAGATTTTCGATCTGAATCAATACGTTTTCGGCAACTAAGATTTCGACTAAATCTTTTCCTTTGTAGTGGGGATAATTTTCCATCACCAGACGGCGAGTTGATTCCGCGTGCTTGAGCCAGTCATAAACCAAAGGCATATCTTTTTGTAGCTTGTTGAGCTTTAGTAGTCCCTTCATTGCCCCACAGTTGGAATGTCCACAAACAACTACTTGCTCGATACCTAAAGCATTAATAGCATATTCAATTGTTCCACCTTCGCCACCGTTGGCTGCACCATAGGGAGGAATAATATTACCTGCGTTGCGAATCACAAACAGTTCGCCAACATCGGTGTCGGTAATTAAGTTGGGAGCTACTCTAGAGTCAGAGCAGGTAATAAACAATACTCTAGGTTTTTGACCATGAGAAAGCTGCTCTAAAAGCTCTTGGTGAGTAGTGACGTATGTTTGTCTAAACTTATCCAGACCGCGAATTAACTTTTTCACTTTTTACCTAACCCGAATTCAAACCATCAGACTCTATTATCCGACAAAAACAGCAAATATTAAGCCAATCTTAAAAATAATTTGGGCAATGCAGTTGATGATTATTAATAAAAACTATTAAAAAAACTCATGTCGCTTACCATTCCATCGCTTGCAGGAAAAATACTTTTATTTTATTAAGAAAAATAGTTTAATACTTAAGTGTTAGTATTGCATAAGTCAACCTTAAATAACATATACCAAGACGGGGACTATTTAACGATCGATCCCGCCTTCAGAAAATAAATTATGCGTCCGATAACCAAAGTCCTTTGAAACGGACTTATATTTTCAGCAAATTCGCCTATTCCCTAGGTGACGCTCGATTACGAGAGTTGCTGGTTGAATTTATTTCTCGGTCGATCTTTATCAGAATGAAATAGGTTTGATACCAAGCTGGCCCTCAGTCCATTTTATTGAGTTGTTTTTTGGTCTTTAATATTTACC
>JAAUYI010154210.1_pt1 | contig 11972 bp, 10 predicted proteins | sample 7278041 | NCBI WGS metagenome assembly JAAUYI01 (sample SAMN14350216, study PRJNA611818) | marine sediment metagenome | isolation source: surface marine sediment (0.6m) | place: French Polynesia: Moorea | collected 2018-08
AAAAATAATAGATTAGTATCATAAGTAGGGGCACGGCATCAGAATGATAATTTTATACACCAAAATCTGGTGGATGCCGTGCCCTTTTGAATTTAGAATTTAGGAAAAAATAATAGATTATACCAAGTTGCGTTCTATCATAGTAGTTCGAGTCAATGAGATTGCTTCCTTACGTCGCAATGACTGGGTACTATCTTTGAATACAACTTAGTATTAATACCATAGGTAGGGGCACGGCATCAGAGTGATAATTTTATACACCAAAATCTGGTGGATGCCGTGCCCTGACGAATCATGGATGTGTGGCAAACATTATTTGAATTTGTATTACTTGAGGGAATATTTCCGGGTAATTTTACTGACTGTACTTTTAAACTTCAGTTGTGCTAACCGAATTTTAGTCAGTTCCCTAATTGGATGAATTTTATTCGTATTACTATCAAAGAAAAGATTTAATTCCCCTAGAATTAATTGCAGTTTAGAAATAATACTGGGAGCGCGATATTCCCCTAATAATACCTCTGGTAATATTACAGTTTGCCAATTATCTAAAACTTTGAGAATGCGCTGAATATCAAATTCTTGAGAATATGCGGCAATCTTATAACAATTAAATCCCGGATCTAAATAATCAGAGAGTCCACCATTGATACTAGAGAAAACTTGACAACCACAAGCCATAGCTTCTAAGGGCTGTAAGCCAAAACCCTCACTCACTCCCCTTTGTGCCCAGTATTCAGCAGAATCATAGAGATAAACTTTTGCCCGATTGAATAACCCTGGGAGATCATCTATATAAGAATTAACAACAAAGACATTGCAGCGTTGTTGTAACTCTGGAACTAATTGCTCAATTAAATATTCAGAGGATTTTCTGGCTAACACTAAAACATCAATATCTCGTTCTTGGTGATAATTATGAAATTCATCAGAAATTTGATTGGGTAAATAATAAATTAAGGAATTGGGTGATTTTTGTCCCCAATATCCCATGGTGTTGCGACTTACCGTAATAATGGGGATGCTGGCTGGCAAACTAAAACCATAGCCTGCTGTATGGGCGTGATAAACTACATTACAAGACTTCAGTTTGGCAGAAAGTTTAGGAACATCAAATCCCCAACTAATGACAAAAATCTGATCATCTAGGTTCGTTTTCTGGAGTAAATCATCTAAAAATAGCTTGTCTGGCTCTCGCTGACGATAAGTAACAACATCCGCACTACAAACTTGTTTGGCAAGTTCTAGGGTTTTTAATTGGGCCCACAATCCACCACAAGCAAATTTACCATCGGTTCCAGGAAGTAAGAAATACAGTTTTCTCATAAAATCACTACCTCAAATCCCCAACTGTAGGTGTAACTATTGAACTACGTTCAACTTGATTAGATGGAGATTATCATTTCTTGGGATTGACACTCTCAGGTTAGGGATGTTCCTACACAGATTTTCTCAGATTGCGATCGCATTTTGGGGCAAAATAGAAATGTAGCGATCGCACCCACAACCAACCCAGAAAACTACCGAAGAAGTATGGTGGAAAATCTAACCATGTAAATGAGTTGCCTAAAATCAGTCTCCCTGGTAAAGTGGAACGCAGCATTTGCAAAAATGGAGTTTGCCATAATTGGAGAAACTCTATCACACAAGTAAAAAGACAAACTCCCACAGCAATCCATAGTACTGGCTTTTTGGGTATAAATAAAGTAACCAGTAAGATCCAAAATATTTCGTAGGCAAGACTTCCCAAAGCATCATGTAACCAAGGAGAACCAAGCCATGAAGAGAACCGAATCCCATACCCCAATGGCACAATAACAACTATGCTAGCTAGGATTGCTATGCGATATCGCAACCATTGAAGATATCTTTTACTGGGGGAACTCAATGTCGTTTACTCCAACTTCAATCTGCTTGTAATACCATTTCTTTATGAAACTGTGCTGAATATTCCAGCTAATGAAGCTCACGCAAAGACGCATTAGACACCGTTCGACGAAGTCGTTCTCGAAGAGTAGGTGGCTTCGGTGTAGGGTAGACGCAAAGAGGTAAAGTTAGCCAGTATTTTATTAAGCGCATTGTTACAAAAAATTGGTATGAGAATTGACCGAAGGTCTTCGACCTTCAAGTTAGCCCCACTCTGCGAGAAGCCGCGCTTCGCGCGTCTACATGAACGTTTGTACACAACCAATCATGAAAATACCTCCCTCACTCCCTCACTCCCTCACTCCTTTACTCCTTCACTCCTCCTTCCCATTGACCTAATAGATAGCATAAGCCTGATACTATCATATTTGCAATTATATATCAGTAAATTAACGGATAATAATTAAAGTAAAACTAATTGTATTTTCGTCATAATTTAATCTAAACTCTACTGTAACTTTACCCAAGGATATTAGTATATTTTCTAAACTGTAACTTTAGCTAAGATAGGCACAAGTTAGAGGATAGATACAGTACCACAGGCTCGCAACCCAAAATCCTGAGAACGTGAGTTTAATTATCCCGTAAGCGTACACCAAAAAAATAAACCTGTTTCCATCAAAGTTTAATTTTTGCTTAAATTTACATTTTCGGATAATATATGAATTGACTCATAAAGCATTAACCCTCATCAATTTATATTTCTTAATAAAAATAAATGTCTCTCATATTATTCAAATTTGTATCAATTAAAAGTTTATTTAAAAGTTACTTTGTATTTTGAATGAATTTAAATAAAATTAATTGTTGATTTTTGACCTAGGAAAGTAGGTAAAATGACGGCAAATCTACTGAATACATATCAGCGATTATCTTCTCCATCAGCGAAGAAAATATTGCTAGTTGAAGATAATGATGTCAATAGAATGCTGCTGAGTGATTATCTAACTCACTCGGGATACGATATTCAATCCTTGCCAACAGGGAGCAATTTCTTTAAAACTATAAAAGAATTTCAGCCACATGTAATTCTATTAGACCTGAAATTACCGGATGTTGATGGTTATTTCCTTTTGGAATCAATCAAGCAACAACCTAGCTTCTCTTGTATCCCTGTCATTGTTGTATCTGCATTTGCGTTTAAATCTGATCGAGAACACGCTATGAATTTAGGAGCCAGCCAGTATCTTGTAAAACCGATAAATCTGATCGATCTCATTGCAGCTATTGAAAAAGAATTGGCTAAAGCTCATCCATGTTGAAATCTGGTGTTTCTAATTATTCTGATGTGTGATTGCGACGAGTGTGTATAGCCCTGCAGGCATACCCTAGGGGAAGCAAGCTACAAGAAATGCGTAGCATGTTCCCGACAGGGACTCAGCAATTCCAAAGCTGTGTTATGAAACTATGGTTCTTAAAGTAGACGAGGTTTAGTTAGATATTAAATAATAGCTACGTTGAGCTATATAACTATATAAGGATTTATTGCTTTTGTTGATCAATGAATTCTTCCAAATTTTGACTGAGACTATTTACAGAGTTGCCTATCTCAGAAATTTTTCGTTGTGCTTGGGCTAGTAGTAACATGGCTGTTTGCAGTTCATTAAGAGTTTCTGCTATGGATTCACGATATTGAGATTCAAAGTTTTGTATGTTCATATGTTGACTTTTTTGTGAATAACTGGGATGACTAATATTTTTTTAATTTATATACAGCAATAATAGTTGGTAAAAATATCTATAGGTTTATTCTTCCTTATCCTTCATCCATTTTTTTCTAGCTTGACAATGTAGTTCATCGAATCAGAAAATATTGTTACATATGGGTTTATATGCATATTGAAAGGTGTATTTCATGGTGAAATTATGCCAATCATAAATGATGCGATCGCAGTTATCAATCCGTTTTTTTTCTGAATATATTTAAATACAGAATGTTCCGGGATATCACCGAATTAAAATGTTATATATTAATGTAATTTTATATTTTGTTGAATATGAAACAAGTCCAGATTGATGATTTTTACGAAAAAAATACTGTTATGCCAATATTATGAAATTAATGTAGACAAGAAATAATAAAATTTAAAATAAACAATAATGTTAGGCAAAGAGTTTATAAAATTAGTGCTTTGATTAGACCTAATGTGTTCGAGTACTACTGTTCCACTACATTAGTTCTGATGGCTAGGGAACAGATCCCCGACTTCTGAATCAATATCCGCACATTGTAGCAATTCCTAGGATAGAAGTCGGGGATCGCTCGCACCCGCGACTCGTCAAAATTAATGAAAAAGACCACTAGTGCCCTTTTTTGTCCATTCTAAACATAACTGACGAAAGCGATCGCCACGCACTTCAAAGTTCGGATACTGGTCAAAACTAGCACAAGCAGGGGATAGTAATACTACTGAACCTGAATATTGCTTGCCTAGTTCTGCGGCTCGCGGTATGGCTTTGTCTAGGGTGTCTACAATTTCGTAGTTGCCATACCCTACCTCTTCCAGGTATTGAGCAAAGTTAGATGCTGCATTCCCTATTAATAGCACGGCGGCGGCTTTGGCTTTTATCTTTGCCATCCAAGGGGTGCGATCGCCATCTTTTTCTTCTCCACCAGCAATTAAAATCACTGGACTGTCAACGGATGCTAAACCCACTTCTGCGGCATCATAGTTGGTAGCTTTACTATCGTTGATAAATTTTATACTATTCCAGGTACAAATATGTTCTAGGCGATGGGGAACGCCGGGAAATTCAGCTACGGCTTGGGAGATCGCCTCTTTGCTAATCCCTGCTAGTCTAGCTGCGGCTACGGACATGAGGAGGTTTTGTTGATTGTGTTCTCCTACCATCCGCAATGCAGAGGTTGACACAATTGTTTCATCTTGGGGTAGGGAGGCAATATTTGCAGTCTCCATTACCCAACCATCTGCAATATAAAAGCCCTTGTCACCAATTAAATTATCTTTCCCTTTCACACTAGTCCAGTAGGCATTAGGCCAATGACTCAAACCCATTTTACTTAAATAAGGGTCATCGCCATTCATTACTTGTAACTGGGAACGATGCAACAGTTGAGCCTTAATATTGTAGTAGTTATCTAAAGTTTTGTGACGACTGAGGTGATCGGGGGTGAATGTGGTCCAAATACCGATGCGTGGTGATAAGGAATTAGATGATTCTATTTGATAGCTGCTCAGTTCTGCGATGATCCAATCGGGTGAGTTTTGAGGGGATTGCAAAGCAACTTCACAGGCAGCGTAGCCAATGTTACCGCAGGCGGGGGCATTTAATCCTGCTGCTTGAAAAATTGCTGCAACTAAGGCGGTAGTAGTAGTTTTACCGTTAGTACCAGTAATTCCTACCCAAGGAATAGATTGTAAATGTCTCCACGCCAGTTCCATTTCGCCGATGGTTTCAATACCTAATTTCCGTGCTTGGAGTAACACGGGCACATCCCAAGGAACCCCAGGACTGGCAACGATTAATTGTGGTAAATCGGAGTCATGTAATTCTAGGGAATACCCCAGTTTTACCTGAATTTGTTCGGCACTAAGTAATTGTTGTTGTTTCAGGAAGTTTTCGGAGGTGTTGCTTGCAGCGAATTTTTCCGCCTTAGCGGAATCGCTCAACACCACCTCCCAACCTTCCTTTCTCAACAATCTTGCCGCAGCAACACCGGACTTTCCTAATCCAATTACATGAGCTTTGGACATAGACTGTAGCAAATATCCCTGGTTAAGCACTAACTATGGTAGCGTTTATTGGCATAAAATAACACTATTTTTTGTTGATTTATGCTACAAATTTTTGACGATCGCTCCAAAATCGGCTAATACACGGCTATGGTTACGCAGCAAACCCAATAAATACAGGCGGTTGCGTTGAATTGCGGGTTCAGGGTCCATGACTAAAACGCTCTCTGGCCCATCAAAAAAGTTACTGACAATGGGTGCAATTTCTGCCAGGGCGGATACTAACTGTTGATAGTTGCGAGACTGTTGTGCGGCTTGGGTTTGGGGTACTAATTTGACTAACCCTTGGTAAAAAGCAGACTCGGAGGGCTTTTGGAACAGTTTTTTGTCAACTACCGCTTCTGGTTGTAATTGGTTGGTATCTAAATCTCCTTGGGCTGCTAACCTGGTGGAACGGTTAACGGTTTCGTAGATTTGTTCTAAGGTACCGTTTTGTCTGATATCCTGGAGGAAAATGGCGCGATCGCGGACATCTAGTAAGTCTTGTAATGCCCGTGCTGTATACTCTGGGTCATTTTCCCCTAGTACTGCATTCACCAGGTCATAGTCTATTTGCTTTTCGTCTTGTAGTAGGGTGCGGATGCGTTGCAGGAAAAATTCTTGTAAAGAGGTGATTAATTGCCCCTTGTCTTTATCATGGTCTGCCACAAAATCCGTAGCTACCTGTTCTAATAATTGTTGTAAATTAATCCCTAAATTACCAGCCCAGGTAATATTTATCACTGCATTTGCTGCCCTCCTCAAGGCAAAGGGGTCGGAGGAGCCGGTGGGAATCATCCCCAAGCCAAAAATACTGACCAAAGTATCCAGCCTATCTGCCAAACCCACCACTTGACCGGTAATAGTTTGGGGAAGTATATCATCTGCACCCCGTGGTAGGTAATGCTCAAATATTGCCTTGGCAACTGCTGACGGTTCATCACTAACTAAAGCATACTTTTCTCCCATCACCCCTTGTAATTCGGGGAATTCATACACCATTTGGGAAACTAAATCTGCCTTACATAGTAAAGCTGCCCGGTGGACATTATGGCTGTCATTCTCCCCTAGTTGTAATTGTTCGGCAATCATGGCGGCAATTTTCGCCACCCGTCCTGCCTTATCTAACACAGAACCCAAATCTTCTTGGAAAGTCACCTTGGCTAACTCTGGTAAAAAGCTATCCAAGGGATTTTTTAAATCAGCCTCATAGAAGAATTGCCCATCTGCTAACCGGGCGCGGATTACCCGTTCATTACCCGTGGCAATGATATCTGCTTTTGCCGTGTCACCATTGGAAACCGTAATAAAGTAAGGGAGTAACTCCTGAGTGTTAGCACCCGTAAACACAGGGAAATAACGCTGGTGACTCACCATCACCGTGGTAATTACCTCCACGGGTAACTGTAAAAACTCTGACTCAAACTTACCCACCACCGCCGAGGGAGATTCCACCAAGTTAGTTACTTCTGCCAACAAATCCGGGTAAATTTGAGTACAACCATTGACTTTTTTCGCTGCGGCTTGCACTTGCTCTGTAATAATTGCGGCTCGCTCCTCCGTATCTACCATTACAGAGCCATGGCGGAGAGTATCAACATAATCCGTCGCTTGGGCAATAGTCACCGATTCTGGATGTAAAATACGATGACCACAGGATATGCGATCACTACTAATTGTCTTAGAACCATTTACCAATTCTATCGGTAATACCTGGTCATCCAACAAAGTCACCAACCAGCGAATGGGGCGAGAAAACCGCAAATCACCATCACCCCAACGCATCAACCGCTTACCTTCCAACCCAAAAATCCATTGGGGAACCAGTTCCGTCAAAATATCAGCAACCTGGCGGCCGGGAATCACTTTGTTAACAAATACAAACTCCCCTTTTTCCGTGGGGCGCACTGACAAGGCATCAATTGCCACACCTTGCTTTTTGGCAAAACCCTCAGCAGCCTTAGTGGGTTTACCATCCTTAAATGCAGCTTTGACAGGTGGTCCTTTCACCTCCTCTTCCCGATCCTCCTGCCGGGACGGTAATCCTGTAATGAGCACCGCTAAACGGCGGGGAGTACCATAAACTTGTATATCTTCACTGTTGAGGTTATTATCTGCCAAACTTTGGGGAATGTGGGACTTCCACTGGGTAATGGCACCACTGAGAAAGCTTGCGGGTAATTCTTCTGTACCAACTTCTAATAGAAATGCAGGCATAGGACAAAATTGGAAAATATTAATTCAATTTATCAGTCAATTCACCAGTTTACCTTGCCTATTGGTTAACAGATCCCCGACTTCTTCAAGAAGTCGGGGATCTAAACATCCGCGTGGAAACTGTTGTATTACTTATTACTTACTTCCAATACCATTACCGGAACTAACAATTTACCATCTGCTGATATTGCTTGTTTTCCCAAACCCAGAAAACAACCATCTTCCCCATATACCCGCAATATCCCCTCACCAGTATCCCCATCCATAGGAATGCGTTGTCCCTGACACCATTTACGGGCAGGGATTGTTTCTAAAGTCACAGATGATAGATGTTTTAGGGGGATATCAGGGGGAATGAGTTGAAACGTTCCAGCTTGTATTTGAGCCTCTAACTCTGTCAAATTAATACTGTTATCTAAGTGAAAACCACTGCTCTCAGTGCGTTGCAAAGCTGCCAGGGTACCACCAGTATTTAATTTTACACCCAAATCACGAGCGATCGCTCGAATATATGTACCTGTACCACAGGCGATGGCAATGTCTAATTCGGGAAAATCTCCCGTCCGCCAATCTAAAATTTCTAGATTCAAAATTTCTACGATCCTTGTGGGAACTTCTACTGCTTCACCTTTCCGCGCTAAATCGTACAATCGTTTACCCTGGACTTGAATGGCGCTGTAACGGGGTGGAATTTGCTCTATTTTACCTGTGAATTGAGCTAATGCAGTTTCCACCATAGCTAAAGTTAATCCCGTTACTGGCTGTTGAGAAATCACTTCTCCTTGTAAATCATCCGTAGCCGTACTCACTCCCAAGCGGATTGTGGCTTTGTATGCTTTATTTCCTGGGAGATATTGTAATAAGCGAGTTGCTCTCCCTACGGCAATGGGTAACACTCCAGTTGCTGCGGGATCTAAAGTACCAGCGTGTCCCACTCGCTTGATTCGTAAGAGTTTTCGCGTTTTGGCTACGCAGTCATGGGAAGTCCAACCAAAGGGTTTGTCAAGATTTAAAAAGCCTTGCATGGTATGGGTAACAGGAGGGAAGGAGGGAAGGAGTGAAGGAGGGAAGGAGTGAAGGAGTAGGGGCGGGGTTTCCCCGCCCGGTGGGAAGGAGGGAAGGAGGGAAAAATTCTAACTCCGAACTCCGAACTCTTAACTCCCAACTCCTACCTCTTTCACCTAGCAATTGTAAATATTTTCTAAATATGTAGAACCAATTGATAAATTTCATCTACACATAGATATCAGGGCATATGAATAGCAAGGCTTTCATAACGTCATGGGAATCGCTACATAACACATAAAATTTAGTATGATGTTACCAGAAACAGAGCGAGAAATCAGGATAGAATTTTTAGAAACAGCTACCGAGTATCTAAATAATCTGGAAAATATATTATTGGGAATTAATACTGACATTAGCGCGATACCGGATAAACTCAATGTAATACTGCGAATTCTGCATTCTCTTCAAGATAGTGCGGGTATGCCGGAATTTCGGATGTTAGGCGATCTAGCTTACCGTTTAGAAGATGCTTTTCAAGTATTGAAAGGTAGAAAATACCAGCAGAAAATCGATCCAGATTTGCATAATTTATTACTATCAACCCTAGATTGGTTGCGTCATATCCTAGAATTAATTGCAGCAAAATCTCTGATTGATGAGCATTGGTTGGCAACATTCTGTTACCCACTATTTGAAGAATTATACAAAGTTTTAGGTAAACCAGACCCAGAAGATATTGCTAGTATAGTTACTCCTAAAAAAACACCTCAAAATATTATACATTTAGTATTTAAGACGGAAGTAGAGAAAAGTTTACAATCCTTGGACAACTTATTGTTCAATTACGATCGCTCTCTGTTACAGAAAGTGGCGATCGCTACAGCAACTGAGTTAGCTGGTTTGGGAGAAATGCTAGATATGCCGGTTTTTACCCAAATTTGTCAATCAATTAGGCAACAATTAATACTGGCTTCTTCGGAACAATCTGTGATCAATGCAACTCATTTAGCCTTGGAAGTATGGCGGCGATCGCAATTATTAATACTTACCCAAAGAAGTGGGGAGTTACCATCGGTGATTCACCAGTATTTACATTTGACCAAAATTAGGGTGTAGGGTGTGGGCACCAATTACCCTACACTTGCATTTAGAATCGGGCGACAAGCTATACCAAACCTCTAGCCAGAATCCGCGTCAATTTATTGCGCGGATTCTGGCTCAACGAACTCCTACTCCCTTCTCGGTGTAAGATTACCTATCTCCTAAACCTCTCTATCCTCTGTGTTCTCTGCGCCTCTGTGGTTTTTTAATCAGTAATCTTTGGGCGGGATAGGAGTAACACCGAACTCCTAACACCGAACTCAGGTTATATTACCCAGGAGGAAAACTACCGAGAATAGACTGCATATTTACCACCGTACCAATAACAACGATCGCAGGTGCTTCAAATCCCTTATTTTTCACCTCCTGGATAATTGTCCCCAACTTACCAATCAGTTCTTCCTGTTGCGATTGCGTACCCCAACGTATCAGTGCAATGGGAGTATCTAAACTCAAACCAGCTGAGCTTAACTGCTCTACAATATAGGGCAGGTTGTGAATACCCATATAAATGACAATGGTTTGGGAACCGTGGGCGATCGCTTGCCAATTAACTACGGGATGATACTTACCTACTGCTTCATGTCCAGTAACAAAAGTCACTGATGAACTATGGGAGCGGTGGGTTAAAGGTATACCTGCATAGGCAGGAGCAGCAACGCCAGAAGTAATTCCCGGCACAACTTCCACTGATACACCCGCTGTAATTAATGCTTCCATTTCTTCTCCCCCACGACCAAAAATAAATGGATCGCCCCCCTTCAGGCGCACCACAATTGCATGGGTTTTAGCCTTCTCAATCATTAATTGGTGAGTTTCCGATTGCATCAGAGAATGTCTTCCCCGACGCTTACCAGCATCAATCTTTTCCGCTTGGGGATTGATCATTGCCAAAATCGGCGGACTTACCAAAGCATCATAAATCACCACATCCGCACATTCTAATAATCCCTTTCCCTTCAGAGTCATTAACCCCGGATCTCCAGGTCCCGCACCAACTAAATACACCTTACCCAAAAACTTGTCCTTCTGTTGTTGTGTGGGTTTCATCGAATATTACATTCCCAATCAAATCGGCTAAATCTGCATTAGCTGCCAAAGTTTGAGCTAAATGCAAATTTACTCCAGGAAATTGTAATTTTAACCCTTCCATTGACTGAGCGATCGCATCTGTGATGCCACCGGGAAATAGAAAGTATGGTAAGATACCGATACTTCTATGCCCTCTACCTGCTAACTCCCCTACTCGCTCCTCCAAACTAGGAGCCACCGCCCAATAAGCATTCATTATAGCCATATCGGTTGCGATCGCTTCAATTTTTTGTAAAGCTCCAGGACGACGGCTACCATGAGCCAATAAAATCCATACATCCACCTGAATCCCAACCATCCGTTGAGCTATTAACCACCTCATACCGGGGTTAGAACCTAAATATGGTTGTAAATCAACCTCGATTTCCCCACCCAAAGCCTGTTGTGCTTGAGTTACCTCCCTAGGGATATCTTCCATGACATGTACCCCTGGTAATAAAAATAGGGGTAATATCTTCAGACGGCGACATCCCCGACTGATAGCCGATTTAGCAAACAATCTAATTTGCTCTTGTAAAGGTTGGGGAGACAACTCTAAAAATGCCGTACCCATACATACATCACATATAGTTGTAGTGGCAGCAGTTACACCCATTCCTTCCCTATGTAGCTGGAGACTTTTGTCAATTAATTTACTTTGCACCCTTTTCTTTACCAACCTTGCTAATTGGTGCATAGCTATTTCTGGACGTGGATCGCGGCTACCGTGAGATACTAGCAAATAAGCAGTTGGCATTTTCGTTATTGGCGAACAGGTACTCGTGAACTACCTACACCGACCTGACGGTACGGTGTAGGCTTCCCAACTCATTGGGGATTGCCTCAGACTTCGTAGATTTTTTACGTCCAGAAGTCTTTGGTCTTACATCCCCTCCTTGGGCAGAAGTGCTAGTT
>JAAUYI010131914.1_pt1 | contig 11971 bp, 8 predicted proteins | sample 7278041 | NCBI WGS metagenome assembly JAAUYI01 (sample SAMN14350216, study PRJNA611818) | marine sediment metagenome | isolation source: surface marine sediment (0.6m) | place: French Polynesia: Moorea | collected 2018-08
GAGGAAAAGGCAATAAATAAACTACCATTATCATCAACAATCGTAGATTCTGGACGAGCGGTACAAGTAACTCCTACAGCCGTAGCTGCATAATGGGCATCAATTAAAATTGCTCCTTGGATTTCTTGAGGACTATTTCCTTGGTACAAATCTCCCAGAGTAGTGAATTTAGCGACCATAGACTGTATCTGGTCTTCGGTAAATACTTTCATTATTCCCCCTAAAGTACGATCTTGATTAGGTAAGGTGACCATTCCTCCTACTACTTCACAGGGAGATACGGGATTAATTTTGGTCTCAGAACAAAGGGGAATCCATTCACCAACGCCATTTGGATATAGTTTCGCACCATAGAGCATTCCCTCGGAAAACAAATGAGAATTAGCCTTATCTTGAGTATTTTGTATTTTATCTTTACTAATAAACTTATAGAGATGTCCTCCACGGCGATCGCATCCAGAATATATCGCCAAATTTTTACCAGCCACAGCCCTAACTCCAAAAGCTTCATGGTGATAGCGTCCTAGCCAAGTGTGTTTAGTACCATAATCTTTGGGATTAGCAGGGTCAATTTCTACCATCCAACCGTATTTATTCCCTGCTAAACCAAACACATTGCCCAGACCATCAACCTTTTTGTTAGTAATTAAAAATGGTGTGGCTTCGGGAGGCAAAGAAGAACCATCTGCCATCACAGGTTCTGGTACTTGATAGTGAAAATTCTCCTCTGCACTCAGCACCGTTCCCCAAGGAGTTGTTCCTCCAGAACAGTTTTGAAATGTACCAATAATCAAGTCTCCTAGACTATCTTCGTAACCAGTTTTGTCTGGTTTATTAAATATAGCTGTCCCTGGTCCAGTAGACTTAAGAATTTGCTGAGGACTATCTAAACCAGAAATCCCAGTTACCCGACGATCGACATCAGAATAAGTTCTTTCCCATTTTCCTTCTGCATTACGTTTTACAGCAATTACTCCTAATCCCTGATCGATTAAACCTTCCCTTGAAACCTGTTCAATTTTCGCCTTTAACTCTTTACTCTTGAGATTAAAGGCATTAATCTTTCCTCCCGTGGCTTCAGCTTGGGCAACCAATTCGGTGAAAGGAAGTTGTTTACCTATTACTAGAGGATAGGTATGCATCCATGTTTGACCGCTAAGATATTCAAAATTAACAGTTAAATAACCCTCATTTGGTGTGGTCTCTACCAAAGATAAATAATCGTTGTTATAGCCAAAACGAGAGTCTCCTACAAGATCGCCCCAAACAGCAAGCACATCATAGGTAAAACCTTCAGGTAAAACTAAATCATCATGTACTTCATAGCTACTGTAACTTTCTATTTGTTGAGCTAGAGTCAATTGTTCTATTTCTAAGGGAAAAGTTACTTTAACTGGTGAAAAGCTCAAAGTAGACTTAGTATTTTTGACCGATATCGAATCAGCTAGACAATTTCCCCATGCCAGCTTTTCTTGTTCCCAAGAACCCATAGCTAATGAGCCAGCAGTAGCACCAAAAAATAATAAAAAATGACGGCGATTGAAGTTCATATGGCAGATTTATCTTTAATGATTTTGACCTGTGCTAAATTTGCTAGTGATAAGCTTAATTTGGAGGAAAGAAGCCACTTTCATCTCTTTGGACAATACTTGCTCCGGCACCACTAGATTGAGTTAGTTGTAATCCTTCATAAGCTAGAGTTAATTCTTCGATCGCCATAGAATTACCATCCGCTTGAAATGCAGGTGCTTTCCAAGCAATAGGAATTGAACCAATCAATGTCCAACATTGCATTGTTTCTCCTGCTTGATTAAACAGAACAATATTGACATTACGGCGTTCTTTTTTTAAGCTACTTAGGGTATTAATGACCCAATTCCAAAATGTTTGACTATCACTCATGCCACGTTTTAGGGTGACATCATCAAATTCTGCATGACCAACTACAATTCTTTGTTGATCGTTAACACCACCTTCTAGATAAGCTTCTTTTTTAAGATTGACTCCAAAGCCAGAACATTCAGAAAAAGAAGCTGTCAGTGTGCTTTCCATTTCAACATAAAAGCGATTAGCAGTAATATAGTTACTTCTATTGGTTGAACTGCTAACATTTGCTTGCTGTTCATATCTTGCCTTTAGTTGAGCGACTTCTGCTTCTAGCTGTTGTCGGATGGCTTGTTCTTGAGCTAACTGTTGTTGTGCAACTTGAGCTTCTTGTTGCCTGGCGATTTGTTCTTGTATTAGTTGTTGCTGTGTTGTTTGTACTTGCTGTGTTAGTACATTTAATTGAGAATTTAAAACAAAATAACTCCAATTCCACATTTAATTTACCGCCATCCTCGACAATTGCCACTACGATCGCGTTGAATACGTAAATCAGCTTGCATTAATTTATATACTTTGTCTGCTAGTTGTCTTACTTCTAAAGGATTTTCTAAAATTTTAGTTGCTGCTTTTGAAAGACGTTGAAAATCGCGATCGCTTAGATTAGTTTGAATACTTGCAGGAGCAATAAAACCAGCGGAAATAGTTAAATCACTAATGGGTTGCCATGAAGGTTGTTTATCTGAGGATGAAGTCACAATACTTTAGTAGAGAGCGCTTTTAATATGGTTATTCATAATTAGCTTAAATAAGTACTCCTAGAATCGCATACTAGCCATAAGTCGAATATTGTTAATTGTTCAAGGGAATTAATCCTGTTTTGCTGAGTAATTTTTGTCCTTCTTTTGTTTTAAGTATTTCGGCAAATTTTTGTCCTACAGGAGGAATACTATTATCACGAGGATAGACTACAGCTAGAGGATAAGTTAAGGGATAGCGGTTAGTTTGAAATGCAAGGCGATCGCGTTTGTAGCTTCCTTTTTCTTTACATAAGTCTAATTGAGGATTAATAGGCTGAAGATTATTTTGTAATAATGGTTGAATTACTTTTCCTCGATCGCTCACTATGGCTAAAGGATAAACTGAACATTGACCAAACATTTCGCTCAAATTGCCAAAACCAATACTGCCAACTTGTTCATTTTCAAATTCAGGTAATATTTGACGTAACATGGGCAAAATAGGTAGGCGAGTAATAGATGGCTCTAGATTACTATCTGTTGATAAATTACGAAAAGCTTCAACTTGTCCTCGATTAAGCAAGACCTTTTGTTCAAATAAGTCGATCGTTGACTCGGAATCAGGTATATAAAGTTTTACGGGAATATCTGCTGCCCCCAGCTGTTTCCAATTAGTAATACTTCCTGTGTAAAGTTTACGTAATTGTTCAAAAGTAATTTTACCTTGAAGGGAATTGAGTAAATCCTGCCCATTTTTATCTTGACTAAAAGCAATAAAAAATACGACTCCGTCATAGGCAAAAGTTTCGGCTTTTAAACTACCATCTAAATTATTGGCTGAACTAATAATTGCAAAGTCACTTTTTCCTGCTTTAACACTTTTGATCGCCTCTAATTCGGTATTTTGAGGTAAGAAATCTAACTTAAATTGGGGAGTTTTTTTCGCTAGTTTAGTTTTTAAAGTAATATCTTTAAGAATTAAATTCTTTTGTTGCAAAATATAGTGCCAAACACCATTCTTTTCTGCTGAATAATTAAATGTACCTTGAGGAATTCCTGCCATATCAGAAATACAACAAATTGATGGTACTTGGGAATTAGCGATCGCTGTTTGACGTTGTAGATTCCACCCCCAATAACCAATGCTGCCTAGAAGTAAAACTAAAATTAAGATCAAGAGCGATCGCCAAAAATTTTTCTTGGTTTTTGAAACAACAACTTCTCGATTATGAATAGGTAAAGATTGAGATTGAGGAGATTTTACCGGTAAGTTGAGTAAAGTCTGACGAGCAGAAAAAGCATTGGTAAAGGGTGTATCTATTTCTAATAAGCGAAAAATATATTGTTTGAGAATTGGATCGATATTTGTCCAGTTAAATTGATTATGAGGGCTGAGATTATAGCCATTTTTACCGATAGATTTACCAATTAATAAATAAAAACCTACATGGCCCAAAGCAATTAAATCTTGACTAATAGTAGGTAGCTTAGGTAGCTTGGGTGGTGGTTCAAATAAATTTTCCCAAAGAGCTAAATCAGACAAATAAATCGTTAATTGAGATTCTTCTAAATAAGGTTTGGAATCAACAGCAATCAAGATACTTTCTAGATTGAGATTACCATGGGGAATACTGGGATAAATTTGACCTGTTGGAAGACGAAATTTTTGATGATGTAGAGACTCTAAAGTTTGTAATACTTGATTAAGTATTTGACGCACTTCCTCTGTAGACATTGCTCCTTGTTCAGCTAAGTACTCTCTAAGAGTAGTTAGTTGTTCTTGCTCGCCTAGAGTAACCAAATAACAACGTTCACGATCTTTAGTAAGGTAAGATAAGTCATACCCAAGAGACTTATTGCTATTAATCGGATTGTGATTAATTAATTCAACTAGCCGCTCCTGGGGCGGAGGACTAATGACATCTGCATTAAGAGGTAGTCTAAAATCTTGTCTTCTACCATCAACTAATTCAATGCTGCCCTGATTCCTAAAAGCGTTATGAGTATGACGTTTTTCTTCCTGATTAAAATGACGGTTGGGTAAGAGATATTCTTTTATGGTTACTGGTTTTTCATTGGCAACTTGTACTCCCTGGTAAAGTCTTCCTCTACCTCGTGTTTCTAAATAGCGAATAATACGATATCTGCCTCTTTGTCCAATTATTTCACTGTCCTGCGCCAAAATTGCTGGAAAACCACATTGCTGACAATATTTACCTGGAGAATTATTTTTCGTCTCTTGACGGGCATAAAGACATCTAAGAGGTTCTGCTTCTAAACAACGATACTGAAAATATTCTGAGGGAGTGCTGGGTAAAAGTTGTAAACGAGCTTGTTTTAGTTGTTCTGTGCTTAATTGATTGGTTTTTGTCTCTAAATTACTTGATTTATCTTGCTTTCTTTGACTGAGTTTTTCTTGAGTATATTTTTGAGCTTCTTTGGCTAAGATTGGCATACTAGACCGAAAAGATCTAGGCACAAAAAGCAATACTCCTCTAAAAATACGACTTTTAAAACGACGAATTAAAGTAAAAACAGGATAAAGCTGTCGTTTGACAAGACGATTGGCAACTTGGATTAAAGGGCTTTTTTTTTTCATAATAGGAAATGGAGAGTTAAGAGTCAGAAGTCAAGATAAGATTGACATCGAGCTACTGCTTATTGCATTAATCTAGTTAAATGCTTTCTTTGCCAAGCGAAATGTAGTAGGTTAATACCCATTTCTTGAGCAGTGCGGATAGACTCTCTAGATAATTTGAGTTCTGGATCTAGTCCCCAAGCTGCGGATAAGTCGCCTATAACTAAAACAATTCCTCTCCAATTAAAAACCTGGATTAATTGCTCATTGACAATGGGGAATTGAGCAAACAAAAAAGGTTGATTTCTCAAAGGATGATTATGTCCAATTTTGCCTGAATTAGCTTCTGAGATTTGATTTAGTTCGGGAATAAAATCAGCGATCGCATCGGTAATTTCAGTTACATCTTTATCTAGAACTATACCCTTTGATGAACTCTGTTGCTGGGAATTTTGAGCGTTTTTTAATTGAGGGAAGACATCAGCAATAGCAGTAGTTATTTCTGCTACTTGTTCGGCTAATTTTGCTTCGCAAGCTTGTAATTCTGCTTCTATTTGTTGGGGAATATCAGGAAATTCACTCAAAGACTTAGCATCAGTAAGAGCAGCACTTAATTTATGTTTCAGTCCACCTAATTCCCCAATAGTAGTTTCGTGACTAGGAATTTCAATAGTCACTACGCACCCCGCAGCTAGATATTTGCCTAGACGTTCTAACTCTGCTGACTGAAGAGAATGCAGTTGTTGTTGAGTCAACCACAGTAGATCGCAGTCTAGAATCTGTTCTGAATTGTTAGCAAGATTGACTTGCATAACTTCTGAGGCACAACTCATGGCAGGATAAAGAGCATCTAGAGATCTAAATAAATATTGCCAATTAAAGTTAATAGGATTGGCAGTAGTAATTTGAGCTACCTGGACGCTTTTTGCTGGTTTGACTTCGGCAATAGGGCGATATCGTAAATCTAGCTGATTTGCTAGGGGAAATAAGGTATTTTGGGGATTAGTAACCTCAATAACTTCTGATTGCAGTTTAATCCGACATAATTCTATTTCTCCTGGGGCTGGAAGGCTTAATTTCTCCTCAATGCGAAACATTTCTGGGACAAACTCTGTTTCCTGAATAGATTCTAGTCGGTCAGGATCGACATAGTTAATTACTAAATAGGCGGTTGTGATTGACTTTTGAGGATAGGCAGCCAGACGCAAATTAATCGCTTCGGTGACAATAATCGGATTTCCCCAATCATCAATCGCCATCCCTGGTTGAATCTGTAACCATCTTTTCTCTTGACGATATTGAGCGGGAATATTCCTCGGTGGTGCGATCGCTTTAACCCCCAAACCATAAACAATCCCTGGTCGATGCAAAGATTGATAATGCAAATTCTGACGTTGACGATGGTATTGATGAGCCTGTCGCCAACGTTCTGCATTTAATAGTAGTCCATCTCTAACTACCAAACGAGATAGAGGTTCGATTTTAGCTTGATTATTGATGGCTAATTGTCGATCATTCATTACTTATCTCCATGTCCTTAATTCCCCTAACTCCCTAACCCTCAATTTCCAAATCATAGGTACAAAAAACAGGTTTTTCCTGCTCAATTACCAAACGAATTATGGCTTCATCCAATTTTCTTTCAGGAACATCTCGTCGCAGATGAACACTAAAATGAAATGGTCGACCTCCTCCTAAAACCGAGTCCTCTCCTAAGCGAGTTTCACCAAATACAAATCCATGACAAAAATAATAACGAAAACTGATATGTTTATATTTTTAGTCAAAAATTTCATCATCTATATGTAAACCCGTAATTAGATGTAAAAAGAAACGCAACCCATAACGAGTACCCCGCCAGCGATAAATCTGAATTGCAGAGCGAATCAAACGCCGTTGTAAATTTATGGGTATTTGGGATTGTATTTGCCAACCTACCCAATGAGCTAAAAACGGTAACATGCTTTCTGGTGCAGTAACAGGATCTAAATATGCCCAGAAGTTTTGTAGAATTTGCAGATCGGGTTCAAAAGTAGTTTCAATAATTTTCAGAAAGCGTCCAACAAAGTCTACTTCCCGATAAATCTGCGGTAAAAACTCTAAATAGCGGGTTTGGGGACGAACAAATAAATTAAAGGCAGTGGATTTAATTAACTCTGGTTCTCTCGATTCATTAACATTATAGAGATGTAATACTCCATAGTAATCCAATTTGAGAGAGCGTTCTCGCCAGTTCTCAACCCCTGAATCCAAAGCATCTTCTGCTTCAAAAAAATCGTCAGGTACTTGAAAATATAACACTGCTTCCATAGTTTGCCCTGGTAACAGTTCATTTCCTTCTGTACCAATACGACACCAGGATAGAGGAAAATCTCCCGCAACTTCCCAGCGCAAATTAAGGGGTTCAACACTACGGCTAGATAGCCTAACCAACATTTCACTGGCTTCACCAGGATTGAGTAGTAAGCTCTCTCTCCTTAGATTGATGGTCTTAGGACTAGCACCAGTACGAATTGGCAACAGTGCCAATTCTGCCTCTGGAATATTAAGGGATTTTAACTTTAAAGATACTTGTTGCTGTTCTCGCGATCGCGCTTGAGTCATTTTCTACTCCCTAATTCCCCAAAACCTTTAAACAACAACATTAATACTGTGACCAGAACGCAAGCTTTCATCATGCCAAGAACAAATTAACCCCAATGAACCTGGGTTGATGCTGGGGGTTGGAGGCAACCGTACCCATTCTTGTTCAAAACGACGTAGTTCAAATAATTGAATTGCCCCTAAATAACGAATTCCTGGAATAGTTTGGCAGAGGGCAACGATATCAGAAGGATATAGAGGTTGACCTAATCTCCAACCTTTGCCATCAATACCTCCCGTAATAGGATTAAGAAAACGATACAGTGCAACTTGTAACTGCCATAAGATTTCTTCTTGAGCAGTGGAATTTTGGTATTGAGCCTCTAAAGCGACTTCTGTTTGTACTGTAACTCCTACATAATTAGGTTCGAGACATTCAACCTTAACTCCCAATAGTCTTCTATCATCTAAATAAGAGATAATTCTGTTTTTAAGTTGTTCGTTAAGCTGAAATAGATCGGGATGAATCCCCCGGCCTCGTTCAATTTCTTGAGTATCAATCTGGGGAACAACCAATAATTCCACTGTTCCTGGTTTTTGGGGATTAGTGGGTAAACAATGAGCGCGCGCCACTGCTCCTTGTCCTCCTTGAATAGTCAAGATTTCAAAGTCTTCTGGGGTAACAGCGCGATCGCGAGTCCTTAATACTTGAGGAACTTTGAGAGTAAGCTGTTCTAAGGTTTCTGCATCTGCACCATTACGAGCTGGAAGATGATTAGTTACCCTTGCCACATAGGGTACAGCTGACTTGAGTGTCTTGAGTGTTCCAGCTAACACATTACCCTGTTTGCCTCCTCCACTTCGATAACGAGACATTTTCAAGATTGAACCTTTAGGAGGAATTGCCCCATACTGTTGTTCTAAACTATCTGCCGATAAGATTCTAGATCGTTGTTGCCCGTGGGTTTGATATTCAATTCTTTCTTCGGTTAAAGCTTTAAGTTGATTTGGCTCCCTTACCAATGGTCCCAACTGGATTAATCCTGTCAGAGAATCAATTACATAATGGCGATCGCTGGGTTGAGAATCGGCAAAATCGGTGACTTCTTGCCAAGTTTGAGGGAGTTCTCCAGGAGGCGTAACAATTAAATATTCATCTTCTCGACGGGTTAAAACTGGTTTAGCCTGTAGTTGAAAAAATTGTCCAGGATTACCATTACTAACCCCGATCGCTTCATCCTCAATCACTTCGCTTTGACTAGCTGTTACTGTTCCCCCCAAAGAACGAACTTTTAAGCCCACAATTCGTGGAGTCTGTTCATAGAGTGGTTGATCGAGGTAATTAGTACTAGTGTTACAGACACAACGCAACCATCGCCCCCGATAATTACTAAACTGAGCAATAGGAAAATCGAGGGGTAAATGAAGAATAATATCTGCACCTTGGAGAGAATTTCCTCCCTGTCGGCTCAAATCACTAAAACTAAAACCCTGAGTCCCATCATCAATATCTGTTAGTAGAATAGGTTGCCATTGACTACCATTCCAAGCTTCCCAACTTCTAGGGGGTCTATGGGGATTAATCCCCGTGGGGGTTGCTTCTTGTCCTTTGACGGTCAAGGCGATCGCATTTCCCGCCAGAGTATCACCAGGATCTAAAACTAGATAAAAACAGTTTCCTGGTTGGGGTTGTTCGTTAAACACCGCCAATTCAGAACCCGACCATTCTTCTTCCTGTAACGTCCAAAAATTTGTCAGGCGATCGCGTAATACTTGGGGTTGGACTTCTGCTGTCTCCGCAGTTAAAAGATGATTGATTTTTGGTTGACCAATAACTAACGGTTCATCAGTACTAAAAATAATTGCTGGTTGATTACTCCCCTGTTGAGTTGCTACTTCAATCCCTCTAGGAATGGTATAAGACTGGGGTAAATCTGCAACCAGATAAAAAGTTAATTCTGTTTGTGCTGGACTGGGAGGTTGCAAACGCATCCCCAACATTTCCAAAAAAGTAATATAGTTGCGTCGAGGCACTTGATTAAACCGCATCAACATCTGATCCGTTAACCAAGCAAACAATTCAATCAGGGTAATTCCTGGATCGCTGGGATTATAATTTGTCCACTCAGGACAATAGCGAGGACTGCGCAAAATACACTCCTGCAAAAGATCCTCATACTTGCGATCGTCTAGATTAGATTTGGGTAAATGGGGTAAAAAGTTAAACACTATAAAATCAACTAGATGGGTGTATTTAAATAAAAGAGTAAAGAGTCAAAAAAAAGTAGTGTCTGTTTATTTTTCTTTTTTAATAAAAAATGGATATATTAAACTACGTCTGTCGTAGCTGTTTTTAACCCGGTAGTGAATCGCAATATTGACTTGACCCTCAACATTAATTGGCTGAGTAATAATATTGTCTACCTCAATTCTTGATTCCCAGCGTTCTAGAGCTTCTTTTACCCATATTTTCATCAGCATTAAAGTTTCACTATTAAGAGGAGCGAAAGCTAATTGATGAATACGACAGCCAAAATCAGGACGATACAATCTTTCTCCTGGTTCAGTCAGCAAAATAATCAAAATCGATTCTTCAATATTGTCTACTTCCCGACTGAGAGTTAAATTTCCCTGTTTACTAATTCTCATGGGGAAAGATACTCCCTGACCTAAATATTTACGCCGTTTCTTTCTTGTAAGGTCAACCATGATTGAGATGGTATATAGATTTAACCTTCCAAACTTTAACGGTAGAATACTGTTTCAGCTATTCGACCAAAGTCTAATTGCTGGTCTAGATTTCTGTGAGGACTCAGAAGGAGAGGGTTAACGAGAACTGCTATGGCGATCGCTTTCTGACCAAGGTGACATGCTCTCTTTTATTTCTGCCTCTTGCCTAAGATCAAAACGTAGTCTAATTGATTAAGGAAAGCACTTTGACATAAGGAATGTGGGTTGAGAAATACGCAGTTGATTTGCTTGAATAAAATAGTTATAATAGTATATAATGTGGAGATGCAGTAAAATAATAGAAAGTCAGAAAAGAGGTAAATGGTGTTGAGAGAGAAAAGCCTCTTCTGAAGCTCTGGCTTAGTTGGAATACTGGATAATCAAGCTGCTAGAGCTTTGTCTGGTAGTTATAACAGGATAGTATTTTTGAATGGTAAGGTAAAAATTTCCGCTCCTCCGACTCGTGCGGAATGTAGTCAGAGGACTAGATGATACGTCAGTGTCTCCATTCTATGCAATTACTACTGCCTGTTGTTGTGTGGAGTATGTCTAGAAGATTAGAAGCTTAGCAGCATCTAATGTTTAGATTAGGGAGAATTAAAATGAGTAGACCAATTGCTAAAACCGAACTTTTTAAACCGATTTCAGAAAATGAAGCTAGTCAAATAGCAGGAGGTCAGTTTACCGTTGTACTCGAAGAAATCGGTCCAATTACAACTAGTGCTGCTAGAGAGGTAGGTCCTAATCCGACGGCGATTTTAATCAATAATACATCACAGTTGAACTTGTTTTACGGCATTGTGTATGAGGGGGGTTTCAATGATGTTGAGAATGCCACGATCGAAGCAGGAAAATCTAACACTCACTTTGCACTTGAAAAACCAGCAGCAGCACTAGGTTGGGATAAAGATCTTGCTCAATCTGGTACTCAGCTCGATATTGCTCGTCTCAAACCAGGATATGAATACACTTTCAGCGTGGTTTAATTGACTAATTGTTAGCTTCTACCTGGGGTGTTGAATTTGCTCCCTAGCTGCGAAAAAAGTCCTTACCTACCCTAGATTTTATCTAGATTACAGGATAAACAAGCGACACCATGGGAATCGCTGAACAAGACAGTAAATATTGAGGAATATCTCGTCATTTACAGCCTCGTAGGACAATATTCAGGATTGCGTCGATTGCTTTCTACAGATGTACTTCTTAAGAACATCCACTGAGTTTTACCAGGGGAATTAGAGATTCACTGAATTCAAAATTTCTTTGACTTCTCTTTTTCCCTTTTATTAAGTAGACAGACATAAATAACCTAAAGTATGTAACAAAATGTAAATTTGCCTCAACTTGATATCAATCAAAAGATTCAATCTACTTTACAAAAGTAAATATAGTTGAGTTTAATTATCCCGATCTACTTAACTGTATTGTCTTAACTGTTTGCTGCCTTCATAAACACTTGTTTCCAAGAAACTTAACTTTATTTCAAAGGAGAAAAACCATGTCGAACATCGACAAA
>JAAUYI010230215.1_pt1 | contig 11970 bp, 6 predicted proteins | sample 7278041 | NCBI WGS metagenome assembly JAAUYI01 (sample SAMN14350216, study PRJNA611818) | marine sediment metagenome | isolation source: surface marine sediment (0.6m) | place: French Polynesia: Moorea | collected 2018-08
CGCGATCGAGATTCATCCCTTCAATGCCAATTGCAGTAGAGATGACAGGCAAACCATACTCTAAACTCTGACCGACTTTACCTTTCATCCCCGCACCATATCTTAGAGGTGCAACAAAGACTCGATGATTGAGAAAATAAGAAGTCACATCAGAGACATATCCCGTTACAGAAATTCGTGGATCTCCCCTTAAAGCCAGTACCTCTTCTCCAGGATTATTACCCAGTAAAGTTACGGTTATTTCTGGCATTTTTTGCCACACTAAAGGCATAATTTCTTTGACCAGCCAACGCACCGCATCTACATTGGGGGGATGATTGTAGCTACCAATAAATAGTAGTCCCTGTCTTTGTTGAAAACCTGGTGTTACTTCCCTATAAGCTCGATGAATATTGGGGATAACTGCTAAATTGCTTACCTGTTGCTGCTGTAGTATTTCTTGTTCGACAGGAGTAATAGTAATGGTTAGATCGGCTTCATGGGCAGCTTTCAGTTCGCGCATCTGCATCCTGACCCATTTGCGCATACTTTCTATAGTATTATCCGAAAATTCTCCCTCGCGTTGCAGCCTGAGATAGTGTAAATCTACAGTGTCGTAGATTAGCTTAAGGCGATCGCGTTGACGAATTAAAGGGGCGTATTTTTCGTATAGTTGCGGACGACATATCCAAGCCAGATCGACTAGCGGTAATAAAGCTTGTAGCTGTTGCTCTACAGATGTACCGTAGCCATCCTGAGTATAAATTACTTCGATCTCTAAATCTTGCAGCATTCCCACGTAGGGCTGTTCTTTCGCGCCGTTGTCGGGAACAAAGATGACATGGTAGTTTAGCTGTTTGAAGATCTGCAATAGCTCCCAAATTCTTCTCGCCCCAGATTCTTTGTCATAACAGGGAGCGTAGAGATCGATTACCAGAATGGTTTTATTACCCGAGTGTCTTCTGGTGGCTGCTGCTATTCCTTCCTTACCCGTGTTTACAGGATACTCTTGTAATTCTTTTGCCCATTTTTGCTTAAATTTAGCCAGGTTGATTGATTGGTAGCGTTTGATTCCAGTGGTTAAATCTGTGCCACAGCTTACCCCTTCATGATGAATCACTTCTGACTTGGGTTGATAGATTACTTTGAGTCCCAGATGGTGGCGGATGGCAAAACAAAGATCGGTATCTTCGTAATAGGCAGGCGCAAGCTTGGTATCGAATCCGTTTAAGGCTGCTAATGTGGTTCTTCTGATGAGTAAACTAGCCCCAGAACAATAGTCTACAGGACGGAGATAATTATATTTGGGAGCGAGAGCATTATCTTTTCTGCCATAATTCCAGCCCGAAGCATCCTGCCAAATAACTCCCCCTGCTTCTTGCAGGCTACCGTCGGGATAGATTAGTTTTGAGCCAACTGCACCTACTTGTGGATCGCGTTGACATACGGACAGAAGATGTTCTATCGCCCCAGGACGCAATTCGGTATCGTTGTTGAGAAAATAGATATACTCTCCCTTGGCTACTTTAAGACCTTGATTGCAAGATTTAAGAAAGCCGAGATTTTCGGGGTTATCGATCCGTTTTAGCCCCTCAATTGGTTCTAAAATCTCTACTGTGTTGTCTGTAGAGCAATCATTAACGACGATAACTTCGATCGCCAGTTCGCCAATAACCTTAGCAATGGAACGCAGACAGTTAAAGGTGTAATTGATTTGGTTGTAGACGGGAATAATAATCGAAACAACTGGAGATGGATGACAGGGAAGCTTTAGGGAATAGTCTAGAATTTCTGTCTCAAGATTGGCTATTGAAGTTGCAGCCAAGTTAGAACCAGAAAGAAGTTGGTTGAGTCCTTGACTTAATTCTAGATTTCTCGGCTGAATTTCCAACCCCAGTTGATAAATGGCGATCGCCTCCTCGGTTTTTCCCTGTTTGACTAGAGCTTTACCCAAACCTAGATAGAGTTCGTGGTCTTTTTTATCTAGGGAAATTGCCTGGTGATATAGCTCGATGTTGTCTGGATCTCTAGCGATTTGGGTTTTGCAAAAGGAGAGTGCTTCCTGTTGAGAATGTTTGGTGCGGTGATGGAGAACTGTACCGATCTTAGTTTTAACTTCTGGTAAGTCGGGAGCGATCGCCTGGGCTGACTTATATGCTGCTAGAGCTTCATCCCACCGTTCTAATTTGGCCAGAGCTTCCCCCAGATTGTAATGCGACCAAACAAAATCTGACTTAAGCTCGATCGCTCGTTGGAAACTATCGACAGCTTCTTGCCATTGCTGCAACTGTAATTGGGCGTAACCTAAATTGTTATGCGTCCAAGAATTTTTGGGGTTAAGGGCAACTGCTTTTTGGTAAGCCGCCCTAGCAGCGTCCCACATCTGTTCGTGGGTTAAAACTTCGCCTAAATTGTGCTGGATGTCTGCGTTCTTGGGTTCTAGTTCTGCTGCTTGTTGGTAACATTGGAGGGCAGATTGCCACTGTTCTAATTGAATCTGTACTTTACCTAAACTATAGTAAGAACGGCTTTGAGGATTGATTTCAATTCCACGTTGATAACATTTGGTTGCCTGTTGCCATTGTTTTTGTTCTCGAAATACTTCTCCTAGTTGATAGTAGGCTTCCCAGTCGTGCGGGTTATGGCTAATGGCTTGTCGATAGTATTGTGAGGCTAACTGCCAGTTTTTTTCTTGGGCTGCAACTATCCCCATTTTCAGGTATTGTTGAGCCTGTGGGGTTTGGGGTTCGGGCTTTTTACTCGGTAATGATTTAGTAGTTTGAGTTACCGCCCCAGAATCACCTTTGTCACCCTCAAGGGACTTAAGCGATCGCTGTTGCCTCTCTAGGCTAATCAGATTTTGTAACTTTTTGTAGGCTATTTGAAAATCTGGTTTGAGTTCGATTGCCCGACGGTAGCAACCCATTGCCAATTTAATTTTACGCTGTTTAACCCAAAAATCACCGAGCTTATCGTGCTGTTCGGCAGGGACAATTTCTGGCTGCAAACTATATGCCTTGAGCATTAATCCCGCACCCTCGAGTTTTTTGCCCAAAACGCCATAAATCTTACCTAATTTGAGATAGGCGATCGCTAAATCGGGTTTAAGCTTAATTGCCTGTTGATAATAGGCTATTGCCTGTTGCCATTGTTGTTGACGAGCAAAATGATTACCTAGTTTGACTCTAATTTCAGTGGAGTTTGGCTGTTGTTTTAGCTGCTCGATATATTGCAACGCAGTCGCATCTAACCCTGTTTGTTTTTGAGGCTTAACTGCTGTAGAGGCTGGATTTAATCTTGGTTTGCTCGGTGGTAAGAATTTGCCAGGTTTACTGTTAAGGAGATTTTGAATTCTGGACTTTTTCGCCGACGAGCGATCGCCTTGACGATTATTTTCTTTGAGTTTGACTAGTTGATGATAGTAACTATTAACTCGATCCCATTGACCATCTCGTTCTAAAGCTTTAATTAGTTTTTGATAAATCTGTTTGGAATCAGGTTTGATTCTCAGGGCATAATCATAACAAGTAATTGCCAACTTCACTTTACCTTCGGCTAACAAGTCATCTGCTAACTGTAAATGTTGCCCGACTGTCAAGATTTCTGGCTGCAAATTTAAAGCTTGCAACAGACAATTTAAAGCCTGCTCTTCTTCTCCTAGTTTTTCCCAAGCTCTAGCCAGATGCAAACATACTTTAGCTGCTTTTGACTCTTTAGTTAAGGATTTTTGATAGTATTCTATTGCCTCTTGCCAATTATTTTGCTTGGCATAAAGACTACCAATATTGGCATAAACATCAGCAGCAATATTGGGATCTTTAGCTAATGCCTGGGCATAATAACCGATCGCTTCGGCTATCTTACCCATTTGCTGTAAAGCGTTACCGTAAAGTTTGTAGATTTCTGAGAGATCTGGACAGATTTTTAATCCTTGCTCGCAGGCATCGATACTCTTTTGCCATTGAGACTGGGCATAGTAAAGTTTAGCCTGTTGTAGATAAATTTTAGCTACTTCTAATTGATTGTTTTCGACATAAGTTCCAGGAGCAATTGCTGTTAACTTAGGTAATACAATTGCCGAGCTAGATTGAGACGAGGCAGTCGAACTATTTTGTGCTTCGACGTTACTATTGTTGCCTAAAGATAGTCCCAAACGATGATAATAATCGGCTTCAGTTAAATTACCTTGTTTTTTTAGGGCGATCGCTAAAATATGATGGGCAACAGCTGATTGCGAATTTAACTTTACTGCCTGACGATAATGCTCTATTGCTTCTGTTAATTTGTTTTCTTGCTCTAATTTAATTCCCTGCCAAACTTGAGATTCTACCTCAGCTAAAGAGACTGGCTTTTCCCGATTACTAGCCTCTATTGTAGTTTCTGAAGGCTGCCGTAGAAAATAATCGGGTATTTTTTTATAACTATCATTTTCCTGAAACTCAACTCCATGATAGCTATCTGAATCTTCTAGCCAATTAAAATCTTTGTCCAACATTTTACCTAGTTAATATTTCTTATATTTCTTATTTTCAAGAGACTTTGGGCAAGCCTAAATCTAGACAATAACCGTAGAAGTTAAAATCAATACCGCTCGTACTTAAAAAATAGATTCTCTCTAGTAATCTTCTCTAATTTATTGAAATTATTTTGTCGATTGTTATTAGTCATCAGTCTTTGAACATCAAACATCGATTTCGTTTATGCTTACGAATAATTGCGAACCACTATAGCTAAAATGTTTTTTTGTTTTGGGGTAATTAACGATAAATATCGTTGTTTTTATAGTTAAAGTTAAGTAAAAATACTGATGACAATTAGGTTAATGTATATCTTTTTTTTTGAAGTATTAACTTAAATTTTGACATGGACATTTTTACTTGTTTACAAACACAATAATAGTAGTTTTTCTAATATTTATAATCTTTACCTGTAAGTACTAATATAACCTCTTTCATGAAATACGCAACCAAAAAAGCAAGCAAAAAACCTCAGTGTTTCCACGAGGTTTTGATGACTAACTATTAATAATTAAATCTGTATTGTTAACTATTTTTCTAGACGTACCACATACCACTGAAGATATTTATCGGCACCAATATCCAACTCAAAATAATTATCGAGTAAATGCTGAGCCTGCAATTCTGGAGTATCAAACTTTTCTAGTTCTCTAGGAATAATTACTTCATCTAACAGCAAAAGATTAATCAGCTTATCTTTTAATTCTGTAGCAGTCATAAATTGTTCGGGTAGATCGGATTCGAGGACAACATAGCCATCCTCTTGATACATAATTGGATCTGGCATCGGAGTTTAAAAAATTGGTAAGCTAGGTAATTTCCTAGAGATTAATTTTAAAACCTTGTCGTCTTCTAATTTTACTACCAAACATGGAAACCAACTCCAATCCTCTACTCAACTTAGAATACGAACCCGTAATGGAAAATTGGGGTGATGACTATTATGATGTGGTAGCTGCTGCGGAATTTCCCCAACATCACTTGCGTTTCCGTAATGACTCGCTGTTACCTTTATTCAATTTAGATCCAACAGTAGTCAGCGATCGCAACTTTATCGAGGCGTTTGGCAAATTTCGCACTGTACGCCCTTTTTTAGCCTTACGCTATCATGGCTACCAGTTTGGGGCCTATAACCCCTTTTTAGGAGATGGCAGAGGCTTTTTATACGGACAGATTAGAGGTGTTGACGGCGATCTCTACGATCTGGGAACAAAAGGTTCTGGGAGGACTCCCTATTCTCGCAGCGCGGATGGTAGATTAACCCTCAAGGGAGGAGTTAGAGAGGTATTAGCAGCCGAAGCACTACATCAGTTGGGAGTCAAAACTTCTCGTTGTTTAAGTTTGATTGAGACAGGGGAATCTTTGTGGCGAGGTGATGAACCTTCCCCGACTCGTTCTTCGGTAATGGTTAGGTGTAGTAGTTCTCACCTTCGCTTTGGCACTTTCGAGAGACTACACTATCTTAAACGTCAAGATCTAATTAGTAAATTATTAGATGGTGCGATCGCGGTTTATTATCCCGACATTGCCGATACAGAAGACAAATACCGGCAATTTTACGAGGCGTTGGTAGTTAGAATCGCTCAATTAGTAGCACAGTGGATGGCTGCGGGTTTTTGTCATGGGGTCTTAAATACCGATAATATGTCTATCACAGGGGAAAGTTTCGACTATGGCCCCTATGCCTTTATTCCGACTTACAACCCCCGCTTTACCGCAGCTAGTTTTGATTATGGTGGACGCTACAGCTACGGCAATCAACCCTATATCTGTAAGTTTAACCTGGAGATGCTGCAAATACCTTTGGCGATGGTTACAGAACAGTCCGAGTTAGAAGTAGCCTTGACTCAATTCGATGATTGTTATCAGCAGCATTATCACCAACTAACGTGGCAAAAATTAGGTTTTGATGAGTGTTCTACTCTATCCACCGAACTAGTAACCACCACAATTCAATTATTACAAGATACCCAGATTGGCTATCACGATTTCTTTAGCGAATTAGCCCAGGGTTTCAATTACGGTTGGCGAGAAGATAGTAATTTGATTTTAGAAAATGCTATCTTTAGTGGGCAAATAAGTAACTCAGACAAGAGTTCTCTTGGCGATCGCTGGCGCAACTTGTATCATAAATGTTTAAATAAATTGCCTCTTTCTGAATTAGAAGCAGTAGGCGATCGACTTGAGTTTCACAATCCTCCCACCGCTTTATTACGTCCCGCGATCGAATCGGTTTGGCAAGCAATATCCGAAGATAACAACTGGCAACCTTTTGATGATTTAGTAGACAAACTACAGACTAAAACCTAAAAAGATCGGGGCAAGTTACTTTCTATCTACTTCAAAATTAAGAATTAGTTAGTTGTTAGTTGTCAGTGGTTAGTTGTCTTCCCCATCTCCCCATCTCCCTTTGCCTACATGCGGGTTTATGCCCTAATGGGTACAAGCCCTTTGTCTGCTTCCCCTGCTATACATGAATATTTAATTTTACTAAAACACGATTCACATCCCACAGATACCGATAGAATCTAGTTACGACGAAGTTAAGGATCAGTAATGAAAGTTATTCACGGTACTTGGATACCAGATCCAGAACCCGATTACATCCAATCTGGGGCATTTTATCTCTGGGTAGAAACTTCCTTCTCAAAACAATCCAAGGGCAAAAGCAAACAACAGATTCATCCTGCCCATCTAGACTCAAAGGATTTGGGGATATTTCTCGCTCAAGAATTAGGTATCAAAGACACTGAAGCAACCATACAGCAACGTATCTCTAGTAAATACTTTATCTTACCGACTGCCAACAACCAACCATTGCCATCCCCTGAGTTAAGCAGATATCTAGAATCAGAAATTTCTGAAGAATACGATGATTTTCAATCTTGGCAGATCGATTGTTATCAGACTGTAACGGAGGTCAAAACTGGTTCGTATCGAACTGCGATCGCAATTAATATCATTAAGCTGCTGCAAGATCTTCACTTTTTAGCTTTATATAATTCCGAATCAATGCAACTGGGTTCGGATTTATTATTTTGGTATCATTACACCCAAGCCTTTAAACAAGTAATTCTCAAAGATCGCTACATTCCCGCCTTAAAATATCGCCAAAGAGAAGGGGCGAAAACTCAGAAAAAAACTAAAAAATCACCATCATTTGAAATTTACCCCACCTGGTTAATAATTGATGCCCAGTACGAAGCCAATATAGCCAAATATCGGGAATATATGCCCGCGATTTGTACCGCAGGGGCAAACTCTCCCAGTGATGAGATTGAAATTGAATTTTTCTCTCCTGAAACCCTGTTGCGCCACTTTAGCGAATACTTGCTGCACGATATTGTTACTCATACTCCATCTACCGCAGCTTTTGATAAGAAGATCGATAACACTATCCTGAACTATTGCTTAAATTGCCACGATCCTTTAACTGGCAATAAATATCTAGAAGAATACCAACAATGGCTACCCTGGAAACAAAGAATTGCCCGCACGCACAATCATGCTAACTTTAACCTCTGCTTTCAATTACATTCAGCCGAACCCGATACTGTAGATCATTGGCAGATTCAGTTTTTAGTAGCCGACAAACAAGATCCTTCTTTAAAACTAGCCTTGAGTGATTATTGGAGGATGAATGCCAAAGCCAAGACGGGAGTTAAAAAACAGTATGGTCGAGATTTTGAAACCAATTTACTCCTAAATTTAGGCTACGCAGCCAGGATGTATCCTAAGTTATGGCAGGGAATGGAAAGCGATCGCCCCGATCGCTTAAGACTTACTCTAACCGAAGCTTTTGAATTTCTCAAGGAAAGTGCTTGGGTATTAGAAGATGCGGGATTTAAAATTATTGTACCTGCTTGGTATACTCCTGCGGGTCGTCGTCGCGCTAAAATTCGCCTTAAAGCATCTAGTAGCAGAAAATCAGCTACCAAAACCCAAAGTAAAGGCTATTTCAGTCTCGATTCTTTAGTAGAGTATCAATATCAACTAGCAATTGGCGATGAAGCAGTAACGACCAAAGAATGGCAACAGTTGGTCAATGCCAAGACTCCCTTAGTTCACTTTCGCGGACAGTGGATGGAACTCGATCGCGATAAAATGCAGGAATTTCTCGAATTTTGGCAAGCCCACGGAAAAGAAAAACCCCAGATGACCATGCTGGAATTCCTTCAGCGTAGTGCCGAAGCGGGAGATGATTGGGAAGTCGAACACGATCAATTTCTCTCCGAGATGATGGGGAAATTGCAGGATAAAAGCCAGTTTAAACCAGTCACCGATTTAAAGCAGCTTAACGGTACTTTGCGGGAATATCAAAAGCGGGGTGTATCTTGGTTGAGTTATCTCGAACAATTGGGCATCAATGGCTGTTTGGCAGACGATATGGGACTTGGTAAGTCGATTCAGGTAATTGCCAGACTGGTACAGGAAAGAGAAGTTATTAATCAAGGTAAAAAGAAAAATCCCCAACAAGTCTTGCCTACCCTCTTAATTGCCCCTACTTCAGTTGTTGGTAACTGGCTAAGGGAAATTGATAAATTTGCCCCTCATCTAAAGGCTAGAGTACATCACGGCAGCGATCGCACTAAAGATCCCCAAGAATTTAAAACCGACTGTTGGCAACAGGATGTTGTAATCACCTCTTTTACCCTGGCACGGAAAGATGCCAAACTTTTAAGCAGTTTAGAATGGCAACGTATTGTTTTAGATGAAGCCCAGAATATCAAAAACCCCAAAGCTGCCCAAACCAAAGCTATACTCAAACTTTCCGCCCAACATCGACTAGCTTTGACGGGTACACCAGTAGAAAACCGCCTCTTAGATTTGTGGTCGATTTTTAATTTCCTCAACCCTGGTTATCTGGGCAAACAAGCCCAATTCCGCAAAGCCTTTGAGATTCCCATCCAAAAAGATAACAATAAAGTTAAATCCGTCACCCTGAAAAAACTAGTCGAACCTTTAATCCTCAGACGAGTCAAAACTGACAAATCGATTATCAGTGATTTACCAGACAAAGTAGAGGACAAACTTTACACCAACCTCACCAAAGAACAGGCTTCCCTTTACGAAGCAGTAGTAAAAGATGTCGATAACAAAATCCAAGACACCGAAGGCATCGAACGCAAAGGCTTAATCCTCTCTACCCTAATGAAGCTAAAACAAATCTGCAACCATCCCGCCCAATTCCTCCAAGATGGTAGTGATTTTTTACCCACCCGTTCCCATAAACTATCCCGTCTGGGGGAAATGGTAGAAGAAGCCATAGCAGAAGAGGAAAGCATCTTAATTTTTAGTCAGTTTACGGAAATCTGCGAAGGCTTACAAAAATACCTCAAGCACTCCTTCCACTGCAACACCTACTACCTCCACGGCGGAACATCCCGCAAACGTCGGGAAAAGATGATAGCCGAATTCCAAAACCCCCAAACCGAACCATCGGCGTTTATTCTCTCCCTCAAAGCAGGTGGCGTAGGTATTACTTTAACTAAAGCCAATCACGTCTTTCACTTCGATCGCTGGTGGAATCCTGCGGTAGAAGATCAAGCCACAGATCGGGCATTTCGGATCGGACAAGCAAAAAATGTTTTCGTTCATAAGTTTGTCTCTATCGGTACATTAGAAGAAAAGATCGATCGCATGATTGAAGATAAAAAGAAAGTAGCTGATGCAGTAATTGGTAGCGATGAGTCTTGGTTGACGGAGTTGGATAATGAAGCCTTTAAGGATTTGATTGCTTTGAATAAAACTGCAATTTTAGATTAGAGAATAGTTTTTTCATTTTGAATTTACTTAGTCTTTTATCGATTACAATCAGACGCTTGGTTCTTATACAGAAGTCAAAACAGAGCATGAATATTTTGACAAAGCAGTAGCTGATATGAGTTCTTATCAGTTAGGAGAATATTTAAAAATGAAACGTCAGATTGAAATAGGTAACTATGTGGCTTTTGCTTGTGGGTTTCCTTGTTTTCTCTCTTTTGATAATGCCAAAGCTGCAAATGGAATCAGAAGCAAATTTAGTTAATGTAATACGATAAATATATATCATATAGAAAGAATTTTCTAATTTTATTAAATCTGCGATTGACAATGGCTAGAGAATATTGGAACTACGTTGATTGTATTAATAGCACCAGTTTGTCTTTGATAGAAGATTCTCTTGTGAAAATGTTAAGTAAGGAAGGGTTTAACAAACTAAACAGTCTTCCTGAAGAACTCTCAATAAATATAACTACCACTTATTCCCCTAAACAATACCTTGAATCAATAAAAAAATACTTTCAATTAATAAAAAAAGTTCTGGTAATTGCCTTGTTTCCTGGAGCTTCGGGGTGGACTGTTGTTAAGACAATACCCAAAGAGTTTCTCTGTCGAAGAAGCAATAATAGTCCAAAACCTAGATTATCAGAGCTAGCCGTAAAATTAGATTGTCAAGCTTTTCATTGGAGCGTTTATCATGACACTTTTGGAATTTTGTTAGAAGCTAATCAACAAGGGGATATTTTTGTATCTGGCTCTCATTCTGCATACAACAAATTAGATAGACGCTTATACTATCAGGAAACAATCAACTATGATGAGGAATGGCAATTTCGCCTGTTAGATATACCAGAGAGTATCAAAGAGGCGATTAAACCAGAAACCAAAGAAGAGTTAGAAAGATCGATAGCTAGATTGCAAGAACTGCAAGCTTTAAGCGACAGAGGTGTTAATACTTTTAGAGAGCTAATGGAACTAAATTTTGATAGCGGTACAACTGCCGATACCGCATTGAGACGATCCATTGGAAATTCCTCTCCATATTGGAAAAAAGGAGGAAATATTGGCGTATTATGTATGGAAGAAGAAAAGATAATAGCAGGTGGGGGTAAAATACTATATTTTAAAACGCCAGAGTATTATCAACATATAAATGCGATTTCTGATATTGAAGGAAAATAAGTGCGATCGCTTTTTGAATAACGTAATTGACAAAGAAAAATCTAATTACAGATACCGTCTTAAAGGTCAAGCAATCTGAGCATAATTAGGATCAAAAGGTTTTCCAGTTTTTATGACTCCATAAGCTATATGAAGTAGTTTACGCATGAGTGCGCCCAAGATAGCCATCGGATGTTTTCCTTTTTGTCTTATCTTTTGAAAACCAATTTTTTCTAAAACTTTAATCGTTTTGTTAGCCGTAACTGTTGGTAGTTTAGGCATTAGATAACAATTTTTTGGATGCCAACAAATTCAGTTTTAGAATCTTCAGTTTCTTCTTCCAAGCAAAGTTCGATTACTTCTTTCATATTTTTCATTAGTTCATCAATCGTTTCTCCCTGACTGTAGCAAGCTTGCAGTTGGGGAACTTCTCCTACATAATATCCATCTTCGTCTCGTTCGATGATGACATAGAATTCTTGCTGCTTATAAGTCATAGAAATACTAATATAAGAACTTATATCTTGGTAATATACTAATTGAGAAAAAG
>JAAUYI010168035.1_pt1 | contig 11968 bp, 7 predicted proteins | sample 7278041 | NCBI WGS metagenome assembly JAAUYI01 (sample SAMN14350216, study PRJNA611818) | marine sediment metagenome | isolation source: surface marine sediment (0.6m) | place: French Polynesia: Moorea | collected 2018-08
ACCCAGGTCAGACGCCGGACGTTGAAGAACGGATCGCCGCGGTCCCAGACGTGATGCGCTCGCCCTAACGCCCACGAAAACGGCAGGCGCCCATAGTGCCGCTTCACGGTGCGAAAGATCTCGCGATAGACCTCCGAGCGGCGGCTGATGGTCTTGTTGTCGCGATACATGCGCGAGCTCGCCACCACCCGATCGAGAAATCGCACCTCGAGCTTTTTACCCAGGCGGATCCAGAAATCGTAGTCCATGCACATCTGCAGGCTCTCATCGAGCCGAAAGCCACGCTCGAGCACCCGGCGCCGTAGAAAGACGGTGGGCTGGCAGATGAAGCACTCGTGGGCCAGGGTTTGCCAGTCAAACTCGGTACGGGTGGGATAGACCCCGAGCAGCTGATCGTCTTCGTCGACGTAGTGGGCGCGCCCGTAAAGCACGTCGCAGCTGGGGTGCTCGGCAAATGCGGCGGCGATGGCCTCGAAAGATCCCGGCTCGTAGACATCGTCGGAGTTGAGCCAACCGACGATGTCGCCGGTCGCGCGTGCAAAGCCTTTGTTGACCGCATGGGCCTGGCCACGATCGGGCTCGGAGATGAAGTCGAAGCGACCGGGATAACGGTCCCGCATACGCTCGAGAACCTCGAGCGTACCGTCGGTGGAACCGCCGTCGATCACCAAGTGCTGGACTTCGCAGCCACCTTGCTCCATCACGCTACGAATCGTGCGCTCGATGAACGCATGCTGGTTGAGCGACGGCGTGATCACCGTAATTGATGGTCTTCCAGCGGCAACAGCCGCGGCGGTGACGCTCGAACGCTCGCTCCGAGAAGCCACTCCAGCGGGTATAGCCGTAGCGGCTGCGCTCGAGCGCTCGCTCCGAGAAGCCACCGCGGCGCTGAAGGCCTGAAGGGTGGTTCCCGCGGTCCGGCTCCAGGAGAACTCTTGTGCCCGACGCCGGCCGGCACGCGCCAGATCCTCCCGACTGCGCTCCCCGGCTACCGGGCTTCCGTCCGCGTCCCCGAGGCAAAAGTCTTCCAGACGATCGCACAGCTCGTCGGGCTGACGCGGATCGAAGTAGACCGCGGCGTCACCGCCGACCTCCGGCAGGCTGGCCGCGGACGAGCAGATCACCGGGCTACCGGCGCGCATCGCCTCGACCACCGGGATGCCGAAGCCCTCGAATAACGACGGCAGGACGGTGGCCAGGCTCCCGGCGTAGATCGCCGGAAGATCCTCGGCGGGTACGTAGCCGAGCCTCAGGACGTCGTCTTCGAGGCCGAGACGCCGGCACTCGGCCTCGAGATCGACCGCGCCTTCTACCTGAGCCCCGGTGAGCACCAGTCGCGGAATCGGGCCCCGACGCTGCTTCAGAATCGCCAGGGCCTCGAACAGTCGCCGATGATTCTTGTGCGGCCACGCCGCACCCGGGTAGTAGAAGTACTGCTCAGGCAAGTCGACCTTGGCACGGACCTGGTCGACCCCGGAGCTCGCCTCATCCGGCCCCTCCGAGGAAACCGGCGCAGCGTCGAGATGGGTGACGATCACCCGATTGGGGTCGGCTCCGAGCACTTCGATGATCTGGTTTCGGGAGTACCTCGAGAGCGTGAGGATGCGGTCGGCGTGGAGCACGGTTCGACGATAGTGCCGACGCCGCCAGTCGAGAATCTCAGCCGAGAAGAACTCGGGAAAGACCTCGTGTTGAAGGTCGGGAATCGTCGCGACCGCCGGCAGACCGGGCTCCTCCGGCGCCAGCACCAGCAGCGGACAGAACCAGAGATCGAGATCATAAGCGGCGATCCGTGCGGCGTCGAGCACCGCGAACTCCTCGGCCGACAGCAGGTGTTTTTCGAAATCTTCAGCAAAAGTCCCGATGTTGTACTCAGCGCAGAACAGGACGAACTCCAAGTCCGGTTCGATGCTCCGCACCGAATCCAACAGGTGGCGCACATAGTCTTCCAGACCGCCGATCTCACCCGGCCGCAAAGCCTCCAGGTGAACCCCAACACGCATCAGCCCCGCCCTCCCAAGCGCACCCCGATCCTCTCGAGCAAGCGATAACGGCGATCCCCCCGAATGTCCTGAAGCTCCGCGGCGGTCGCCTCGAGATCCTGGTCGAGCCTCAGGATCACCGCCTCCTTGGCCTGCTGGTCGGCTCGTACCTCATCCAGCTCGACGCTCAGGCGCTCGATCAGCTCTTGCTTGGCCGCCTGGTCTTCGCGCGCCCTGTCCAGCTCAGACCCCAGGCGCTCGATCAGCTCTTGCTTGGCGGCCTGGTCGGCGTGCACCGCCTCGAGATCGGAGCCCAAGCGATCGATCAGCTCTTGCTTGGCTGTCTGGTCTTGGCGCGTCGCCTCAAGCTCGGCGCCGAGACGACCGATCAGCTCTTTTTTGGCCCCCTGATCGGCACGGATCATTTCCAGCTCGGAGCTCAGCCGATCGATCAACTGCTCCTTTTCCGCCTGATCGCCGCGCACTGTCTCGAGCTCGTTGTACTGTCGTCGCAGCAGTTCCGCCTTGGCCAACTGATCGCCGCGCACCGCGACCAGCTCTTCCTGCAAACGATCGACGTCCTGCTGCTTCCGGTCGCGATCGGCACCGATCGCGTCGCGCTCGCCGCGTGTCCGGTTGCTTTCAGAGTAGGCATCGACCAGCGCGACGACCAGGGGCGGCACACCGGCCAAGGGATCAGCCCGCTCGACCAGTGCCGAGTCGATCGACGCCGTCACCCACATGTCGTGGGGAAAGAGGCTAGGCCCGATCTCGACCTCGGTGAATCCCGCGGCGCGCAGCAATCGATCGATCGAATCTGATGTGAACAGGAAGAGATGCTCCTGGGGCAGCAGCATCGGCCAGTCCGAACCCTCCTGCCGATAACACGGGGTCTGCAGGAACAGCCGCCCACCCGGGACCAGACGGCGAGCGCACAAGGTCAGAGTCGCCAGCGGATCCGGCAGGTGCTCGAGGACGTCGATGGCGACGATCGCCTCCCACGGCCGCGAATCATCCTGCGACTCGAGCGGGCCGCTGTGTACGGTCAAGCCGAACCGCTCGCGGGCGAGCTCGATCGCTGCCGGGCCTATTTCCAAACCTTCGGCGTCGAACCCGGCCTGGCGCAGCAGATAAGTCAGACTGCCGGAACCACAGCCGAGCTCCAAGACGCGACCGCCGGGGGCCCCGCCGGGTGCCAGGTGTCGCAGGATCTTCACCAGGTGAACCACCGCGCGCTCGGCGAGATCCGTACGCGCCCGTTCTTCCAGGCCGGGCAGCCCCAGGACTCGCGGAACGTGATGCTGCCAATAGCGATCACCGTAGAAGCTGGTGTCATGGCCAGCGACGTGCTCTGCCGGATCGACGGCATGCCGGTAGATCACCGTGCCACAATCGCTGCAGCTGCCGTACTCGAGGTTCAGGGATTCGAGATTCACGCCGCCGCACCAGCAATGGACCTCGGATTCGGCTGTCATCTCGAGACCTCGTACGCCGACCGCCCGCTGTTTCACGCCCATGACGCGCACGTCCCGAAGTTACGCGGAGATTCGAAATGCGGTTTCGCCGGGAGCGCGGTATTCGAGTTCATGGATAACAGACTCAATGCGCGAGCGACTATAACAGTCGCGAACGAGAGATGGGTTTTGCGTTAGCATCGTTTGCCCTTCTGGAAAGGAGTCCTGGAATGTTCAAGACCTTCGTCCCGTCCCTGCTCGCGATCGCCGTCTGCTCTCTGCTCACGGCCTGTCAACCACCAGCGCAGTCACCGACGCCGACCGTCGCCGAGGAAAAGGCCCCGGTGTCAGCAATCACGGTGCCAACGAACCTCGTCGACCTGACACATACCTACGCCGCCGACACCATCTACTGGCCGACCGATACCCAGGGGTTCGTGCTTGAGGAGTTGGCCGCCGGCATGACCGACGCCGGCTATTACTATGCCGCCAATCGTTTCTCGACCGCCGAACACGGCGGCACGCACATCGATGCCCCGATCCATTTCGCCGAAGGCAAACCCGCGGTCGACGAGATCCCCCTCGAGCGTCTGGTCGGGCCGGGAGTGGTGATCGACGTCAGCGACAAAGCGTCCACCGACCGCGACTACCAGGTCGACGTCGCCGACTTCGAAGCCTGGGAAGCGAGCCATGGCCAGCTCCCCGACGGCGCGATCGTGCTGTTGCGCACCGGTTATGGCCAGTACTGGGGCGACCGCATGGGTTATCTCGGCACCGAGCTGACCGGGCCGGAGGCGGTACCGGAGCTGCATTTTCCGGGGCTCGATCCGGAGGCTGCACAGTGGCTCGTCGAACAGCGCCAGATCGCCGCCATCGGCCTCGACACGCCGTCGATCGACTATGGCCAGAGCACGCTCTTCGACAGCCACGTCACTCTATTCAAGGCCGAGATCCCGGCGTTCGAGAACGTGGCTAACCTCGACCAACTGCCGGCGAAGGACTTCCTGGTGATCGCCTTGCCGATGAAGATTCAAGGCGGCAGCGGCGGGCCACTGCGGATCATCGCCTGGTGGTAGCCGTCCGGATCCCAGGGCCGTCAGGGTCTCGATGTCACTCCGACTGTAGCGCTCGGACCGGATCGGTCCGGAGAGCTCGAAGCGCCGGCACCAGGAAACCGATCAGTGCCGCGATCGCCAGCACCAGGACGGCGAGCGCATAGACGCCCGGGTCGGTGACGCTGACGTCGTGGAGCTGACTGGAGACGGTACTGGCGAGCCTGAGAAGCGCCGCCGCGGCGACCAGACCGATCACCAAACCGGCGGCGATCAATTTGACGCCGTCGGCCATCACGACCCTCAGCAGATCTGAACGACTGGCGCCCACCGCCAGGCGGACGCCTATTTCCTGGCGACGCTGGCCAACCGACTCGGCCAACACACTGTAGACGCCGAGCGTCGCCAGAGCCAGGGCGAGCGCGCCGAAGACCGACAGCAGGATCGCCGAGACGCGCTCGATCCACAGAGCTTCATCGACAAATTCGGACATCGTACGCACATCGGCCAGAGGCAGCTCCGGAGCCAGAGCGTAGACCTCTTCCCGAACCGTCGCCAACAAGGCTGCCGGATCTCCCTTGGCGCGAACGTGCAGGGTTGCCGAGGAAGCGTGGCGCTGGATCTCGGGAAGGTAAAAAAAGCACTGAGGCGCTTCGTGGATGTGCCGATACTTCATATCCCGCACGACCCCGATGACTTCCACCAGAGGCTGGTCCAGGGCGTTGAAGCGAAAGCGTTTGCCGATCGGATCTTCACCCGGCCAGGCGAGCTTCGCCATGGTCTGGTTGACGATCACCACCGGCGGTCCGTCGGCGCGGATCGAGTCGTCGAAGTCGTTGCCCACGATCAGCGGGATACCGACGGTTTCAAAGAAACCAGGCACCACCGCGTTGGTGCGGTGTGCCGGGCGCCCGGCGCCCTCGAAAACGGTGTCCTGACCTTCGAGGAAAATCGGCTGCCAGATGATGCCACCGCGCAACAGCCGATTCTCGGACAGAGTCGCCGAGCTCACTCCGGGCAGGGCTTCGACCCGCTCGAGCACCCGGTCGTAGAAAGCGCGCGTCCGGACTTCGTCCCAACCCTGTTCTCCCGGTGCGAACGACAGCGCCAGCAGCGCCTCGGCGTCGAAGCCGACGTCGATCCGATGAGCGTTTTCGAGACTGCGCAAGAAAAGGCCGGCACCGATCAGCGCGATCAACGCCAGCGCCATCTGCGCGATGACCAACAGCCGCCGTGGTTGCAACCAGCGACGCCACCGGCCGGCCAGGCGCCACCGGTTCACTCTGGAAGCAACGTCGGCAGCTGGCGTCGCCTTGAGGTGCGGAACGAGCTCGAGCCGCGCGACTCGAATCGCCGGCAACAGACCGAAGATCAAGCCGCACGCCAACGCGGTCACCAGCGCGAAGCCGAAGATGGCGGCATCGAGCTCGAGTACCAGAGCGTCCTCAGCAAACTGAGGGGGCCTGAACTTCCAGATCAGATCCAGACTCATTCGCGCCACCGGCAACGAGAGCGCACCGCCGAGCAAGAACAGCTGCAGGTTCTCGGCCACCAGTTGCCGGACCAGCCGAGGTCGGCTGGCGCCCAGCGATTGACGGACCGCGACCTCCCGTCCGCGCTCCATGCCGCGCAACAGCAGCAGGCTGGCGACATTGAAACACGACATCAAGAGAATCAGACCGACGGCGATCACCAGGGTTCGGCCATAGGCGATGTGGCGCGGTCGATCCGAGGGCACCATCGTGCCCTCGAGCAGCGGTTGGACCTTGCCCCCCAGACCTTCATTGTCTTTCGGGAACTCCTCTTCGAGCCGTTGTGAAAGGCGCATCAGCTCAGCGCTGGCCTGCTGTTCGGTCACTCCCGGCGCCAGCCGACCGATCACCCGAAATAGCCCCGCCGAACGGTTGTCGAACCAGTGCGCGTAAGGGGAGATCTGTTTGAACATCATCGTCGGCACCCAGAAGTCGACGTCGGTGCCGACCTCCGTGCCTTTGAATCCCCTGGGGGCAATACCGATCACGGTGAAAGTCGATCCGTTGATTTGCACCGTGTCGCCGACCACGCCGCCGTCAGCGCCGAACAGCCTCGACCAGCATCCGTAACTCAGAACCACCACCGGATGGGTGCCATGGGTAGCATTCTCCTCCGGGCGGAAGAAGCGCCCGGTGTGGGGCGCCAAACCGAGCACCTCGAAATAGTTGTCGGTCACGAACATGCCGGTGCCGCGCGTTGGCTCACTCCCCCCCGAGAGGCTCATCTTGAGCCACAGGTACAAAGTCGTGCCCGAGAACGAGCTGCTGCGCTCGCGCAGATCGAGGTAGTTGGCGTAAGAGTAGCTGTAGTCGCCGGTGTACTCGCCGGCCTCGTTGCGAAATGTGGCGAAGACCGCGGTCAGGGAGTCGACCTCCTTGACCGGTAAGGGACGCAGAAAAATCGCATCCAGCAGAGTAAAAATAGCGGTATTGAGACCGATTCCAAGAATCAGAGACAGCAAGGCAGCGGCCGTAAAGCCAGGCCGCCGTGCCAGTATCCGGGCGCCAAAGCCCAGGTCACGCCACAAGCTCTGCACGTTCTATTCCCCTAATTGAACAGAGTCTACCAAGATCGCGGCACTTGTGTCGCAAGATTTTTGCCTTGAACGGTTAGAATCCCGAGTCATGAGCACCAACCTCTCCGACATCGAGCTGCTGGCGCGCCTAGTCGCGTTCGACAGCACCAGCCGCAACAGCAACCTGCCGGTGGCTGAGTTCATCAGCGACTATCTGGATCGTCCCGGCGTTCGGATCGAGCGCAATCCTTCGCCCGACGGCGAGAAAGCGAACTTGATCGTCACCGTCGGTCCTGAGGTCGACGAATCTCGCGACGGTCTGGCATTGTCCGGCCACATGGACGTGGTCCCCGCCGACGAGCCGGAGTGGCGCACCGATCCTTTCGTGCTCACCGAGGAAGGCGGTGCCTACTACGGCCGCGGCGCCTGCGACATGAAGGGCTTCGTCGCCCTCGCGATCAATGCCGCGGCGCGCGCCGCCGACAGCAACCTGCGCCGTCCTCTATCGCTCATTCTGACCTATGACGAAGAGCTCGGCACCCTCGGCGCCGGCCACTTCGCCCGCTCCTGGCCGGATGAGCGACCGCTGCCTCGGCGGGTCATCGTCGGTGAGCCCACTTCGCTGCGCGCGGTGCGCCTTCACAAGGGTCATGCCACCCTGCGCCTCACTTTCCGTGGTGAGAGCGCCCACAGCGGCTATCCGCACCTGGGCCGCAACGCCATCGAGCCTGCAGCCCGGGCGATCTGCGCCCTTGCAGATCTGCGCCGAACGATGGAGCAAGAGGCAGTCCCTTACGGCGAGTTCTTTGGCGAGGTACCGTTCGTCGCCTTGAACGTTGCCCAGACTCATGGGGGTACGGCCACCAACATCGTGCCTGACCGCTGTGTGGTCTACGTCGGCATTCGGGTATTACCCGGCATGCGGGCCGGCACCATCGCCGACCGCATCGAAGCGACGGTCACCGACGCGGTCGGCGATGCCGACTACAGCTTCGAGCGTCTGGAGGAGAGCCCGCCCTTGCTGCTCGAAGAGAGCAGCGATCTCTACACCGCGGTGTGCGGCCTGATCGGCCAACAGGAGACCATCAGTGCCTCCTACGCGACCGACGGCGGCTGGCTCGCCGCCGCCGGCTATGACTGTCTGATCTGGGGCCCCGGCACCATCGAGGTCGCCCACAAGCCCAACGAGTCGATGCCCGGCGACGAATACGCGCACGGCTCGGGGCTGCTGCAGCAAGTCGTCGAGCGTTTCTGCCACTAAATCCAGAAACGCTTTCTGGCCGGTCTCGCGGGTGGGCTGCGCGCGGCGCTGCGTAACTCGCCTGGCTCTCGGCGAGTAATTGAAAACTGCAGCCAATCATTGGCTTACGCCATAGCGCTTCGCCGGAGCGCTCAGACATCCTCGCCCGTGCTCGCTCCACCCGCGCGACCTCTGAGGTGGAAAAACAGGTCCGGGCGACGCGGCCCAACGCCTGTTTCTGGATGCGATCCAACTAAGCCGCTTTGCGTACCTCCTCTCCGGGAGTCGCCCGCAGCTGCTGACGGCGTGGACGCTCTTTCGGCGCGCGCATGACGAGCATGATCGCGGCACCCAGGAGGCAAGCGAGACCCGCGGGAACGAAGGCCCAGATCCAGGTCGAGACGTCGCCCGACGTCGCACCTAGATCTCGCATCCAGCCGCCGAGCAGCGGACCGATGATGCCCCCGGCGCCGTAGGATAGGAAGACGTACGGGTAGTTGGTGCCCACCGACTTGTTGCCGAACAGGTCGGCCGTCGCTGCCGGGAACAGCGCGAAGTTGCCGCCGTAGTTGAAGCCGATGATCGCGGCACCCAGGTAGAGCCCCCACTCCGAGCCGCCGATCCAATAGAAACCCAGCATCATCACGCCCTGAGCGGCACTCAGCAGGCTGATCGAGTTGCGACGCCCCAGGCGGTCTGAGATCCAGCCCCAGAGGATTCGGCCGAGACCGTTGAACAGGGCGTAGAAGAGGCCCATGGCGGTGCCGGCGATGACCGCTGTTTCAGCCGCCGGCACACCGCCCTGCACCAGGCGGTCGGTGCCGAAACGCTCGATGCAGCCGATCACCATCAGACCGGCGACGGAACCGAAGAGGAACGTCAGGAACAAACCCCAGAATTGGGGCGTGCGAACCATCGTCCGGGTCGAGAAATTGCGCCCCCCCGATACCGCCGACGCTGCCTGCGGTGACCAGCCGGCTGGCCGCCAATCCTTCGGCGGATTGACCAGCACGGTCGAGCCCAGACCGATCAGGAGCGCGAAGAGCGTGCCGTAGAGCATCCAGACCTGGTTCACCGTCCAGCCCATGCCGAACAGACCTTCCCAGTCGCCGAGCTGGACCGGCCCGAACCGGAAGCCCTGAGTCAGCTTGATCCAGATCAGTGCGCCGAAACCGAAACCCGCGACCGCCAGACCGGTGATTGCGCCCTTGCGATCCGGAAACCACTTGACCAGCGCGGCGATCGGACACACGTAGGCCAGGCCGATACCGGCACCGCCGAGCACACCGATGCCCAGCAGGATGCCCCAGAAGCTGGTGCCCGAGAGACCGGCGACCAGGTAACCGAGCCCGAGCACCAGACCGCCGACGAGGGTGACCAACCGCGGCCCGCTCTTCGCCTGCCAACGACCTGCAACCAGGGCCATGATCACCGCGAAACTGAGCAGACTCAAGCCGAAGATCCATTGGCCCTGCACCGCTGAGAAACCGTATTCTTCGCCGGCTAGCTTGCCGGTAAACGCCGACCAAGCATAGATCGCTCCGAGACACAGCTGGACCAGGACGCCCCCGGCCACCACCAACCAACGGTTCATGATCTTTGGAGAGCTCATGATTGATACCTTTCTTGATCGAATTGGGTCCTTGAGAAGGACACGGATGTATCCATTGATGACGATAGGCGGGTTCGAATCCGACCGCCACACCCGATAGGGCAGTCTCTGCTACCATCCCCGAGCTCCATAGACTGATCCCTCGAATCGACCCAGACCCTTCAGGAGCCCCTCATGAGCAGTTCCCGCACCGGTCCGCTGGTGGAATGCGTGCCCAATTTCTCGGAAGGCCGCGACCCGGAAGTGATCGCCGACATCACCGGCACCATCGAGACGGTGAGCGGCGTCAAGCTGCTCGATGTCGATCCCGGCAAGGCAACAAACCGTACCGTGGTCACCTTCGTCGGCCATCCGGAAGCGGTGATCGAAGCCGCCGTCCGGGCCATTCGCCGTGCCAGCGAGCGGATCGACATGCGCCAACACCGCGGCGAACATCCGCGGATGGGCGCCACCGACGTCTGCCCGCTGGTGCCCATCTCCGGCCTGACCATGGAGGAGACCGTGGAGTGGGCGCGCCAGTTGGGAGAGCGCGTCGGCCGTGAGCTCGAGATTCCGGTCTTTCTCTATGAGTATGCCGCCAGCCGTCCCGAGCGCAAGAACCTGGCGACCGTCCGCGAGGGTGAGTACGAGGGCATGGGCGACAAGCTGCGCGATCCTCAGTGGCAGCCGGATTTTGGTCCCGCCGAGGTCGGCTCCGCGGGGGTCACCGCGGTCGGCGCTCGTGAGTTCCTGATCGCCTACAACGTCAACCTGAACACCACCTCCAGCCGCCGCGCTACCGCTGTCGCCTGGGACGTGCGCGAAAAGGGCCGGGTCAAGCGCGAGGGCGGCAAGCCGGGCGGCAAGATCATCCGCGACGAGAACGGCAAGAAGGTGTGGCAGCCGGGCACCCTCAAAGGCGTCAAGGCGATCGGCTGGTACATCGACGAGTACGGCGTCGCCCAGGTATCGCTCAACATCACCGACATCAAGCAAACACCGGTACACAAGGTGTTCGAGGAGGTGGCTGAGAAGGCCCACGCCCGCGGCCTACGCGCCACCGGTTCCGAGCTCGTCGGCCTGATTCCACTTCAGGCGATGCTCGACGCCGGCCGCCACTTCCTGGCCAAGCAGCAGCGCTCCCTCGGCGTCTCCGAAGCCGAGCTGGTCAAGATCGCCGTCCGCTCGATGGGCCTCGACGATCTCGCTCCTTTCGATCCGAACGAGAAAATCATCGAGTACAACCTGCGCGACGCCACCGACGATCCCCTGGTGCGATTGGACCTGCGCGGCTTTGCCGACGAGACGGCCTCGGAGTCCCCCGCTCCGGGTGGCGGCTCGGTCGCCGCCTACCTTGGCGCCCTGGGCGCCGCCCTCGGCACCATGGTCGCCAATCTCTCTTCCCACAAGCGCGGCTGGGACGACCGCTGGGAGGAATTCTCCCAGGCAGCCGAGCGCGGCCAGGCGCTCAAGGACGAGCTGCTGCGGCTGGTCGACGAGGACACCCACGCCTTCAACCGAATCGGCGCCGCCTTCCGCCTGCCGAAGAAGACGGCCGCCGAAAAGCAGGCGCGGGCCACGGCGGTCGCCGAGGCCACCCGCGGCGCCATCGATGTCCCCTTCCAGGTCATGCAGCGCGCACTCGAGGCGATGGAAGTTGCCGCCGTCATGGCCCGCGACGGCATGGCCGCCTCAGCTTCAGACGCAGGCGTCGCGGCGCTTTGTGCGCGGGCCGCTCTGCGCGGCGCCATGCTCAACGTGCAGATCAACGCTGCCGGATTCGACGACGAAGCCTTCGTCGCCGAGAAGCTCGAAGCAGCTGGCCAAATGGCGGAAGAGGCCGAGCGCCGGGAGCGAGAAATCCTGGATGTGGTTGAGAAGCGGATGGGCTGATGAAAGAGAAACATATTCGCATCCGAATCGAGCAGTGCCTGGCGTTGGCCAAGGCTTCCAACTGTCCGCGGCGCAAATTCGGCGCGCTACTGCTGGATCCGGAGCGCAACGTGGTGTCGCCGCCGCAGAGCTCGCCGCCGCCGCGGGGGGCGCCGTTGTAACCGTCCATCAACACCACGTTGCGCTCCGGATCCAGCAGTAGCGCGCC
>JAAUYI010169874.1_pt1 | contig 11958 bp, 6 predicted proteins | sample 7278041 | NCBI WGS metagenome assembly JAAUYI01 (sample SAMN14350216, study PRJNA611818) | marine sediment metagenome | isolation source: surface marine sediment (0.6m) | place: French Polynesia: Moorea | collected 2018-08
AATTATATTCTTCAGCTAGAATTTTCGAGCCTACTGGTTCAGCAGTTGCTATGTAGTGTTCGATCGTTGCTTTGAGTATATTTTGATATCTCTGACTCAAATTAGGCTGATGAGACATTGAAACAATAAACTAAACCTTAAATAAACAATGTATCCCGATAATTTTTTGTTCTCTCTAATCTGTCAACTCGTTGAGCAATTCATAGAATAACATTCTCGTTGCCTTAAACAAAATTCTAGTTAAAGAGTCTTTGCCCTTAATATTAACTCTTAATTCCCGATACCGCTCGGACAAACATTTAAACCACTAGAGATTATTATAGATTGGGAGAATGGTAGACTTATTCCCAAATTCGATCGTGCGATCGCACTTGCCCGCGAGTTAAATGTTTCTCTTAAAGACTTGGCTGGGGCTATAGTGCTAGTCTGTACTCGTTCTCAACTGCTCTAGGTTTGAGGGGATTCTATCTAGGGAATGAAGCCTATTTAAAATTATAGTGATAATATCGATCTAATCTTTATTGTATTCCTTTACACCCAAATGCGACGATGACTATTCAAAAAAATCGTCCCCCTAATCCTCCCCCTAACAAGTCAAATTTAATCATAAATTTATTGCAAAAGTTAAAACGACCGTCGAAAAAAGTCACTATTATCGGTATATCGGGTATTGTTTTAGGAATCGGTGGCTACTGGGGACTACAAGTACTAGTTAAGAAAAAATTACCTCCTTTTCTGGAAAAACAGATTGGGAATATTATCGATCGCCCGATCGATTTGGGTGAAGTAAAAGGATTTTCTTTAAATGGGATTAGGTTTGACAAGACAACTATCCCCGCTACGGCTACAGACCCCGACTATGTTACCGTCGAAGAAGTAAAGGTCGGTTTTAATATTTTACCCGTAATCTTTCGTCGTACTCTGCCTCTAGAAGTAACTTTAGTACAGCCGAAAGTTTATGCAGAACAAGAACAAAATGGCGAATGGCTAAATCTAGATTTTTTACAGAGTGAATCAGAAGAGAAAAAAGAACTTTTAATTTATTTCGATGTCAGTGTAGATGTAGAAGAAGGAGATATCACTGCCGTACCCTATAATCAACCCCCCATTGAGATAGCTATAGATGGTAGTGGTAGATACAATCCTGTCGATAATACCCAAATAGAATACGATCTAGAAGCAGCGATCGCCAAAGCTAAGGCAACTATTGTGGGCGAAACTATTATCGAGACTGGTAAAACCGATACCAAACTGTTAATTAACGATTTGGCTTTAAGGGATATAGCTACTCTGTTGCCCAATCCTCCTGTAAATCTCAGTAGCGGTACTCTCAATGCGGATTTAGATGTTAATATCCCCTCCTTTGAAGAAATCAACTCTACGAATATCGAGGGGATACTGAGTTTGCAAGGATTATCTGGGAAAGTAAAAGAGTTAGATGCACCGATTAAAGCCCGTTCTCGTCTTAACTTTGGTGGAGACAAAGCCCGAGTAAATCAAACTCAAGCTAGCATTGGCGATATTACAGCACAACTAGCAGGAACGGTAAATTGGCAAGAGGGTTATGACTTGACAGCAAAAGTTTTACCTTTCACCCTATCGAGTTTGGCTAAAATCCTGCCCACCGAGTTACCTGTAGACGCAACGGGAGAAGTAACAGCCCAACTGCAAGTAACAGGAGATATTAAGGAACCAGTAATAACAGGAAAAATCAATAATACTAAGACATTAAAAATAGCTAAATCTGAGTTTAAAGACATTCAAGCCAATTTTACAGCCGATTTAAATCGAGTTGTTCTGGATAATTTGCAGATTAATCCTGTGGCTGGAGGTAAAATTACCGCAGAAGGTACGATTGTCACTAACCTGAAAGATTCCCTAGCAAGCAAGCGAGCGAGCGATTCTGCTAAAATGCCTGTAAATCTAGATTTTAAGGCAGATTTACCCACCGAAGAAATTGTCGCCCCCTATTATCAATTCCCCACGCAAATTGAAGTCGGTAGTCTTACCGCAGAAGGAGAAGTAAGAGGTACAATTTCTAACCCAAAAGCTTTGGTAGAATGGCAAATTCTGCAAGCCAATACTACTTCAGTAGATAAAAACATTTCAGCAGAAGGAGAAATTGCTTTGATTAATAATAATTTGCTCCTGCAAGATACAGAATTACAAGTAGGATCGGGTACCATAGAGGTTGAAGGAAACAGCAATCTAGAAACTAAAACCTGGCAAACCGATATTGCAGCCAATTCTATTGCTTTGACTCCTTGGCTATCTCAACTGCAACTAGAAGGAGTTAACCTCGATCGCCCCATCAGTATAGATAATGCTAAGGCCCAATTTCAAGGGAAATTAGATGCCCTCGATCCTAATAAAATTAAAGGTATAGCCGATCTGAACTTAAATGTAGACGGTGGAGATGTAGCAGTAAATAGTAAGTTAGATGAAGGTACAATTCAAGCCAACGCTGTTACTAGAGATATTACGGTTGGTAAATTTATTCCTAACCTTCCCCTACCTACTGAGGTAAAATCAGCTAGACTCGATCTTTCTGGTAGATTAAAACAACTGCTAGAATTTTCCCAGACTCCCAATATCAGTAGTATTGATGCTAATCTCAATGCTAATTTAGCAACTGCTGATGGGACAGTAATAGCTAGAGGAAAATTAAATAATAATCAATGGCAAACTGATATTCGGGCTGCTAATCTCAATACCAATTATTTAGTAGATACATTTGCCCCCAATAACGATCGAGTAACCAACCTAGAGAATCTTAATGCTCAAGTCGATCTTACTGGCAGCATTAATCCCATACTTAATCAAGAAGTAAATTTGCCGATTAAGGTAAATAAAGCCTCTGTGCAAACAGGCAATCAATCTCTAGATGCTCAAGGCAATTTACTTATTAGCGATCTAAATACTAAGCCTGATGTAGCTAGTGCCGATTTAGATATTAATAGCAGTATAGACTTCGATCGCTTACCGATAAAAGAAATTGTGGCTACCGCTTCTAATAATAATCAATTGGTAGCAGATTCGGTTAACGTTTCTGGTAAAGCAGAATTTCAAGGGAAATTACAAGGCAAAAATTTAATTTCTGCTCCTACCCAACCAGGTAATGTATCTTTAACTGGAGATGTCCGTCTAGAAAACTTCGCCTTTAACGATACCGTTTTCGATCCCGTAATGACAGGGAATTTGGTAGCCAAGCCAGGAGAGAGAATTGCGCTTAACTTACAAGGTAAACAAGATGTAATTGCAGCAGCCTTAGAACCCTGTACTGCCAACCGTTGTCGTTTTCCCTACATACCTACTAGGGTTGAATTACGTCAAGGAGAAGATACCAGTCAACCCGTTATTGCAGAAGGTAGAAAACAGGGAGATATATTTTCTCTCGATATTGTCAATTTTCCTCTCGCTTTACTCAATCTCACTCCTGCCAAACCCGTAGGCATTCAAGGGGCATTGAATGGTAAAGTAACAGGAGAAGTAGATGCCAATCTCTACACCTTAGCTACTACAGGTGACATAACAGTCGATCGACCAGCAATAGGCTATATTAAAGCCGATCGATTTAAGGCAGAATTTGAGTACAATCCGAATCAAAATATTGCTAGAGTAGCTACTGCCTCTTTTGACTTAGGTAAGAGTCAATACAATTTTCAGGGTGACTTAAACTTACAATCGGGAGAGCTAGAAGGTAAACTAAATATTCCTCAAGCTTATATCCAAGATATCTTAACTACTTTTCGCTGGTTTACCCTGGAAGACTTAGCTCGTTTGTGGCAAACTCCCGATTATGCCGAACCTATGGCAGTCAAACCAGATTCCATTATTACCGTTAATGAATCGATTACTTATAAACTGAACGTTTTAAGAGAAATCGAAAATAGAATTCAGGAGAGCGCAGCAACGAAAAAAGCGGGCAGTATGCCCACCTTACTAGATATAGAAGGAAGATATCAAGGAGAGATTATTGTAGGCGGAACCATAACTAATCCCCAAGTAAGTTTTGATGTAGAGGGAGACGACTGGCAATGGCATACTCAACCTGGTTTCGTTAATATTGTTAAAAATGTCAAACCTCTGGTTGGTTTTTTTGGTTTGGTCAAACAAGAAAGTCCCAGAATTGCTTTAGACAACCTGCTCATTCAGGGTAATTTTCAAGGAGAAACCGTTAATCTTGACACTGCTACTATCCAAGTAGAAGATGCTGTTCTAAGTTTAAATGGACAACTATCTGCTAACCAACAAAATGCTAACTATCAGGTACAAAACTTAACTATCAATACCATTGAAAAATTCATTACTATCCCTGTCGATTTAACTGGTACGATCGACACCACAGGTAAGTTAACAGGTACTCTATCTCAGCCACAAATAGAAGGACAAATTACTTTTACTAAAGGTTCCTTTAACGGTCAAGAGTTACCACTTACAATGGCTGGGAACTATGACTATCAAGAGAATTTATTTACCTTTAAAACTAGTGAACCCTCATTTATCCAAGCCCATGCTAGTGTTCCTTATCCCATTCAACCAGGAAAGAGCGATCGAGTTTATGCAGATATAGAATTAACTAGCGAAGCTTTTTCCCTATTAGGGATTTTGACATCTAATAATTTAACTTGGATTGATGGAGAAGGAACAGCCAAGTTAAAAGGAGTGGGACATATAGATTTAGCTAGAAAAAACATTCTTTACGACTTAAATGCCACAGGAGAAGTTAATTTAGACAGCGCTACCATTAAGAGTGCTTATTTTGAAGCACCGCTGATTGCTACTGGTAAAGTAACCTTAAATAATCAAGTTTTGACGGTAGAAACCTTACAAGGAAAATTCGCCGAGAAAAATTTATCTGTTCAAGGTAATTTGCCTGTCTTATATGCTGTCAATAATATAGACAATCCCCTTACTATTAATTTTTCTCCAGGAACAATAGATGTTAAAGAACTTTATAAAGGAGAGATAGCAGGAAAAGTAGTTCTTACAGGTGCAGCTTTATCTCCCATTATTAGTGGAAAAGTAAGGTTAGAAAAGGGTCGAGTTTTTCTTCCCGAAAAAAAATCTGCTGAGTCTGAACCTGGAACTGATGGTAATATAGTCGAAAATATTCAAGCAGCATCTACCAATCAGCAACCTTCCACTGAAGAACCTCCAGCAGTAATAGTCAGGTTACAAGATTTTCAAGTTAATTTAGAAGATTTTAGATTCCAACAATCTCCCCTCTATGAATTTGAAGCAGCTGGAGATTTAACCCTCAATGGAGCTGTAGACAATATTCCTAATCTTCAAGCAGAGGGCACAATTCAAATTAAAGAAGGCAATGTAAACTTACTTAGTAATAACTTTTCTCTTGTCCGTAGACACGAAAATATAATTGTTTTTAATCCAGAAGCAGGAATTTTAAATCCTTATCTTAATATTCAAATGCACACAGAAGTTTCTCTTGTTAATGAGTCTGGATTAAGTCATCGTCAGTTAAATCAAGGCAGCAGCGAAATTCCCGATCCTCTTGCTGCTGTTGGTAACGCTAAGATACTAACAGTTAATCTAGATATCCAAGGGGAAGCACAAGAAATTCTCCCTAGTTTGGGCAAAGACCCCTCAAGTTATTGTTCTGTACATCCTGATAATGCAAACCTTACAGAAGAAATAGGCTATACTCAGGCACAATTAGACCAACTAGCAAAATGTGTAAAATTAGCTGCTTGGAATAGTGATGGCGATCGACAAATCATTAACACTACAGCCGTATCACTTAGTAGTATTCCTTCTCGTAGCGAAGGAGAGATTATCAATTTATTAGGTAATCGTTTTCTTGGCTTTGCCGAAAAGTTACAAAATGCTAGTTCAGAAGAGTTATTAAATATTGGTGCAACTCAGTTTATACTTGCTCCCATCCAAAGACGTTTATTTAACAAAGTTGATGATGCGGTTGTCAAGGCAGGGAAAGAAGTTGGGTTAGACTACTTGCGGGTATTCCCTTTTGTAGAAGGTGTCTACGAAATTAATGAGGATTCTTCTATTAGGGCAATATACAATTACCCCATTGACCTTGTCAATTTTATTAATGGAGATGAAAATTTCACTAATAATGACAATGAATTTAAAGTTGAGTATCAACTTAGGTTTTAAATAATTTTGTTTGACTCAGTTATAACGGTCATTTCGCAGGTCGAGAAATAAAGATAATAAATTCAAGATTTATAATTTTTAACAAGGTAATTTAATAAGAATTGTGACTATTATTCTGAGGTTCTTCATAGTTAATTAATAATCTAGTTTAGCGATCGAATCGGTGAATTCCCAATAAAATAGACAGCTTGACTAGAGTTTAGATTAAAAATAAAAATAAAGCTTTGGACAACTTTTAATTATAGCCTTGCGAGAGCAAATGCGAGCAATTATAAAATAATTAAACCAGTAAAAGTTATTAATTAACTTAGTTTTATTTGCTTCATTAATGACTATTTTTGATTAAATATATAGCAACTATTTTAATTTATTTTATTGGCATTACAGTTATTAATTATTGATTCTTTAGCAGCAAAAAATTATGATCGCAATTTTATCTAGTATCGGACTCTTAACTGCTATTTTAGTTATATATCTTAGTTTTTACACCAAAGATGAACAGGGAGCTCAAGTTATTAGGATACTAGGTGCTTCTATTTTCCTGTTTAGTTTTTTGGTTAGCCCTGTACTGATTAAGTTGGTTATGTTGCTAGCATTTCTTTTCGCTTGGCCGTATCTTTGTACTCGTATAAGTCTATCTTTTCATCGCCAACTTAATAAATGATGCCAAAAATAGTTACAGCGATGGCGCGCCTTATCTGTATCGCCAAATGGCTCCAATTAAGTAATATTCATATATTACATTTTGACGTGCGCAAAGTGGGTTATAATTTCTTTAGTTTTGCTTTTTGAGATTACGAGCTTTATAAAAAGTTTCTAAGCTATGACGATCGCCCACATAACGCCAATGCCATGGTTCGTAGCTAATACCTTGAGGATTATTCCGAGGGAAAGATAATTCAAAACTATATCTGGCTGCATTGTCTTGTAACCAACGAAAAGCAGCCGTATTTTCAAATTTGACGTTAACATTAGCAGAAGGAACTTTCCCATCACCAATATCGATCGCGTAACCTGTATGATGTTCGCTATAGCCAGGAGGTGCGCTTACTTCTGCTCTTTTAGCTGCCCCCTGTACTCTTTGTTCTTTGATGCGAAAAAATAAATAATCTTGCTCGGAAACACTGCGAAAAGCAGATAAGGGAGTTAAGAGTACTCCGTCGGCTATAGCTGCAGCTTGCATTTGTTTAAATTTTTCTGCTGCTGCGTGGTGCAATTTAATCCGTCCATCGGCAGAAATAGAAGTTAATTCCGATCGTGCTACTTCTTCATAGGGTAAATGACCTAATAAATCCTCTGGAGTTATAGACTTTTCTATCTGGTTAGAATTCTTGTTGTCAGTTGCCGATCGTGTCGAAGCAGAATTATTTAATGTTTCAGCTTTAACAATTGTTTCTGTCTTTTCTGGTGGAGATGAAGTACCTTGAGTTGATTTGGCAGCAGGACGAGAAAAGAATAGACTTGACAATAGAGCGATCGCACCTACGCCTAGGACTCCTCCCACAATAGTAACTAAGGGTAGTTGAGATGATGATTTAGAAGGTGCGGTTTCTCTAATTGCCTCTGGAATATCGTCCATTTCTTTTGTTGGTTATGTTCGTACTAATCGATCGAGATTTACTCTCGTATCTATTATTACAACCTATTTATCAAAATATGAAAACTCCCCGAGATTCTTCTATCGGCAAGCTACCCCATCATTTTCTGCTGCTAATTGGACGGCTTTAGCCACTGTATCGGCTACTCTAGGATCGAAAACAGAAGGAATGATATGTTCTGAGTCTAAATCTGCGGAATTAACCAAAGAAGCGATCGCTTTGGCAGCTTCTAAATACATATTCGTGGTAATTTCTGAGGCACGACAGTTTAGGGCACCGCGAAAAACGCCAGGAAAAGCCAAAACATTGTTAATTTGATTGGGATAATCACTTCTTCCTGTGGCTATAACTGCTACGCGGTCGTAAACTAATTCGGGCTGGATTTCGGGAATGGGGTTTGCCATAGCAAAAACAATTGGCTTGTCTGTCATAGAATCGACCATTTCAGGAGATAAAATTCCTGGCGCACTGACACCCAAGAATATATCTGCTCCTTTAAGGGCATCTGCTAGAGTACCTGTGGCTGCTACTGCAAATTCTTGTTTTTGAGCATTTAAATCAGTCCGTTCGGTGGAAATAATTCCTTTGGAGTCGCACATACAAATTCGGGTTGCTCCTGCTTTCTGTAATAGACGAGCGATCGCCACTCCTGCTGCCCCTGCCCCGTTAATAACAATTTTTACTTCTGATAAGGCTTTATTTACAAGTTTCAGGGCATTATACAAAGCTGCTAAGACAACAATAGCTGTTCCATGTTGATCGTCATGAAATACAGGGATATTTAATTCTTTTCTCAATCTTTGTTCGATTTCAAAGCAGCGAGGTGCAGCGATATCTTCTAGATTTATCCCCCCAAAAACAGGAGCAATATGCTTAACTGTTTGAATAATTTGTTCTGTATCTTGAGTAGCCAAACAAATAGGAAATGCATCAATGTTGGCAAATTCTTTAAATAATAAAGCCTTTCCTTCCATTACGGGTAAAGCAGCTTCCGCACCCAAATTACCCAGCCCTAAAACTGCACTGCCATCAGTTACCACTGCTACCATGTTACTTTTAACAGTAAGGGAAAAAACTCTTTCTGGTTCTGTGGCGATCGCTCTGCAAATTCTACCTACTCCTGGAGTATAAGCCATAGCTAGATCGGACTGAGACTTGAGTGGTAGTTTACTACCAATTCTAATTTTTCCTCCTTGATGAAGGGCAAAAGTGCGGTCAGAAAAACTGATGACTTTGATATCGGGTAAAGCTTGTACGGCAGCAACGATCTTATCTGCGTGTTCCGAACTAGAAGCATCAACAGTTATCTCTCTTTGCGTAAATTGTAGGTTTTGTTGCAGTAGAGCAATGTCTCCCAAACTACCTTTGACCCCCGCGATCGCATTAATTACTGAAGCTAATGTACCGGGGCGATTGGGAATTTCAATCTGAATTTTTAAGCTAAAACTTGCACTAGGATTTAGGTCTACCATCTTACATTTGGTTGCTGGTTATTTTATTATCTGTTGAATTCAATAATTTAACTTTGGCAAAACTGAATTGAACCACAGCTAGTCTAACGATATGTTTAGTTAACAATTTTTGCTTACAAAAAAATGTATCAAAAGAAAAAAAAGTTCATTGCGATTTAAAAATCAACAATGAACTACTGTTTTATAATTGTAGCGTTAAGATTTCGATAATCCCAAACCATGATCTTCGGCATATCTTTCCATAAAGCGCATAAATCTTTCCCATTCATTGACAGACTTTATGACAAGAACGGCTTCAATTGCTGTAGGCTTACCATTAACAAATTTGCCTTTTACTTCGCGAGAAACAATTTCTCCTTCTTCGTCTACTAAATACATCCCTGTAACTTCATCAGTACTCTCTTCACTAAGAATTTTGGGAGAATCAAAATAGAAAGTTGCAGTACCAGTATCGCCAGTACGAGAACGGGTAACTTTAATTTCGGGGACTACTTCCTCTGTTACTCCTTTAGAAAACTGAATTTCAGCCATAAGTTTATTTTTGTTAATTTCGCTTGTCGGTGAGAATATTTATTTTCTCATCATCTGATATCAAAGTAAAATCGGGGATCGAAGAGTAAGAATAATATTAAGTAAGCGAATAGGTGAAGTCTAACACTAGGCGATCGATAGAGAAATCTTTTAATTTTTAAGAGTGACTGAGATAAGATTTATTTACGAGTTGTTATATAAATTCATATTGTTAACTAGAGCTTACCAGGAGATTATTAATGCTGCGACTAGAACACATCAGTAAAATTTATCCCACGGGGGAAGTACTGAAAGATGTCACTTGGGAAGTTAAGTCAGGGGAAAGAATTGGCTTAGTTGGGGTTAATGGTGCGGGAAAATCTACTCAACTCAAAATTATTACCGGAGAAGTAGAACCTACTTCTGGAGAAGTAATTCGCCCTGCTAGTTTACATATAGCTTATTTAACTCAAGAATTTGAAGTAGAACCTACTCGTACCGTTAGAGAAGAATTTTGGACGGTTTTTACCGAAGCAAATGAAGTACATAATGCCATTGCTCAGATACAGTTAAAGATGGAAACGGCTGAACCAGAACAGTTGGAGAAGTTAATCCATAAATTAGATAAATACCAGCGTAAATTTGAAGCCTTAGATGGTTATGGTCTAGATGCACAAATCGAGAAAATTCTACCCGAAATGGGCTTTAATAGTGAAGATGGCGATCGCTTGGTAAGTTCTTTTAGTGGTGGTTGGCAAATGCGGATGAGTTTGGGTAAAATCTTGCTCCAAGAACCAGATGTACTACTGCTGGACGAACCGACTAACCACTTAGATTTAGAAACTATTGAATGGCTAGAAAATTATCTCAAAGGGATTAATACCCCCATGGTAATTGTTTCTCATGACAGGGAATTCTTAGACCGTCTTTGCACTAAAATTGTGGAAACAGAAAGGGGAATTTCTACTACTTACCCAGGTAATTATTCTGCTTATTTGCAACAAAAAGAAGAAGCCAAACTGGCTCAATCTGCTACTTACGATCGCCAACAAAAAGAAATAGCCAAACAACAAGAATTTATCGAGCGTTTCCGTGCTAGTGCAACCCGCAGTACTCAAGCAAAAAGTAGAGAAAAACAACTAGAAAAAATAGATTTAGTAGATGCGCCAACTACTGACTTAAAAACTCTCAAGTTTCGTTTTCCTCCCTCTCCTCGTAGTGGTAGAGAAGTGTTAACCATCAAAGATTTAACCCATACTTATAACGATGATATTCTTTTTCTGGGAGCAGAATTAGAAATTGAAAGAGGCGATCGCATTGCTATTTTAGGCCCTAATGGTTCGGGAAAATCAACCCTCCTCAGAATGGCTATGGGTATAGAAGAACCAGAAGAAGGAACAGTTGCTTTGGGCAAACATAATGTAATTCCCGGTTATTTTGAACAAAATCAAGCAGAAGCTTTAGACTTAGATAAAACAGTTATGGACACTATTCATGATGAAGTTCCTGACTGGAAAAATGAAGAAGTAAGAAGTCTACTAGGTCAATTTTTATTTAGTGGAGAGACAGTTTTTAAAAATGTAGCCGCTCTCAGTGGTGGAGAAAAAGCCAGACTGGCATTAGCCAAAATGTTACTTCGTCCTGCTAATTTATTAATCTTAGATGAGCCAACTAACCATCTCGATATTCCCGCTAAAGAAATGTTAGAAAATGCCCTACAAAATTATGATGGTTCGGCGATTATTGTCTCTCACGACCGTTATTTTATTTCTAAGGTAGCTAATAAAATTGTCGAAATAAAAGAAGGTGAATTAATAGTTTATTCAGGAGATTATCATTATTACTTAGATAAAATAGAAGAAGAAAAAGCCAAAGAAAGACAAAGAATAGAAGCAGAGAAAAAAGCTGCCAAACAAGCAGAAAAACGAGCTAAACAAGCAGAGAAAAAGAAACAAAAGAAAAAGAAAGCCAAAGCTGGTTGAACTTGAGTTCGGAATTTGTAGTTCGTGTCTTACTTGGTTCTGCTAGCCGAGGAAGCGGAGGAAGCCCGCGTCGCCGTCAGCGGTCGGAACCCGCGGAATTTTTGAGGTCGCGTCATCCGAATTCATTTCGGATGCTTGAGACGACCGTAATCCGCAAGGGCGGGAATGGGGGAATTTACATTTAATTTTTAATTTCGAGCAGAAAAGCTACTAGTCACTACTTCCCCCATCCCGGCGCCGACCGAGCAAGGGAACGTC
>JAAUYI010087807.1_pt1 | contig 11952 bp, 7 predicted proteins | sample 7278041 | NCBI WGS metagenome assembly JAAUYI01 (sample SAMN14350216, study PRJNA611818) | marine sediment metagenome | isolation source: surface marine sediment (0.6m) | place: French Polynesia: Moorea | collected 2018-08
ACTTGATCGCCGAGGCCCAGCAGCTCGGCGGCATCACGAGTCGCCGCTCGAATGGCCTCGATCGGTGTCATGCCGAAGCGTACCATCCGTGAAAACTGCCGGGCGTTGTCGCCATGGGGATAGACCGCGCTATCCGTACCGAAGATCAATCGGACGCCGGCCTCATGGGCGCGCTCGAAACTCTCCCGCTGAACGCCGCCCACTTGTCGTTCCTTCTCTAACGATTCAGCCAGGACACCGTTCTTTTCACCTTCTGAGAGGATGTGCTCCGTGACATAGATGTCCATGACCAAAGCCGTGCCGCGTTCTTTGGCTAGCGTGATGAGCTCATCGGTCAGGAAGCTGGCGTGCTCGATCGAGTCTGCCCCGGCGAGAATTGCGTTCTTGATGCCCGCGGCGCCATGCGCATGAACGGCCACTTTCCTGCCGTGAGCGTGGGCTTCATCCACCAGCGCTTGCAACTCTTCGAGCGTATATTGCGTCGAGCCGAGCTCAGTTCCCTTCGACAAGACGCCGCCGGTGGAGCAGGTCTTGATCAGATCGACACCGAACTTGACGTGCTGTCGGACCACCCGGCGAATCTCCCACGGGCCGTCGGCGACACCCGTCTCAGTGACTCCGTACTCGAAGGGCAGCAGGTTGTTGTCGCTGCAATGACCACCCGTGATCCCCACGGGTGGACCGGCAACCACCAGTCGAGGGCCCTCGATCTCGCCGGCCTCGATCGCATCGCGCAGCGCGACATCAGCATAGCCTGGAGCGCCGACGATCCTGACGGTGGTGAAGCCCGCTCGCAGCGTGATGGCGGCATTCTTGACACCGTTGAGAGTCGCTGCGGGGAGAGAAACGACCAAGCTTCGCAAGCCTTGGTCATCGGCATCGCTCAGCAGATGGGTGTGGGCGTCGATCAGCCCGGGTAGGAGCGTCTGGGTCGACAGATCGATGATCTGTGCCCCGGTGGGCAGCTCGGTCCGGTCGGCGTCTCCTATGGCAAGGATGGTGTCGCCCTCGAGGGTGATCACTTGATCGTCGACCAGCTGTCCCGATTCGACTTCCAGAATCGCTCCAGCGCGAATGTACGTTCTCTCGGCGAATGAAGGCGAACCAGCGAGTCCGAGAGCCAGGGTCAGCAACCACAGAGAGCGATAGCGCATTCTTAGGTCCTCCAGGTTTCTTGATCGATGGGCAGCAGACCCAATCTATACCGAGAAGCATGCCGGTTTCTCCTCGTCAAAGACGAGTGATGGCGCGGGTCTGGACCCGAGGCCCTTGGGCGGTCGCTCCTGCCTTCACGCCTTCCAAGGTTACCCGGGCGGCGGTTTCGGCCTCAACGGGATCTCGCTCGCGGCGTCGCCCAGGATCGCGAACAAGCGGATCTTTTCGCGATTTGTCGTCAGGTTCTCCGGCAGGTAGATGCGGAAACTGGACTCGCGTTGCCAGGGCGGCATCGCTCGCGCCCGGCGGTGTCTCGACGGCATACCGTTCGCGGCCACGGTCGCCAGCCGGCCGTCGACAAACACCAGGAGAGTCTCGGCTGGCTCGCGGTTAGCGCCGGTTCGAGCCCAGCCGGCAAGCCGAGGTCCCCTATTGCTCCGACGAAGCGTGGCGCGGCCTTGAAGGTAGCCTTCGACCAGCGGGATCTCTAGCCCGGCCGCCGAGCGGATCATCTCCTCACCAGGCTGACCTACCAGTACGAATTCCGCGGCCCGCCGCCGGGTCGCCACCAACATTGCTGATCGCCGGCGATCGCGGATCTCGAAGATCTCGACGCGGTTGCGGCCGGGGATGAAGGCTTGGTCGCGCACCATGGCGGTAAAACCCGCCCGGGCGTCGGCATGGTCGAAGGTCTGCGTCACTGCCTCGACGGTGCCATTGAGTGCCACCGCGAGCTCCATCGCGACGTCTCGCTCCTGTGCAAAATGCACCCGGCCTTCGACCTGCGCGGGGATGAAGGAGCCTCCCGGGTCGACCTGCTCATAAGCCATGGCATGGGTCAGCTCGATCTCAGCCATCGACTCGCCAGTCGGCGCCACGGTGACGACGTCGAGATCCGAGACCCGACGCCCGATCAGATCGGCCCAACGCCCGATCTGGTACAAGCCGTCGAGCCGGGCGCCAGAGCCGAACAGGTGCAGCTTGCGCGCCACGGTTTCCTGACGTTCGGCACGCAGGCTCTCGATGTCCACCGATCGGCGTTGGATAGGCTTCCCACGAAAGCCCTTGAGCAGGACTTTCTGACGCCGTTCCACCGGCTTGGCGTCGAGCGCGGAGTGGCCGTCACTCGGCCAGGGAAGGACCAGGCCGAGCGCGTCGGCGATCGTCGGCAAGACATCGATCGTCTCGACGTTGCGCTCGCTGCGCACCCCCTCCCGCTGTCCAGGCAGCTTGACCAGGAGCGGGACGTTGAGAATATCCGCGTAGCGGCCAGCGCCGGGTGCGCGTCGCGGAGCCTGGGGGCGGAAAGCCGTGCCGTGATCGGCGACCAGGACGATCAAGGCCGGGTCATAGAGATCCTGTTGCTGGAGCCTGGCCAGAAGCTGACCGATCAGCGTATCGACATAACCGACCTGGAGCAGGTGTCGCTGAAAGCCCTGGGTTACCTGCCAGGGATCGGCGCTCCACCTTCTGTGAATCACACCGGGGGGCATACTGGTCACCGGTCCGTACTCCCTGCCCGACGGCAGATATCTCCAGGGGACGTGCGGCAGCGTGAGGTGGATGAAGTGCAGCATCGGTCGATGGTCGGCAACGATGGCGTCGAGAAAATGACTCATCGGCCCGGAATCGTCGCGATCACTGACGTCGTGCGCGCTCTCCGGCGCGATGCCTAGCAGCTGCCGCAGCCGAGTGCCGATCGTGAATTCGGCGAAGTCGCGCCAGTTGGCGTCGATCGTCGGCACCCGGCCGGACAGGTCGGTCGGCAGCAGCAGGTGCAGGTAGATCACGGCCAGGTCGGTGGCCACCGCATCGAAGCGCTCGAAGGCTCGTTGTGCCGGTGCCTGGAGGCACAGCTCAGGCGGGCACAGGCGGGTGACAGCTTCGATCACATTCAGCTGGTATCCAGCGCCAGCGAGCCAGGTGAACAAATTGTCGGGATAATGCTCAACCCACGGCAATAGCATCTGGTCGGGGATGCGACCGCTCAAAATGATCGGCACCGAGAGGTTGGTGACATAGGAGACGGTAGTGGCGTCGCGAAACCAGTAGGCGTCGCCGGCGAGCGCCGCTAAATTGGGATAGCGGAGGGGATCGATTTCGTCCACCTCATCGAGCAGTGACGACAGGGGAAGCGAGTCCAGGATCACCATCACCACTGGCGCACCTGATCGCGCTCCCGAGCTGGCGAGTGCCCTTCGCTCGGCGGCCTCGGGCAGCAGCATCTGGCGTACCGGGGAGGTCAAGAGAAACAACGTCGGGGAGAGCAACGCCACGGGCGAGACAAAGGTGAAGAAGGTCCGGACAGCGCTCCAGTGGCGATAGCAGACGCCGGTCGCGACAGCCAGTGCAGTTGCCGCCGCGATGAGTAGTCCGCCGGGAGCCGTGGGTGCCAGCCGGTTGGCCAGCTGTAGCATGATCAAACCCACGAGGCCGATGACCTGCGCCAGGTTTACCCACCGCTGAGCCGGCGGCAGGCACCATGCCACCCATCGGGTCAACAGCACGAGGGACACGGGTAGCGCGACGCTCAGCAACAGGACGATCAACACCAGGTCGAGCGGCTGCGCGTCATGGGCGATCAGGAACTCCGCCTGGCGTGACAGCAGGTCGAACAATGGTTCGGCGACGGCCAGGTTCGACAGGCCGAAGACGTGCAGTGCTGCAGCCAGATTCGAAGGGGAACGCCGCGGCCAGGCGGCTGGCCCTTGCACCTGGCGCGCCGGTCGGCCTGGAGAGGATTCGACCTCGAACGCTTTGGTCACCATTTTCAAAGCCGCCCGGCGGCAATGACCGGACGGCGTTCCTGGTCATCCGGTGATCTCAGCGGCCCCCACGACCAGCACCTGAAGCTCGGCGTCTTGCCGAAACTCCTCCATCGCACGGCGTAGCTCCAGCTCCTGATATGCCTCGTCCTGAGATGGCTCCTCAACGTACAAGGCGCCCAAAGCGTGATGACCAGGGTGAGAATTATCGTTGCCCATAGGATTACCCTTAATAAAAATTGATAATTTATCTAATCATAATAATCCCTTGAATCAGCTGTCAATCCGACTACCCAGGGCTCACGCCCCGGGCTACTGGAGGGGGTCATCATGACGGCCGGTGGCAATGCCGTGTCGAAACGTTTGTGACAATATTCAAGGTCGATCGGCGGCTATTCCCTTGAAGGGGTGTGTCGCTGCACATCGATTCCACGCCGGAGCCTGGAGACGCCCGCATTTCAAAACACACCAAGCCGCTCGGCCTTCGCGACGAACCGACCGTCAGAAAAGGGCGGATCAAAAGATCGACCCGGGTCTTGCGCCGACTCAAGGCCGCCGGGCTGCTGTGTGGCTCGATCGAAAAGGCCAAAGGCAAGGCGGCGGCCGGTTTTCGCGAGCGGTTCGCGGCCGAGCTGCGCGACGGTGAGGAGGCGCCTGATCTGGCATCGGCGCTCGAGCTCGCCGGGCGATCGGTCCACCGGGCGATCGAAGAGCTGACCGCGGCCGATGACGTCTACTGCGCTCAAGGCGTGCGCCGCAAGCAGTTGAAAGGTGCCTGCGTGGAAGTGGCGCGCTGGGATGTCTATCCGGAGCTGGTGGACGTGCGGCGCGCGATCGATACGGCGTTCGGCCGGCAGGAAGGCCAGCACCTGCACGAGATGAAGGGCAAGACCCAGCGCAGTCCAGAACCCCTGCTGACTCAGGTGCGGGGGCTGGTGACGACCCTCAAGCACCCGAAGCTGGTGCTGCCGAGGCCTATCCGGTCCAGCTCACGAGCAGATCCCGAGGGTTGGTTGCGGCAGCTCGAGCCCGGCTATCTCAAGCTCAAGAGCATGCTGGACGAGTTGGAGGTCGCGGAGCGCCGGGAGCACAAGCTGCGCGAGGAGCGCGACTACGAGCTCGAGAGTTTCGATATCGTCTACGGTGAGGCACTCGCCTTCGTGCGCTCGGTCTTCCAGCTCGGTGGCCTGAGCGATCGGGAGACCTGGCACTTGCTGCCCAATGTCCAGCGCCGACGCTTGCGAGGCAAGGCACGGCAGGCGCGCGAGGCCCGTGCTGAGGGCTCCTGGGCGGACTCTGCCGAGCTCGACGCGACAGATTCGGCGGATGATGTCTGATTCACGGCTTAATAGTCTAGAATTTTAGCCTTTTTCCCCTTTTCTCGGGTCGATCGAGGTATTGATGGGCCGTTCGGGGTGTTGATGGGATCTATAGGGGTAGCTGAGTCCGAAAAACTCCAGAATCGGCAGGTGTTTGATCGATCGGAGCGTGCCACAGCGATTAGGCACCTGGTGTTTGATCAATCGGAGCGTGCCACAACCATCCATCACCCGGTGTTTGATCGATCGGAGCGTGCCACAGCGATCGGACACCCGGTGTTTGATCGATCGGAGCGTGCCATATCGATCAAACACCCTAAATTCTCAGGGTTTAGGGATCTCAAATCGTCAGAATTCCTCGTTGTCTCATTGTTTGAGACGTCTAAATCGTCAGAATCGCGTGAAACTTGACTGTTTAGAAGTTTCAAATCGTCAGAAATCGCAAGATTCTGACTGTTTGCCCGGTCTAAATCGTCAGAATTCTGACGTTTCAGGCGGCTCTGAGCTGACGTAGCCCGCGAGTCCTGCTTTCTGCCGCGCTTGTTTGGGACCCATCAGCCGATGTCTTCTCGCTTTGACGACCCGCTGGTAGTACCTGCGGGAGCTATCTCGATCGCGGCAGGTGCGACCGCACCAGATGCGTGCTCGCCCGGGGCTCCGGGCGACAAAGAGCAGACCGCAATCCGAGCCCGGACACTGCTGAATCCGGCGGCAGTCTTCGGACGTGAGCAGCTCTCCCGCGGAGAGCAGGATGGGCCAGAGCATCCGGTCGGGTTCGTCGTCTTCGCTGGCTTGCCATGCCCAGTGGAAGCCGTCGTCGCCGGCGACCAGTCGACGTTGACTCAGGGCCTCGCCGAGCTCGAGGTTGAGCGGCGTGAGATCGCTGTCAGCGGGCTTGTCGCCGCGGGTGACGGCGAGGAAGATACGTTCCAGACGCGAACGCAGCGCCTTCGCCCGGCGGGCGACGCCTCCGGCAGGTCCCGGCCGCTCTTCCGCCGCCCACTCCAGACGCTCGGCGGCGGGGGCGCTGAGGGCGCCTGTCTCAACGCTCCAGACGAGCAGATCGCCGTAGGTCTCGAGCGCCCGGCGCCCACCCAGGCCGGTGTTGACGAAGGTGACGCAGAGCGCGCCGTCCGATCGCAGTAGCTTTTGAATCCTGGTTTCCGACTTGCGCTTCGCCATGGCTGCTTCCTTTCCGCTGCAACGTCGCTCCGGTGATGCTGCCGATATAGTAGCCGCCATGGCTGGGATTGCTGCCATCTCGGAGGGACGCCCTTGACGCCGCGCCTGGTCGTCATCAGCGGTGATCTCGAGGGGCGGACCTTTGAGATCACCGGCGATGCTTTCACCGTCGGCCGCCAGGCCGGGAGCGACCTCCAGATCACCAATATCGAGGTCTCGCGCCGGCATTGCGAGATTCTCCGCTCGCCGGACGGCAGTTTCACCCTGCGCGATCTCGAAAGCCGCCACGGTACCCTGGTCAACGGCCGCCCGGCTCAGGAGGTGGCGCTCGTCCACAGCGACCTGGTGACCGTGGGCATGAACGCGATGCTTTTTCTGCTCGATGATCCGTCGACGCGGGACCAGGCGGACTCTGAGACTGGCTCGATATCGATCGGGGGGCCGAGTCTCGCCCGACGGCTCACCGACACGTTGCACCTGAACCCGTCTCAGGTCGATGCCGCCTTGCCCGTCCAGGCTCGCCTGGCGCGGGAGCTGCACGCCCTGCTGCGGCTGTCGATGACGCTTCAGGAACGGCTCGAGCTCGGCCCGCTGGCGGCTCGCCTGCTCGACGCCGCGATGGAGGCCGTGCCGTCGGCCGAACGCGGCGCCGTGCTCTGGCGCGAGCCGGGTCTGGAACAGCCGGTCGCGATTGCCGACCGAGGAGCCGCCCGGGCGATTCAGGGTCCGATCCTCGACCGGGTGCTCGGGGAGGGGACGGCGATCTGCTGGCCCAACGCCCACCATGAGCTGGGGGCGACGGCGCCCCCGGACGTCGGCGCGGTGCTCGCCGCGCCGCTCGCGGGCGACGACACTCGGCCGACGGGCCTGCTCTATCTCGACCGCCGGAGAGTCGGGTTTGCCGCCCATCACCTGGAGCTCATCTCCGCCATCGCCGGCGTCGCCTCGCCGGCGTTTCAGAACGCTAGCCACCTGCGCTGGCTCGAGAGCGAGAACCAGCGTTTGCGCGACGAAGACGCGGCGCGTCACGACATGATCGGCGAGAGCGCCGCCATGCAGGCGGTCTTCAACCTGGTGGCGCGGGTGGCTCGCGCCGACTCGACGGTGCTGATCCACGGCGAGAGCGGCACCGGCAAGGAGCTGGTGGCCCGCGCCATCCACCGCTCGAGCCCGCGGGCCGAGGGGCCTTTCGTGGCGGTCAACTGCGCGACGCTGTCGGAGAACCTGCTCGAGAGCGAGCTCTTCGGGCATGAGAAGGGGGCCTTCACCGGCGCCCTGGCGCGCAAGGTGGGCAAGATGGAGGCCGCCCACGGCGGCACGCTCTTCCTCGACGAGGTGGCCGAGATTCCGGTGGGTCTGCAGGCCAAGCTGCTGCGCGCCCTCCAGGAGCGTGAGATCGAGCGCGTCGGCGGCACCCGGCCGATCCGCGTCGACCTGCGGGTGCTCGCCGCCAGTCACCGCGACCTGCAGCAGGCGGTTCGGGACGGCGACTTTCGTGAGGATCTCTACTTTCGCCTCAAGGTGATCACCTGCACGGTGCCGCCGCTGCGGGAGCGGAGGGAGGACGTCCCCCTCCTGGCCCGCCATTTCGCCCATCGTCACGGCGCCAAGCTGGGTTTGACCGAGGTCGGTATCGCGCCGGAGGCCCGGCGCTGTCTCTTGGCCTACGACTGGCCGGGGAACGTGCGGGAGCTCGGCAACGTGATCGAGCGGGCGGTGGTCCTGGGCGACGGTGAGGTGGTGCGCCGCGAGGATCTGCCCGACGAGGTGGCGGTGGCCGCCGGCGAGGAGGATGCGGCGCCGGATGAAGCCGTGGACGTCACCGATTTCCAGGGCGCGCTGGTGGCGTTCAAGAAGCGGCTGATCCTGGACGCCTGGAACGCGTCGGGCGAGGATTATGCCAGCACCGCCGAGCGACTCGGCATCCACGTCAACTCGCTGCACCGGATGGTCAAGAACCTGGGGATCAAGGACGCCTTGGGGCGCTGAGCGAGGGATGGTCGGGCCGACCCGAGCCCGGCTGGGAAAGCAGGTAGGCGGTCTTGACGACGAGAGCCAGGCCGGCGACCTGGTGCGCGAGTATCGGCCACTTGAAACGGCGGTACCAGTCTTCCAAGTCCTGCAAGCCCTCGGTGGGAACGGGAAGCACCTCGTTCGGCAACGCCAATACCGGCGCGGTGACGATCACGACCAGCCAGAGCGCGAGGTGGACGCGGTAGCGTGCGAGGCGCTGGAACAGGCCGGCCCAGAAGACGGCCATGATCGGTAGCAGCGGAAGGAACATCCGTACCGTATCGCCTGCGAAGAGGGTCGAGAGGCAGGATCCACCGAGGAGCAGGAGGGTCAAGAAGTAGAACCCCCGGGGCATCCTCAGCCGGCCGAAGATGAGCCCAGAGATGGCGGCGAACCAGAGGAAACCGAAAGCCAGGTAGACCTGCGCGTAGTACTGCCAGCTCAGGAGCTGCCGAAAGTCCGGCGGTTGGTAAGCCTGATCCGGAGCCAGGACGCGGGGAACCAGGAAAACCAGCAGGGTCAGGCCGGTGATCGTCAGCCCGGCACGCCAACGCTTTGTCGTCAAGAAAGCCGGGGCCGCGAAAAGGCAGTCTTCGCGTGCCATCACGCCCAGGACCGCGAAGACGCCGAATCGCCCGGGCCGGTCGGCGGCCAGCGAGCTCAACATCAGGGTCAGGGTCATGAGGGAAAACGCGTCGGTGATGAAGGGGTTCTGAATCAGGAGGAGGTTTCTGGTCGAGGCGAAGACGGCGAGCATGGCGATCACCGCGGCCGTCGTCGGGATCTGCAGGCGCCGGAGGAAGACGAAGAGCACCGTGTAGCCGATCAACAGCGATGCCCAGGTGATGGCTCGGAGAGCTTCGAGAGGTGGCAGGGGCAGGAGCGACGCCAGAAACGGCACCAGGAGACGGTGCTTGAAGGGTGCCGTCGCGCCTTTGCCCTCGATCATGGCGACGTACTCATAGGTGTCCGGGCTCAGCTCGAGCCATCGGGACGAGCCGTCCGGATGCCGCTCGAGAATCAGGGCCTGACCGAGGATCAGAAAGGCCAGGGACAATCCGGCTCCCGCGATCCAGGGGTGCTTGAACCCGGCAATTCGGACGCGCGTCGATTCGTCACTATCGAAGATGGTCGTTCCTCTCGTCGTGCCGAAGGTCGGATACTCTAAGGACTCCGTGTCAGATGCCAAAGACTACCTTCCGGCAGATCGACCGTGAAGGCGCCTCCGGAACGCCACCAGGACGGCTGGTGGCTCGCTCTGAGCGTCTATACGGCGTTGTTGATCCGGGGCTACTTGCCGTTCGAGAACGTCTTCGGCGGCGAGCGGGTGGGCTTTCAGGGCAACGACGCCTGGTACCACCTGCGGTTGATCGACGTCCTGGCGCAGAACCCGCTGCGGCCGATGGCGTTTGACCCCTACGCCTTCTTCCCCGGGGGCCAGACAGTGGGTGTCGCCCCGCTGCTGGACTTGCTGGTCGCCTGGGTGGCCTGGTTCGTGGGGTTGGGCTCGCCCTCGGAGCGCGTGGTCGACGTCGTCGCGGCGGTCTTGCCCGCGGTTCTCGGCGCGCTGACGGTGCTGCCGGTGTACGCGATCGGCCGCCGGCTCGGCGGGCGCCGGGTCGGGCTCATCGCGGCGGGGCTGTTGGCTGTCCAACCCGGGCAATTCATGCTGCGATCACTCCTGGGTTTTGTCGACCACCACGTCGCCGAGACCTTGTTCAGCACGTTGACGGTCTGGTTGCTGCTGCGGGCTCTCGATCGGGCGTCCTGGGACATCTGGCAGGCGTCGCGGGCCTGCGCCCTGGCCGGCGTGGCGCTCGGCGCTTACCTGCTCTCCTGGGCGGGAGGCTCGCTCTTCGTCGCCATTCTGGGGGTCTGGGCGGTCGCCCAGCACGTCATGGATCACCTGCGGGGCCGCGACGCCACCCAGCGGATCCACGTCCTGGTGTCGATGGCGGTCGTCGCCGCGATCGTGCTCGTACCCTTCATGCGATTCTTGCCGCGGGTCGAGATCCACTTCGCGGCCCTGGCCGTGCTGGCGTTTCTGCCCATCCTGCTGGAGATCGTCTCGCAATGGATCGAAGGTCGAGGCTGGCCGCGCTGGCTCTTCCCGGCCTTGTCGGCGGCCGGCGCGGTGGTGGGCGCGGGCGGGGTCCACGCGGTATGGCCGTCGCTGACGGAGAGGATTCTGGCCCATCTCGGGCGGTTTCTGCCCGGCGGGCTGCGCCATACGGTCGGAGAGGCGCTGCCGCTCCTGGAGACCTCTGACTTACCGCTCGACGCCATCTGGCAGCAGTATCGTCTGGCGATGCTTCTCGGCCTCCTCGGGCTCGCGGTGTTGCTGCCGCGCATCTGGCGCCGCTCAGCGCCGGGCGACCTCCTGCTGCTGGTGTGGAGCTTGGCGATGTTCGCCATCACCCTGGGCCAGAATCGCTTCGGCTACTACCTCGACGTCAACCTCTGCCTGCTCACCGCTCTGCTCTGCCGTCGCCTGCTGGGGCCGTTCGGCGTCCGACTTTCTGGGATCTCCTGGCAGCAAAGGCTGCTTCGTGGCGTCGCCGCGGTCGCGGTCGCGGCGGCGGCCTTCCTGCCCGCGGTGAATCCCGGCATCGCCCTGGCTCGAGCGCAGCGGGCTCCGCCCCCGACCTGGCTCGAAGCTTTGACGTGGCTGCGCGACAATACGCCGCCGCCGCTCGGCGATGACGCGACCTACTACCGATCCTTCGGGCCGCAGGACGGCTCCTTCGAGTACCCCAAGCAAGCCTACGGCGTCATGAGCTGGTGGGATTATGGTTATTGGATCACGCGGATCGCTCACCGGATCCCCAACGCCAATCCGACCCAGCGCGGTGCCACAGACGCGGCCCGATTCTTCCTGGCCACCGACGAGGCGAGCGCCGGCGAGATCCTCAGGGCCGCTGGATCACGGTACGTGGTGGTGAATTCCGAGCTCGGTTTCCAGCCCGATCCGCACACCGGCGTCGCCTTCAGCCTCTTCCACAACCTGCTGGCGTGGGCGGGCGAAGATCCGTCGAAGTTTTTCGAAGTGGTGTGGGAGGTCGACGAGCAGGGGGCACTGACGCCGACGACGATTTTTCGTCCCGCGTTCTATCGCAGTATGGCCAACCGCCTCAACCTCTACGGCGCCGCCGGTGCCACACCGTTGGATAGCACCTGGGTGGTGGCTCTCGAGGAGCGGTTCGTGGACGACGGGACCCGGATCCCGGTGGTGGTCGAGAGCCGGCAGTTCGCGATGTATGAAGACGCTCTCGTCTTTCTCGAATCTCGACCGGCTGGCGGCTGGCAGCTGGTGGGCCTCAACCCCTTCGAGTCGTGCGTGCCGCTGGCGCCGCTGGAGAGCCTGCGCCAGGTGCACCAGGTGCCGACGCCGGAGATCCAGCCTGCGGGGGAACGGCCCGTGATCAGGATTCTGGAGTACGTGGGCTAGTCTAGTACCGCGTCCCCTAAGCTCTGTCCGGGTTCCAGGCGACTTGGAGGCTGCCCCGGAGGGGCCGGAT
>JAAUYI010087791.1_pt1 | contig 11936 bp, 7 predicted proteins | sample 7278041 | NCBI WGS metagenome assembly JAAUYI01 (sample SAMN14350216, study PRJNA611818) | marine sediment metagenome | isolation source: surface marine sediment (0.6m) | place: French Polynesia: Moorea | collected 2018-08
CTCTTTCAAATGACCCGCGAACGCATCTTTGTACGCAACGTAGTACTGTTCGCCCGTCAAAACCTGCCCGGTATCGGTATAGACCGAGACGCTGGAAATCTCGTCTGTCGTGTAGACGCCCACGTTCGAGACATAGAGGTCCAACAGGCCATCGCGGTCAAAGTCGAAAAACGTGGAGCCTGATGAATGCGCCTTCAGATCCGTCCCGGACTCCGCAGAAATATTCTTGAAATACCCTTTTCCATCGTTTTCGAACAGCATGTTGCCTGTTCGAACGTTGGTAATATACAAATCCGGGTCGCCGTCATTGTCGATGTCACCGAACGATGCCGAGACGCCGATCGGGCCAACGATATTCAGGCCGGCTTTTTGAGTAATGTTCTCGAACCTTCCATCACCTAGGTTGCGCCAAAGCTCGTTGCTACCGCTCTGGGTCGTAAAATAGATGTCATAGAGACCGTCCTGGTCGACATCCGCGACAGCCATGCCGTTGCCGTGATCATAATGCGCAGCTTTGTACTTGGACGCCGCATCGTCAACGATCTTGTGGCGGAAGGAAATGCCACTCGTCGTCGTTTCATCGCTGAATTTGAAGTCATGAAATACCTCAAACGTCGACGCCGACTCGAGTTGCGATTGCATTCGATCGTGCAGCCACTCCGGGTCGGTTGCTTCGGCTGGCTGGACGATTCGCTCAAATGTGACCCTGGCGATATCTCGCCTCAGGATCCGTAATCCTTGTTCCCCGAAGTCTTCGTAATAGCCCCTGATGCGGCCCTCCCAGTCGACCAAGACGATGACATCGCTCTGTAGCAACGGCGTGCCGGAATCCGTTACCGGAAGATTGAAACCGCGCCTCATCAAGTCACCGACTGCTTCCCGACTTCCGGTAAGCAAGTGCCATTGTGACGTATCCAGTTCCTGGTCATTGGCAAACCTGGACAAGACATCAGGATTGTCGTGCTCAGGATCGGCAGTAATGCTCACCAGGCGCGTATGCTTCCAGTTGTCCGAGGCTTTCAGACCTTTGTGCAGCTCTTTCATCACGGCAGTCTGGGCGTCGCAACGGTCGTCACAGCGGGTGAACACAAAATTCACCAACCAGACGCTGCCATAGAGGTCGTGCGACGCGACCGTCTCACCGCGTTGGTCTGTCAGTGCAAACGGCGGCAGCCTGCTGAATATCTTCACCAGGTCGCGGTGCACAGGCTGGCTTTCGGGTTCGCTCCACGCGCGTGTGGCTTTCTCGAACTCGGACTCCTGGGCATAACTGGTTGCCCAGCCAATCAGCGCGAGGCCCGCTACGGAAACAAGCGACAGAACTTTGTTTGGTGAGAGGAGCATTAAACGATTGACCTCTGCTTGATGCGGCATGACCGCTGTTGGAATGAGTGCGATGGCAAGACCGTCTTACCAGTCGTAGTAGCCGTCGTCCTGATTTCGAACATAGACTTTGCCAATGAGAGTCTCATGAGCGAAACCGCAGAACTGGTCGCCCATCAGGTCGAGGGTTGCCTCGTCCCGGGTAGTGAACTGCAGCTGGAAGTCGAGGCCGGGAACGGCGATTTCCTGCAGTCCAAGCTCCGGTAAAGCAAACGAGTAAAGGTAGTCTTTGCTGTTCAGTCGCAACTCGACGTCGGAGTTGTCCGGGAGAAACAGGTCCTGCACCGAGTGGCGGTCGTCGCTCGTCCCGAGCACGCCGTCGGGACCCGGATACCGGAAGTACCAGTTGAACTCGTCGCCGGTGACTTCCACGACGATCGAGTCCAGCCGATCCCGCGACCCATCCGGGCCGCACGCCGCGCACGCCAGCAGCATGACCAGCATGGCCGGGAACCGCACGCTGCCACGCGTGCTGCGCGAATCCATCCCGCTCATTGATCTTTTTTCGTTTCCAATCAACAGACTATCGTCAAACAAGGCCTACGCTGCCGGGGTCGATGCCCGTACCCGATTCAATAGCTCACGGTTGGTCGGCAAAGACGCGATCAGCGTTTCCGCCTGCACACTATTCTCACGGATCAGCCGATTGGCGATCGCGGCATCCCTGTCCCACTGGCGATAACGATGGTCATTGACGTCGGTTTCGAAGCCCATGCCGTACAACACGTACTGCAGGCTCGCCGATGAAAACAATTCGATGCGATAGTTGGACTCGAACAGCCACGGCACCTGGCTGCGCCACAACGACAGGGATTCCTGCAGGCTTTCCGGTGTTGACTCCGGTTTGCGGTGGTCGCGCCAGTAGTCCGAGTCGTCACGCTCAGACAGGACGTAGTGCAACTTCAGGAAGTCGATGACCGCGCGCCAATGCTGCCGCGTGATTTCATTGTAGCGTTTGGCCACGACAGGCTTCGCAGCATTGTCTCCGGGCAACTGCTCACTGATCCATTCAGCGGATTTTTCAATCAGGATCAGCGCGGTCGCTTCGAGCGGTTCGACGAATCCCGCCGACACGCCAACGGCCACACAGTTCCTGTGCCAGAATTTTTCTCGATAACCGGGCTGGAATTCGATCTTGCGCGGGCTTGGCTGATCCTTCGCCAGCGTCGGGTCGGCCTCCAGGTATGCTGCCAGTTCCTCTTCAGCCTTCTCCAGGGACGTATGCTGACTCGAATGCACGTAGCCGATACCGCGTCGAGTCGGTAACGCAATATCCCAGATCCATCCCGCAGACTGTGCGGTCGCTTTTGTTACCGACGCGATTGGAGCATCCTCCGTCGCGTACTCGGCCTGCACGGCCAGCGCCGTATCGTTGAACAGGAATTCCCGCTGGGAAACGAACGGTATGTTGTAGTGTTTACCGATGAGCAGCGCTGCAAACCCGGTGCAATCGACAAACAGATCGCCTGCTATCGTTTCACCGGAGGCCAGCTGCAAAGCGGCAATGTCGCCGTTCTCGGCCGGGATGATTTCCTCGACATGCCCCAGGCGATGCTGCACCCCCAGGTTGTCGATGCAGTGGCGTTGCAGCAACTCCACGAACTTTCCGGCGTTCAGGTGGTAGCCGTAATTGAGATCGAAGGCGTACTCCGGGGTTTGCGGTCTTTTCGGAGCCAGCCCTTCGTCACACGCGCGCCCCTGCGGAGAAACAGCATCGCAAAAGCTCAATTCCTTGTACGAGTCCTGCCAGTGTGCAGCCAGGTTAATCTTGGCGTAGCCGCTGGGCGCACAGAATGGATGGTAGTACGACTCGCCCTTTCCTCGATGCCAGCCAATGAACTGGGAGCCCTGTTTGAAGCTCGCGTCGCAGCAGCGCAGGAAGTCCGCTTCCGACAGACCGATTCGACGCAACGTGTCGCGCATCGTCGGCCAGGTGCCTTCCCCAACGCCAAGGTTCGGCACATCCGGCGATTCGAGCAGCACGACACGCGTACCGGCACCGCCGTCGTCGGGAGGGCTGTGTTTCGCGGCGATTATCCCCGCCGTCAACCACCCCGCCGAGCCGCCACCTACAATAACCGTCGTCTGACTCATCATTTAAGGAACGCCAACAGTAATCCGGCTAAGCCGCGGAAGGCGCCGCGCAATAATGCTCGATGAATTGCTGGTGCATCGGCAGTTCCTGGACGGTACTCTCAACCGAGTCTTTGATCTCGGCCAGGGACTTGCGCAACGCTTCAGTGCCCAGGATCTTGCCGGCATTGTGGTGCCCGCGCGGCTCCAGGCCCTGCCCCATCATCACCTGCACCCAGGACGCAATGCGAAACAACGTGGCATCGTCCGACCAGACGTAGCCATTCCTCTTGAAGATGTCCATGCGATGAGCGAGGCTGTCCGGGATGTCCATGGTGCGGTACGAATTCCAGAAGTCGCTGTCGGTACGATTCGTCTGTTTGTAGTGCAGGATGATGAAGTCCCTGACGGATTCCATTTCCACACGGAACTCGTCGTTGAACCGGCGCGCCAACGATTCCCTGTCCTCGCCGAAGGGAAACAATCGAATCAGCCTGAAAATGTTCGTCATGACCAGGTGAATACTGGTGGACTCCAATGGCTCCACGAAACCTGAGGACAGGCCCAGCGCGACGCAGTTCCTGTGCCACGCCTCGAGCCGGCGCCCGGTCTTGAACCTGAGCAGGCGGGGCTCGGTGCGCGTTTTTCCGGTCAGGTTATTAAGCAGGGTGTGTTGCGCTTCGTCGTCGGACAGGAAGTGGCTGGTGTAGACAATGCCGTTTCCGACCCTGCTCTGCAGCGGGATTCGCCATTGCCAGCCGGCAGGATGGGCGATCGCCCGTGTGTACGGCGGGGGTGGCTCGGTCGCGTCCGTCTGCACGGCGATGGCCCTGTCAGCGGCAAGCCAATGACTCCAGTCCTCGTAAGCGACCTCCAAGGCATCGCCGATCAACAGCGCCCGAAACCCGGTGCAATCGATAAACAGGTCACCCTCGACAAGCTCTTCGTCTTCCATCCTGACGGCCCGGATATCGCCCGACTCAGGATCTCTCGGGACCTCGGTAATCCTGCCTTCACGCCGAGTGACGCCATTGGCTTCACTCAGCTCGCGCAAGAACCTGGCATAGCGGGTTGCGTCGAGATGAAACGCAAAATTCAGCCTGGTTTCACGCAGGTTTGTCGCAAACTTGCCGGCCTTGGCTGCTTGCAGCTCGAGACAGTAATCATCCAGGCTGCCCCCGAATCCCTGCGAACGCGCCTCCAGCCAGAATTCGTGAAATTCCGCCATCCACGATCGTTGCCCGATTTCTCCGAACGAGTGGATGTAGCTGTCACCAATGTTGCCCCAGTTGTCGAACGCAATGCCGAGCTTGAACGTGGCCTGAGTCGCACGCATGAATGCCTGCTCGTCAATGTTCATTATGCGGTGGAAGTTGCGCATTGGCGGAATCGTCGCTTCACCGACTCCGATCGTGCCAATGGCATCGGACTCGATCAGCGTGATGTCGAGCAGGTCACCGAGGCGCGTCGAGAGACCACAAGCGGCAAGCCAGCCAGCGGTTCCACCTCCTGCGATTACGACTTTGGTCATTCCTGCTACTCTCCCGGACGCTTGATTCCGGTGCGTTTTATCGGTTGAGACTGTTCTTGACGAGCGTTCGCAGGCGCCGGGCTGCGTTGTCGTCTACGGCCGCCAAAGGCCCATGAGCTGCATCGGGCAGATGCTCGCGCGGCGTGTCCGCCGAACCGAACACATAGTAGTCGAACACCTCACGCCAGGCTTTTTTTTCCGACTCGGGGCGATCCCTCAATCCCAGGATGCCGTGCATGACGATATCCAGCGGGTTGCCCATGTAGGCAGGCGAGCTCAGCCACCAGAAATTGATCATGACATTGAACGGGGCGGACGCTTCCACCTGGTGCCACCACATGCTCGGATAGAACAGGCCATCCCCCGGCTGCAGGTCGGCGATCCGGGCCTCTTCCAGCGCCTGGCGGGCACGCGGAAATTTTTCAAAGTCAGGGTTCCGGAGATCAACCATTGTCACAACCTGGCCGCCGGGCGTTCGCCCCAGGGGCCCGGGATAGAGGTTGTGAATCTGCTCCGGAGGAAACAAGGTGAATCGCCGGCTGCCGACGACGCAGCAGGCGATATTGTTGGGGATGTCGTAGTGTGCCGAAGCAATCGATTCGGTGCCTATCCAGATTTTCGCCAGGGGCTTGTTGTCGGCAAACTCGGCGTGGTCGAAGACCAGGTCATTGCCCTCCCGTAACCCGGGGAAACACTCGTCGAGGACAAGCGACTGGATGTACAGGTAGGGGTGGTCAGGCTTGCTTTCGTTGGCGCGAATCTGCGCGAATACATCGGTTAGCTCGGCATTCCTGAAGTCGTATGTGAAGCCGGTACATTCGTCGTTATAAAAGAAGCGGCCACCAATCTCCGGCGGTGCAAAGAAGTGACCCACCGGCCTGCCATTGGAGTGGCGCTCCAGCATCGCCATGGCAGCTTCCGGCGATTCCCGGCCCGCTTTTACAAGGTCCCAATCCGAAACCAGGCCGCGCAAGATAACCGGTTCATTGGCTTCGAGCAGGTCCTCGTAAGGAACCTGGTCCGGAACCACCCCCTCTATTACGCGAACTTTGTGTTCTGACTGCACCACAAACCCGATATCACTGACCTGGACAACTATTGCGCAATCGCTGTTTTCTGGTTCTTCAGCGTAATCAACTTGTGAAAATTGCCGAGCGACGACAGCGCAAAAAAGGCCAGGCCCAGAACGCCCTGTTTGTTCAGCTTCTCGAGACTCTCCCCGTCCAGTTGGGTCAACCTCTCTTCACTGATGGTGTAGTAATCATGGAAGGCGATTTGCTCGACGTTGCTCAGAGTAATCTCGATAGCGACCGGTTCCAGCAGGTCCATGGCTTCCATGCCGGAAAAGAAGACCCTGTCGAGCACGGTGCCCTGGTGAATCACCTGCAGCGTCTGCATCACTTTCTGGAGATAGGGCGACTCACCACCGAAGGGGAGGAAAACCGCCTGTCCGTCCTCGGCTCCAACCCTGGGGTTATCCATGTCGATACGAATAATCGGCTCTTTGTGGACCTTGCCGTCTGTTTCCCGGTTCTGGAACCCGATCAGGAAGGGTCCCCGGGCCAGGATGGCCGGCACATAGTGTCCCAGCCAGCCGTCGGCGCCCAGGAACAGGTTTTCGTCCTTGTCGAAGCCCAGGATGGCATGCGCGTGAAACGTACCGGCGTCCTGGTCCTTGTGAAAGAGGATCGGATATTCCTTGTGTAGTTCAATGAACTCGGTGGTGAAGGCCAGTGTGCAATTGACGTTGTCGCCATACCTCTCGCTATGGCGAGCATCGACTCTAAGGTCCTTGTGCGCCGAGTTATCCAGTACGACCGTGTTGCTCATCCTGCAATTATCCAGCGATTGCCCCAGCTTTGCCATCGGCTTGACCGACTGGATAACAGGTCAGTACTACCGTAATGGCTCACGCCGGGCAAACAAAAACCCCCACGCGTGAAGGTGGGGGCCATTTCGAAATGCGGGGGACACTTTCGAAATGCTTGTCGTCAGCACCTCCCGGTACTGGCGACTCGTACCGGCAACGCCTGTTGCCGGTACGAGCCTACAAGCCTCAGTCCATCGTGTACCGGACGCCGAGCATGTAGCGGGTGTCCAGTTCCTGGATGAAGAACACCTGGCTGCGGGTACGGCCGTAGTGAATGGCCTCTTCTTCAGTCAGGTTGATGACGTCCAGGCTGATCGTCAGGTTGTCGGTAAGGATGTAGCTGAAGTTCAGGTCAATCTGCTCGTACTCATCGATGAACTCCGGCATTCGGTTTGCACCGGACGCACTGCGTTGAGCCTGGTTCAGGAAGTCGTCACGCCAGTTGTACAGGATCCGGCCGGAGAAACCGTAGTTCTCGTAGATCAGCACCAGGTTTGCAGAGTCACTCAGGCCCTGCAGTGCAAACTGGTCGATCGTCGGATCGCCGCCAACGTCGTACTCGATGTCGCCGTCTACCGTGGTGTAGTTGAACTGGTAACCGAAACCGGTATCGCCGAACCAGTGCTGTGACACGAGCTCGAAGCCGTAGATGGTCGCGGTTTCCGTATTCAGGGGCTGCTGGACGCCGAAGGTGAAGAACGGGTCGTTGGCGTCCGGCGCCACGTCGTAGTTGATGAACACGAAGTCGGCCAATGCCTGGGTTTCGTCAAACTCCGCCGCGCCACCCGGGAAGTCGGCCGGATTGTCCAGGATTGCCGTCATCGTGAACAGGTTACGTTCGGTAACCGGGAAGCCTCCCGCCTCGAGCGCTGCGACCGCATCGCCGGAGCGGGATCCCGCCACGCCGGATGAGGCATCACGCAAGCCGAATAACGGCTGGTCGACAACCTCCGTGCCCACGAAATTCTGCACGTCTTTCCGGTAATAGCCGATCGACAACAGGTTCGAATCGCCGTAGTACCACTCGACCGACAGGTCGACGTTGTTCGATTCCAGCGGATCGAGCGCCACGTTACCGCGGCTGCCGCCAGCCGTGCCGCCGAGGAAGGTCGGGCGCGGAGGTGTCAGGACTGACGTCGACTGGAAGAACTGGTTGTACGTCGCCCGCGCCAGCGTCTGGCTGAATGAGGCCCGACCTTTCAGCGTATCGGTAAAATCGATCGACAGGTCGAGGCTCGGCAGGAAGTTGTTGTAGCTGGAATCTTCCGAGAGGCTGACGACGTCGGCGCTCAACACCTGCCTGAAGTCGTTGTCGCCCTCCCACAAAATCTCCAGCGGAACGTTCTGGTTCGTCGTGGATGTGATGTCGGTGTATTCGTAGCGCACACCCGCCGTCACGTGGGTCGGGAAACCGGCCAGCTCACCGTCGAAGTCCACCTGCACGTAAGCGGCGACAATGTCTTCTTCGATCCGGTTATCAGCCCTGCTGACCAGCGGAATATCGCCCGGCGTATAAAAGTAATCGGGACCGTTGGACACGCCATTCGTCAGGCCCACGGAGCTACCGCGCCACGAGACGCTGCCCAGCGGAATCGGCGTACCGGCAGGCGCATTACCCGCATCCGGCGTGTTGTTGGAGAGATCCGCATCAAATTCGCAGCCGCTGCAGGTCTGCGCAAAGAGGCCTTCCGGCACATCACCGGGTGCTTCGATGCCCCAGTCGCCCAGCGCCAACTGGCCCTGTTCGAAATCCTGGTCCATTTCCGTGCCCAGGTAACTGGCGCCAAACTGCACGACGACGTCGTCCTGCGCTTCCCAGGTGGCGTCGAAACGGAACTGGTTGGTTTCGGTCGACTGTTGCGAGAAGTACTCCTGCGTGACCTGGCTGCCCACGTCAGGCGCATCGAAGATGCCGTTGGGCCCGCCCGGGTCGGAAGTCCTGACTTCGTCGACTACGACACTGGCCTGCGGAATGCCCAGGGTGTAATCCCACGAGCGCCACCCGGCGACCGCGCCGGCGATATTGAATCGAATCGAGTTCTGGCCGAACGGGGCGTCTGGGCCACTTTCGGCGGTTGCCGTGGCAAAGTCAAAATTCAGGTTCAGGTTGTCGCTGAACTGCCAGTCGAAATTGACACCGACCGACTCCAGCGTGTCCTCGACACCCATAGTCAGGTTCTGGAAGAAGAAGTCTGCGGCGCCGCCGTCGATGACCTCTTCCAGCTTGACCGGCGACGCGGCCTGGGTGTTGCCGTCGAACTCCACGTTCGTGTACGTGGTTGCCTGGTGCCACAGACCGTCGATCAGCGCGACAGACTCCTGCACGTTTTCGGCGTACATCGCATCTGCCGTGATGGTCATTTCGTCGTTCGGCGCAAACTGTAGCGTCAGCTGGCCGTTGATGCGCTCACGCTTGTCTTCGTTGAAGCCAAGGCCGATGTTGCTGGGCCTGGCTACGACCGTGCCATCCTCCGGCTCGTTGATGATGGTCGCACCCGACATGCCCCAGTCAAACGCGGTACTCGGACCCCACACGGTCGGGAACCAGTTTTCGACACTCATATGGCGGCTGCCGGAATCGCGCTCCTGGTAACTGCCGAAAACCGCGATACCGAAGGTCGAGTCGTCGTTGGTCCAGCTGTACAGGCCGCTCACTTCGGGGGTTGTGCCATCGCCACCGGTGTCTTCGACGGCTTTCACGCCGATACTGAGCTGGTTGCCACCGGCATCGAGGGGTTTGATCGTGTCGATGTTGATCGTCGCGCCCACACCGCCTGTCGGTGCCGATGCGCGGCCGGTCTTGTAAACCTGGATAGCCCTGACGCCTTCCGAAGCCAGGTTGGAAAAGTCGAAGGAACGGGTAACGCCCTGCGTTCCCTGGTCCACCGGGTTACCGGTTACCGACGTGACGTTTGCCGACGGCATCTGGCGGCCGTTGACCGTCACCAGGTTGAAACTGCCACCGAAGCCGCGCACGGTCACTTCGGACCCTTCGCCGTTCACACGGTTGATGGAGACGCCGGTGATACGTTGCAGGGATTCGGCAAGGTTGGTGTCCGGCATCTTGCCGATGTCTTCGGCGGAAATAGCATCGACGACACCGGTCGCATCGCGTTTGACATCGAGGGATCGCTGCAAACTGCCGCGAATTCCCATGACGACTACTTCTTCGATGACTTCGTCGTCTTGTGCGTTAGCCGGGGCGGCACCCATGGAAGATACCGCTGCCGCAACCGCAACAGCGAGCTGCTTCTTCTTGAACATTCCTCTACCCCCTAGTACCAGGAAAGTCTTCAGTTGGCTTGTTGGTCTTGCTTGGTCTGGCTTTTTTCTTCTACCGTCTAACGCTGTCATGCCCGGCCGCGATTGTCGGTGCGGTTCTCAAGACATAATGCTGGCTCGACTGTAGGCAATCCGAAACCTAATGGCAAATAATTTTCATTTCGAACTGACGCCAGCACCAAGGTTACGTTTGTAACCGTGTTAGCTGGACATTTCCTCGAGCTCCAGTCCTTTGGTTTCACGAACAACCTTCGCGACAAATACGATGGAAATCAGCGCGCACAGCGTATAGAAACCGTACGCCCCTGCGAGCCCGATGCTGGTCAGCATGATCGGGAACGTCATCGTGATGGCGAAGTTACTGCCCCACTGGAACAGGCCGGCGACCGCGAGACCCGAACCGCGGATCTGGTTGGGGAACATTTCTCCCAGCATGACCCACATGACGGGCCCCCACGAGAAATTGAAGCAGAAGACGTAAGCGTTGGCAGCGATCAACGCGATCATGCCGCCGGTTTCGGTCAGCACGAGCTCCCCGTTTGCCATCGCGTCAGACGTGGCAAACGTGTACGTCACGACAGCGAGCGTAATTGCCATGCCGATCGAGCCGATCATCAGGATCGGCTTGCGGCCGATTTTGTCGATCAGCAGGATCGTCGCAGTACAGGCAATGACGCTCAGTCCGCCGGACAGCACGTTGATCAACAGCGCATCCGCCTCTGAAAAGCCGACGGACTGCCACAACACCGCACCGTAGTAGAAAACGACGTTGATGCCGACGAGCTGCTGGAAGGTCGCCAGTCCGATGCCGATCCAGACCACAAAATGCAGGCGGCCCTTTTGCCGGTCTATCAGGTCGGCCAGCCGGGGTCGATGGTGATCCGCGGCGAGCGACTCATCGATCGTCTTCAGTTTTTCCTGCGCAATCGTGGACCCGAAGAGACGTGTAAGCACATGTTCCGCAGCGTCCTTGCGGTTGCTGGCAACGAGGAATCGCGGGCTTTCCGGGATGAACAGCAACGCTACGAAGAACAGCGAGGCCGGTATCATTTCCATCCAGAACATCCACCGCCAGGCTTCGAAGCCCATCCACAGCGGCTCAATGGACGCACCCGCAAACACTGCCAACGTGTAGTTGCTGATGAAGGCGACGAACAAGCCGACAATGATGGCGATCTGCTGCACCGAGGTCATCGCGCCGCGAAAACGCGCAGGCGTGACTTCGCTGATATAAGCCGGCGCCATCACGCTGGCCGCACCAACGGCCAGGCCACCCAGTACACGGTAAATGACGAACTCGAATGAGGACCCCGAAACGCCGGACCCCCAGGCGCTGACGAGGAAGAAGACCGAAGCCACCTGCAACAGCACCTTGCGGCCGAATATGTCGGCCAGCCGGCCCGCGAAGAATGCGCCGACCGCGCAGCCGAGCAGCATCGACGCGACATTGAATCCCGTACCGGCACCTTCTGAATTGAACGCAAGCCGCAGGCCGTCGACCGTGCCATTGATGACCCCGCTATCGAAGCCGAACAGGAAACCACCAATCGTCGCAACGCAGCTGACCAGGATAATGAACAGCGTGTTTTCTTCGCGCTGTCCGACCAATACTTGTTCGCTCATGTTTATTCTTCTCCGTCAGCCGCCCTGGCGTGCGTTCGCGAATCGGCAACAGCATATAGGAATTGGGTAGTTGTCGTCATTCCGAAATGAAGTCTTCAAGTGCGTGCAAACAACGGTTAAGTGTTTCCTCCACCGAATCTGCTGCCGAAACGTGTATCGCCTCCTCACCGGGAA
>JAAUYI010036324.1_pt1 | contig 11934 bp, 5 predicted proteins | sample 7278041 | NCBI WGS metagenome assembly JAAUYI01 (sample SAMN14350216, study PRJNA611818) | marine sediment metagenome | isolation source: surface marine sediment (0.6m) | place: French Polynesia: Moorea | collected 2018-08
CGGGTTTCTTAAGAATGAGTAATCATCAAAACCTAATTTTTCGTTGAGAATCAGCAGAAACCGGGTTTCTTAAGAATGAGTAATCATCAAAACCTAATTTTTCGTTGAGAAACCCGGTTTCTTTGGCAAGATGTCAGTTAAAGTAGCTTAGCAAAACTTCATCAGCTTATATAGATATCAAAGTCTCCCAACAAACATCTTTAAGAGTAAAGCATAAGATAAATTGTATTTTTTTCAATAAACCTTTTATATTTCTAATGGCTTTGCCAAAATAATTGAGAATTATTCTGATTTATTTCACGCATTTGGGTTATTTCAGAGATTTTGTGCTAAATTTAAAAATGAACGTAAGTTGTATGATGTTCTCTTTTTAACCAATTTTAAGCACAATTTTCATTTCATTATCCATAATCCCTATTCTTACGTTGATGATTGACGATCACCACTAATTTCAATTTCTAAAAAAATTGCCCCAAAAAGACAATTTTTTTAGCAGTAAATGTACTTAAGTATTTATATGGATTGACATTCGTTGATGATTATGTATTAAAGAGTAATTTATATTTTGTACCATTCTCAACAATACCTAAAAAAAACCGGGTTTATCAACTCCTAAGAAACACAGGGAATAGGGAATAGGGAATAGGGAATAGGGAATAGGGAATAGGGAATAGGGAATAGGGTAAGAGGATGTTGTGTTTCTTTTATTCGTTGCGGGGAATTCAAAATTGACGCATTCACGCAATAAAATTAGGTATCTGTAGGGTGCGTTATGACTTTAGTCTAACGCACCATCTTGTAAAGGCAGCGCTGCGCGACACCACAACGGCAATAAAGCGGGAGGAAAATCCACACCCGGACACTTGCTACAACTTTGAAAAAGCAACGCAGTGTCCTCCCTTTTTGCCTTCCCTACGTATTTTTAAGCGCAAGCGCAGGCTACGCCCTCTTCCCACTCTTCCCACTCTTCCCCCTCTTCCTCCTCTTCCCCCTCTTCCCCCTCTGACTCAATTCGGTAATCTTCTAGCGAAGAGTAGTTAGGAGGTAAAGAATGTTAATCAATGGTTATAGACTGAGGTCCATTGGATTTACCATTATGCGCTTGAGTTGTCGTAGATGTATTGGCATTAGAACCAAGTTGTTGATTTAGCCAACTTTTTACAGGATCATCATTTAGATTAAGTCGCAGCGCACCGGATACGAAACCACCCATAAATGAAATAGGATGCTGGCTGAGTTGTTGAAATAGTGGTTTTAACTCATCTAAAAACATAATTAACCTCTTGCCATTCAAGAATTACCAATCCCTAATTTATCCTAACTTGTGGAAGCAAAATCTGGTAAGCGGTGATGTAGCCTCCTGTACATTCACCGCTGTGATTCTAGATTAATTATCTGGGAGTTTCTTCCGGTAGCATACACTTATCAGAGTCACAACCAGCGGGTCCTGCTTCCATTAATTCACCATTATCATAGCGACTTAAAGCAGCATGAAAATCATCGGTTTGACGACGCATTTTCACTTCTTGCATGAGTTTTTCATACTCCTGTTTGCTAATTGGTTCAAAAGGTAAGCGAGGAAAGGTTTGTAAATCATCAAACCGTGCTAGTAGTGCTGCACTGATATAGCCTTCATGATCGCGGATAGCTTCGTAAATGCGGGTTCCTAAAGCTTCCACCTCATTTTCCCGTAATTCTATGGTAGCTGAGGTATTATGGGCAGTGTAGAACTTTTGCACCTGCATGTAGAAATCCATTTGAGCAAGGGCACTAAATTTACTAATATCGATTTGATCTGCACCTGGTAAATCAGCCCAAGATACTGCTACAGGGATTTCCAGCAGCCATTCCGTACACCGGGGATCGAAGGGATCGTTTAACAAGTTGCCATTTTCATCCTTGTCGGATTGGGAAGGCACCACATTGTAACCGTAGTCAATGCCAGCTAAAGCTACAGGGTCATTTTTGCGACAGGTAATCCGACGAATAAACCTTTGTGCCTTGGGGGGATGCCAGCCAGGAGAAGCACCAGTTAACAGGGATTTCGTCCCGCTTGGTTGGACGGTGGTGCAACGGTTGGGAGGTTTTAAACCATGGCGATTGCAATAATCCCCAACTACGCGATGGACGATCTGTTTCCAGCGACTGAGATATTCTTGTTCTTGGTGTTTAAAGGTTAAACCTTGGGGATTTTCGGGTCTACCTTCTGCCCACCATTGTAACCATTCAACCCCAAAAGCATGGACAAAGAAATCAAATAAGCCAGTGAAGGAAACACCGACAATGGGGTCTAATTCCCGGCTATATTGATAGCGGGGTTCGATGAATTTGTGGTTTAACAGTACGGCTACAGATAATGCTCCGGCAGTGAATGCTTCTTCTTGTTCTTTGTAATTTTGGGGGTCAATTTGGTTTAAGTGAATTTCTGCAAGATTGCAGTTTCCTGTGAGAGTATTACCAAAAACTCCTTTGTGATATTCAGGTTCATTGAAGCAGTAAGTGTCGTGTAATCCTGGCAATTCTTCTACAGTTGTGATGACTTGCGATTGACCTTTGTGTTTGGCTTGTTTATTTTTGCTAACATGCAAACGCTGACAAGGAATTTCTCCACAGTCAGTAATTTGTAAATAGTACAAATCTTGATGAAGACAAAGATGAACAGAAGAACGAATACCACATTTAGTTAATAGTAACTGAATTCGGTAAGCACCTTTGTAATCAGAAAGATAAATCCTGATTCCATTGCTGTGAGTATTAGAACCATTTGTATCAGCTAAACCAGCAACAAAATGCAAAATAGCTTGACGGTTCCAACTTGCAATCACATTTAAAGTTTCTGAATTGGTTTTTAAACTCTTTAAAAACTCTCCAGAAAAATCAAGGTCAGTGACATCTTTAAAAGCAGGTAGGTAATTATATCTTCTTTGAGAAGACTTATTCCCTGCTATTAGACCTCTTTGGAAATTAAATATGCGTTGTCCAAAACCCTTGTAGAGACGTTGCATTGCAACGTCTCTACATTCTTTTCCGGAGATGTCTATTGCTAAAGCGGCTTTTTGTTTGTATAAACTGACTTTAGCATTATTTTTTTGCTCTGTAGTTTTATCACCTACAGCTACTCCCAAAGTATAGGCATAATTTGGGTCAATATTTATTCCATCTTCATACTCAATAGTGAAAGGTTCAGTATGAATGGAATATTGACTCACATCCATCAAATCTTTCGTTTGGACTTCTTTATATTCTTTGCCAAATCTATCCTTGACAAAAAAACGATGGTGTTCAGTTACATCAAGATAAGTTCCATCTCCAAACCTAACTCTATAAAGTTTGCGGTTACTACCAGTTTTGAATGGTGTAACTTGACTCCATTTTTTCCCATTCCAAATTTCAACTTCGCAGCCAATTAAATCTTTAATTTTGTGCATTCCATCCTTTGTGATTAGCAAAGTTTCAGCACTAACACAGTGGAAGTCCGCACCAATGATTTCCCCACAATTGTGAGCGACAATTCCATTAGCATCGAATCTTGATACTCCCGGAACAGTGCAGTCATAAACAGCTGATTCTCCATCAGGAATAATCGCAGTAATTTCAACAGCAAATCTCTCACAATTCAACTTGCCTTCAAAGCCAGATAGTAAGGTTTCTAGTAACTCGGCTTTCTTTGGTTCTTGAAACCCAATTACTTGTTGAAAGACATAGACACTGTCCTTAGCAATTACTAACTCATGGGATGTTTTACAGAAGTCTTCTGGCAAATTTTTCTGGCTATCAGCTAACATTCTCAAGCCTGCTGCTTGGCGATTTTGATATATTCTAGAAGCAATACCTAAACGTAGCAGCATCCTTTGCACAGCTTCTAGATTCGATAAGTTACTCTGAGATAATCTGATGCTAATTTCTTGTGGCTGACTTCCTTGAACAATTCCATCAGCATCAAATAAACCTCTAAGAAAACCGCGATAAAATTCATAGCTAGCTTGCTCAATTTCGGGAGTAATTACCTTTACCTGATGATGTAAGCCAAAGGAATTAGCCAGCATTGCTAAACTTAAAGAACTTACCTCATAATATCTGTTATTACCATTGTTAGCATCATAAAATCCTGGCAAATCTTGAGAGTATTCAGGGAACTTAGGTAGCTGATTCATCAAAGTTAAAGCACAATACCGTTCAGTTAAGCCTAAAAACCAAAAATACTGTAGGTTGGGTTGTAGCTTGCTTCCCCGGAGGGGTGGGACGAAACCCAACAAAGTCCTGAAAATGTTGGGTTTCGCTATCGCTCTACCCAACCTACAATTCTCCTTAACTGAACCGTATTGAGTTAAAGCATACTCTTTTATTTCAACTTGAGTATCCCCCGAATATCTCAATTTACCTTCATAGCTATAATTAGCTTCCTGAACACAGAAACAACCATCTCCTAAGAAATTACCCAACAACCATCCTTCATCAAAACTACCCACACCATCCCAAGGTTCTAGATTACGGTGATTGTGAATCAGAATGCGATCGCCACTTTTAAGATTACCAGCCTCACACCATTCTGAATACTGCTTTTTCTGGGTTTGTGCTGTTACTTTTAAAAGTTGATGATTCTCTGTCAACCTTAAACTATAACCCTCCTTAGTTTGTACTTTAACTACTGGTTTAACTCCAGTGAAAAAGAAACCTTCCGGGGTAGTGCTAAAAAGTTCTCCATTGACATAAACAGCTTGTTGTATTCCGATTAAATCTTTAACTTGTCGCGCACCCTTTTCTGTATGAATCCAAGTATCAGCAGTAATACAAGGATTTAACCCATACCTTCCTAAACGATGTTCTAATTCCTTCCCATCCAAATTAGGATATTTTTCCTGCAACCACTGTTTTGCTTCCCCTCCTTCGTAAACTTGCAAAAATTCAGCTTTTAACTCAGGAGTAAACAACAAATCATTATTTGCTCTCACTAAAGCTTCACCAGCCCATTGAATCGCACCTTCACCGCTGTAATATTGTTTACGTACAGCATCAATACATTCTTGTAGTGTGGGTTTATGGTGAAATACCCGACTGTGGTTCGCCATCCGTAGAGCATCCCGTTCTGGGTCGATTCGCCAATTGCCTTGTGCATCTTGTTGCCAGAGATTTGTCTTCGCATCAGCAAACAGATTGTCTTCACTTATACCTTGACGCATCCCGGCACTGTTAGAGACCAAAATACCTTCACAGACAAATTCGTGAACAGTGGCAACTTCAATATCATAAGTAGGTGCAGAGCGTACATTTAGTTCAACTCCTAAAACTTTGACTGGAACTAAATCAGTTGCTTCAGGAACATATTTTTTCCGGGTGGGTAAAATCATCTGCTGGTGAATAGCACCCGAGTGATATTGAGTCCTGTTAATAATAGGACCAACCATAGCTTTCAAAAAGCCGTGGTCTGGAAATGATTTCGGGGTCTGGCGTTTTTGGCTAGAAAACTGAATAGAATCTTGTGATAAAAAGTTTTCAACAGCTGTGAATGCTGCTCCATCGACTGTTACTAATTCACCTTCCCATTTACCACTACCCTTGCCAATTGAACCACCCAATCGTACTGTGATTCCCAAAGATGCGTACAGTGCTTGGACTTGCTGCAAAAACCGCTGATGAACTGAAGCAACTATTACCCCCTGAGAATGACACCCATTAGCATCAGCAAGACCCGCTAGGTAAGCTTTACGAATATCGGCTGTACCTAATAAGATACAATCAGGAATATTTAATGGCTGGAATGCTGGCTTAAATAATTTGAGATATTGATTCAAAGCTGATGAGTTGAATTGTAACTCATAGGCTTTAGCTCGGCACTGTTCCGGTGTTCGCACTGTATAAGTTTCTAAACCAAATTTGTGCCCAACTGCAATCAGATGTTCTAAAATCTTAGGGCTATCTTCATCAACTCGAAATCTAACTCTTGAGTCGTCAGAACTAACTGACCCATCACCGTGCAAATAGCCTATAAAGTAAGCAACATCAGGAGTTAAAGCGGGAACACTAATCCCTTTAGCCTTACTTTCTACTTTAGCTCTAAACTCAGGCAGTTCTGTAGGTGTACCTGGTATGGCTTGTGGTACAAACACCAAGCGATCTCCAGATTGCAAATCTTCAGCCTTGAGCATTTTGTAGTTACCATACACATCTGTGAAAACAGCAACTTTATGATCGGCTGTGCATTCAAAAAAGCCATCTTCAGTTTTAATGCGACAAAGGGATTGCTCACCTTGAATAAACAAGTTAGTAACTGGATAAAAGCCTTTACTGCTCAGGACGCGATCGCCTATACGCACTTTAGCAATGGGGACTAAACCTGCTTCTGTATGAACTAAAGCATCTTCTGGTAGACAGCGACGAATATTTCCTGCCACTATACACACAGCAGCTTCATCAATTAACAAACAGCATTCTACAGAATTTAACCGTCTTCCTACCGCTTTATTCAGAATCGCTGCACAACGAGCATATAATCCCGGCAATTTCACCGGATTAGCCACACCACCAAACCCCTTAAGAGTTTCCCCAGCTTGACGCACATCGCTGAGATTGACAATTACCTCAACATCCCCACTAAATCTGTCATCGCTTGAGAGTTCTAACAGGGTTTGATAGGACTTCACCCAACCTTGACGGCTATCCCCCACATAAATTGTCACCTGATTCCCGTCAATTTTGACCTCTGTGGCTTCTCGACGCTGTTCAATAGGTGTACTACCAATTTCCCCCTCTATCCTCACCTCCACGCGATTACGGATGACAGGTAACTGATCGATGTATTGTGGTTCTAAAACTGCTCCCGTACCGCTACCCATCATCGCCAAATCCATCATCAACCCAAAGGATCTCCAATCCACCAGGTTGGTAGAAGTGCAATTATAAGCACCAGAAAAATTCTTCTGCTGCGCTAACCAATCTGTACCACCCACCCACAACCAGCGTCCACTGGGTAGAGATTTTAAGTTACGCTGCATCCGTTCCACAATAGCAGCCTCCTGGGCAGTTAACTTACCCAATTCCACTAACCCTTGGAGAGTGCGATCGCACACCTGTTCCCATGTTTCCCGTAAGCCTTCTTTGCTGCGACGGCTATAGGTTCTAAAAAATACGGGATTTGCAGCTGGAGCGGATTCTGGAAATTTTGCACCCTGGCGTTGTCTCTCAAGCTCTCGAACCATAATCACAAATTTAGACTTTTATTCCTTCCTCAAAATATTTAGGACTTGCGCACTGGACATAAATACATAAATGTGCTTCATAAAATGGTGCGTAAGTCCTAAGATTAAGACTATAACGCGAACTTACTCTCAAGACAAAAATGTAATTTTTTCAACTTTCAATTTAGTATTTTTACTAAGGTAAATATAATCAAAAAAATGGCTAAATTTACTGTAACTATGGTCATAGTCTAGAAACCGGGTTTCCATGGTTCTAAAACCGATAATCTGGAGAACATCCTTTTATACAATACCCTAAAACGGTATAGCTACAGGGTCAAAGCCCCTTTGGGTCTAAAACCTGCGCGCTTTTTCAGAAAATGGGATGCTCCGGAATCAGAGTATGTACACCAAAATAATTAGATTTATGTCTATTGCTCCGTGGCGATCGCCTCTTAAACGTGCCCTCCATCGTAATCGTAATCAACCCCACTCCCGCTACTTCCAGCTGGCGACCGTGCAAATTAATGGACGTCCTACTAATCGTACTGTAGTTTTTCGCGGTTTTCTGGGTCAGACAAATAAATTAAAAATTATTACAGACAGACGTAGTGACAAATTTGAGCAAATTCGTCAACAGCCTTGGGGAGAAATTTGTTGGTATTTTACCAAAACCCGGGAACAATTTCGTCTGAGTGGGAAAATTATTTTAGTTGATAGTAATAATTCCGATCAGGAATTACAAACAGCCCGTCAATTAGTTTGGCAAGAAATATCAGATAATGCTCGCATCCAATTTGCTTGGGCACATCCAGGGGAAAAACGAGCTAATCCAGAGGCTTTTTCCCCATCACTTCCTGACGCAATTGTGCCATTAGATAATTTTTGTTTGTTATTATTTGAGCCAGTAAAAGTTGACCATTTAGAGTTAAGAGGAGAGCCGCAAAATCGTTGGATTTATATGATAAACGAACTAGGTAATTGGGAAGCTTTAGAAGTTAATCCTTGATGGATGAATAAATATAAAACTCCATGAGGGTCGAGAAACCGGATTTCTTTTGGTTTATATACTCTGATTATCAGTTACCCAGCTATAGAAACCCGGTTTCTTTAACGAGTATAATTTTGCCCCCCAACCCCCAATTTTGGGGGATTTAGAGGGTTAATCAAGAACTCTAATTACAGTATTCATACTTTGATTTAGCAACGTCATTATTCGTATCTAATGAATGCTAAAAATATAGACTGTCTTGAACAGAAGCTTGCGCGACCTTTATTCGTTCACTGCTAACAGAAAAATTTTAGCCAACAAATAACCTAAAAACATCGCTACAGAATATTTTATGAATTCAACACATTCGCAAAAAGTGCTAAAAATGCTCAACGACAAGTTACTTGCAGCTTATGAAAGATACTACGGGGACTTGAGGATTGGGGATATGTCTCCCGAAGAATTTATCAATACCTACGGACGCATTGAGGATAGAGTTAATGGTAATTTAAAACTAGGAGTTATAGTTCCCGATGAATCCACTTCAACCTTGTCTACAAACTCAAATAATGCCGCTTGTAGTTCCTCCTCATCCAATGATTCCCAAAATGTAGCTTGAGAAGCAATCGCTATTTTCCTCTTAGCATTCTCAAAGCCATCCCTATCAACAATTCTGGTAGGGGTTGATAGGGTATTAATGGTTGCTTCTATTTTAGTTATTGCCTCAATTATATCTGGGTTAGAACTGCAAAGTCCCCGGAGAACCGACAATTCGTTGGTTAATTTTTCAATTTCTTTAGTATTAACAACTTCTGTTGTCCCCGACTGATTTTCTAAATGTCCGATTAATTTGGGTGCATTTTTACACAAGTCTGCAATAGTTTGAGCTATTATTTCCCGCAGTCGGGTACATTTGGAATTTTCGCAGCGATACTTTCCTGGTTTGCTGTAATTAACACAGCGCATATACTCAGTTCTGGTTTTGTGTCGGGAAAAGTTGCGATACATACTCCCCCCACAATGAACACATTTAATTAAACCTGCAAGTGGGTATTTTCCACGAGTTGATTTAGCTGAACTTCTGTATTTGCGATTCGCTGACAACTTACGTTGAATTGCGTCCAATGTGGCTGGAGTAATTAAGGCTTCGTGCGTGTTAAAATTAATAATTGGTTCCCGGTTAATACCTTTTTTTCGCTTGACAAAATAAGCTGTATGTCCCTGTAGTGCTAGGTTTTTCACCCAATCTCGCAACCCAGAGACAGAAAAAACTACTTCATATTCAGTGTAAATATAATCGCAAACATCTTTAAGCGATCCCATTTCCAAAATTAAATCAATAATAATCTTGGCTACTTCAAAGTAAGTTTTACCAGACTTTTCGTGAATATTTTGATTTGGGGTTAAGCGATGATTTTCGTCTTTGGTATAGCCAAATGGAGGAATGCAAAACTTTAGTTGTTGGCGAAAATATTCGTTACCTTGTTTAATCCTTTGAGATAATAATCTGGATTCAAATTCAGCTAATCCCGACATTTGATTGATACTAAACCAACCAAAAGGGCTATTAGGATCCACTGGTGCATCCAATACCCGCAAATTAACATTATGTTTGACAAAAATCTCAATTGCCTTATGAATAGTAATTACACTCCTACCCAGACGATCAACCCTAGTTATAATAATTTCATTAACTTGATTTTGTTGCACCAACTTCAGCAACTCGTTAAATTGCTTTCTAGCATCGCTACGTCCCGATTCAATATCTATCAATACTTCCGTCGCACCCGCACCTTTTAACCTCGCTATTTGCTGATTTAACGCATCGAACTCCTCAGCTTGTTCTTGGGTACTAACGCGCGCATAACCGTAAACTCTCATGAGAATCTGTTCAAATCAGTCTCAAAATCATATCATAAAAGGTGTTGTTCTAATTGTTTTGGTTCACCAGTTCCCACAACATAATCTAATAAAGCTTCACCACCGATACGATTTCCTAAGTTTTTGCTACCAACAAACCCTGCGGAATGTACGGGGATTACAGGCAGACCAATTTTCTTAGCAGCAACCTTACAAACGGCATCAATATCATCGCCAATTAAAGCAGTAACACAGGTTGCATAAACAAATACTGCTGCTGGATTATATCGCTTAGCAATTTCCCCAATCGCCTTATACAGACGCTTTTCACCACCAAAGATGACATCATTCTCACTCAAGTCCGTGGTAAAGCCCATTTTATACAGCATTGGACCAGAAGAGAAACTACCGCGACTCCCCCAGGAATTACCAGAACAAGCGATGGGACCGTGAACCAAATGTGCCGCATCAGTAATTGGTACCAGAGCAATCATCGCTCCATCAAAAGCACAACCCCCTTGAGCTGCACCTGGTTGAGCCTGTTGTTTACAAGCTTTATTTTTCTTTCCCTGATCTTTTTGTTGATTATGCTCGCATCCTGGCTCAGTGAGCAGTTGATTAATTTTGCCTTGACTGCCAATCATAGTTTAATTAGTTAATCGCTAATTGCTAATTTGATAACTAATATTTGATAATTGGTAACTATTAAAAGTAAAAGTTGTGAGATGTGAGTCGTGAACTAACACTTTCTGCAACTCATAACTCAGAACTTTTATTACCCCTTAGCAAATATATTTTCTGACATTATTTCTCAGATTAATCTTCATAGAAACCGGATTTTGTGCCCTGGAATATTGTCAGATTTAATTCATAAAAACCCGGTTTCTTAAGGACACAAAAAAAGAAAAAGGTAGAAGCTAAAAGGTAAAATCTTATTTCCATTTTCCTTCAGCCCTTTCCTTTTCCTAAACTGGCACGCCATTGAGTAAGACTAGGTTAAACCTAATCTTACCGTTATCCAATTCCTAGCGAATCAAGTCGAAGGAAATATCAGTCTTACCAGCAATGTTGCTGACGCGATCCATCTCATCTAACAGGGTGTTAACAATCCAGTTGAGGAGGTTGATACCACCTTTGTAACCGAGAGTAGCGTAGCGATGTAAGTGGTGACGGTCAAACAGAGGATAACCGATGCGAACCATAGGAATCTTAGTATCGCGCCACAGGTACTTACCGTAGGAATTACCAACGAAGAAGTCTACTGGCTCGGTGAACAACAAGCTGCGTAAGTGCCACAAGTCTTTCTTAATCCAGACTTTGCCTTGCTTACCAAAGGGGCTAGCAGCGAGCATAGCTTCCATTTCTTCCTGGAATGGCTTTTCACCGTTGTTACACAGAATGTGTACAGGTTCAGCACCCAATTCTAACAAGAAGCTGGTAACACCATGGATTAGGTCAGGATCGCCGTAGATAGCGAATTTCTTACCGTGAATCCACGCATAGGAGTCAGTCATTGCGTCAACTAAGCGACCGCGCTCGATTTCTAACTCCTCAGGAATGGGCTTACCAGTCATTTCTGACAATGCCATCAAGAATTCATCAGTACCCTTAACACCCCAAGGACGGAGAACCTTGGTTTTTTGATCCCAGTTCTTCTTAACAAAGTCTTGGGTTTTAACGGTAGAGTAGTGCTGTAAGAAGATGGTATCTTCAGCATTGCAAGCATCTGCTGCATCTTCCAACTTAGTACCACCGGGGTACATATCGAACTGACCGTTGTTGGGAGAATCCAGATAATCGCTGTTGTCAGAGAGAATTGTGTAGTCAATTCCCATTAAACCGAGCATCCGCTTGATTTCGCGGTTGTTTTCGGTGTAGGTATCAAAACCAGGAACAAAGTTCAATTTA